>Ga0315277_10000971_pt1 | contig 42884 bp, 39 predicted proteins | sample YL17G05_15_MG_FD_203695 | JGI IMG/M metagenome (GOLD analysis project Ga0315277, IMG submission 203695) | Sediment microbial communities from Yellowstone Lake, YNP, Wyoming, USA - YL17G05_15 | ecosystem: Environmental > Aquatic > Freshwater > Lake > Sediment | place: USA: Wyoming | collected... | reverse complement strand
CAAGTTCCCCAAGACCCGCAGGCAGGATTACCGGCAATTCCCTTGCTTACGCAGGTTTGTTTACCGATTATGCCGGCGGCAACGGTGCAGTTTTGAGTTGAACCTGAGGTACAAGGACAGACGATTGATGAGTTGCAAGCACCAGTTGACGAATTACAACCGTAAGTACAAGGAGCGCCGCAACTCATTGCTCCGTTAGTGCAGGTGCAAGATTCTCCTGAACCACCGCACCAATGGCTACCACTTGGATGTGTGCCACAACCAGCAGGTGCAGTTGTTGGTGGTACTGCCGTTGGCGCTGCTTTACAAATGTTATTTGCACATCCGTAAGTGCAAGTGTCACATCTTTTTGTTCCATTTGAACAAGTGCATCTTTTGTCGACTTCACACCAATGACTACCGCTCGCATGCGAACCACAAGGCTGGTTTTGTGGTGGAGATGTTGGTTGCACTGGCGGGGTGGTTGGTTGTGCCGGTGGTGTAGTGGGCGAAACAATGGAGACACAAGCTCCGTTTTGGCATTTCTTTCCAGTACCACAGGATGTGCAAGTCCTCCCATCCGAACTGCATTTACTTGAGCCGTCACAGCAGGTGCCGGCGGCACACATTGGTTCATAAGCCGATTTTCTCAGTTCGCCGACGCCGGTTTTTTGGACAAGAGTAACAACGGCGGGCAAAGCGATCGCGACTACTAATAAAGTTAAAATAATGGTGAAATTCGCAATCCCTTTTTGAAAAACCGATTTATTTTTGAAGGATTTGTAGTTCACAGGAAAATTTCAGAAAATATTTTTTATAAACTTTTTAATGAAAGCATTTTTTAAAAACAGTTGTCAAGAGGCAGTTTCCAGTTTATACTTCTTCTTATGAAAATCGCCCTCGTTCATGATTATCTTACCAGTTTTGGCGGCGCGGAAAGGGTAATTATTGCCCTGTCAAAAATTTTTCCGGAAGCGCCGATTTATACTGCCGTTGCCGACAAAAATTTTGTGGAGAGTGTGCCGGAATTTAAAAATACGAAGATTGTCGCTTCGTGGTTTGACCGAATTCCTTTTTCCAAAAAACTGCTTTCGCCTTTAAGATTTTTGTGGCCGTTAATTTGGGAAAGTTTTGATTTTTCAAATTTTGACTTGGTGGTTATTTCTTCTTCAGCTTTAAATCCTTGCGGGATATTGATAAAGCCGGGAACAAAAACAATCGCTTATATTCACACACCGCCCCGTAATCTTTATGGCTACGACGCTGGCTCTTTGTGGAAAAAATATAAAATCGTCCGTATTTACGGCAACCTTATCAATCATTTTCTGAGGATTTATGATTTTTATGCTGCTCAGAAACCAGATGTTTTAATCGCCAATTCCAAGAATGTCGCCGCAAGAATCGCTAAATTTTGGCGGCGAAAAAATTCCTTCGTTATTTATCCGCCGGTAAAATTAGCGGATAAAAAAACAAAAGTAATTATTCCGCCGGAAAGTATTTTACCGAAAAAGTTTCGCAAAGGCGGGTTTTATCTTTCCGTCGGCCGCTTGCAGTATTCAAAGAGAGTGGATTTAATTGTTAAAGCGTTTAATCAACTTAAAAGACCATTAGTAGTTGTTGGCGATGGCGAGGAACTGTCTCGGGGTTTAAAAGATTTAAATAAAAACGAGAATACTTATTTTACCGGTTTTGCAGAAGATAAATATCTGCCCTGGTTTTATAAAAATGCCAAGGCGTTTATTTTTGCCGCCAACGATGAAGATTTTGGCATCGTTCCCGTTGAAGCCCAAGGTTACGGCGTGCCGGTTATCGCCCATTTTTCCGGCGGGACGAAAGAAACAATAATAAAAGGAAAAACGGGAGTATTTTTTAGACACCACACTGTTAAAAGTTTAAAAAAAGCGGTTAAAACTTTGGATAAATATCTTGCGGGCAGAAAGATTACTAAAGCAAATTGTCAAAAAAATGCAAAAAGATTTTCCGAAGAAAAATTTATTAAAGAAATTAAAAAAATTGTTTTTTCAAAAAAATGAAAAAGTTGTTTTCTTTATTCCTCTTATTGATAGCCTTGCCGGCGCTGGTTTTAGGGGTAAAGAAAGTTTTGGATCTCCGCAAGGGAGCGGCGGGAAAACCGGCGAATATTGTTATTGATGTCTCGCAGACCGGCGGAGAAATCTCGCAAAATTTGTGGCAAAATTTTGCCCAAGGCGGCGAGGAGCCGAAAGATATGCTTGCTCCCGCAATTAACGAAATAAAAGCCTTAAATCCAAAAATTATTAGAATTGATCATGTTTTTGATTTTTATGTTTCAGTAAACGGTACTGATTTTGATTTTTCCAAATTAGATAAAGTTGTCCAGACAATTTTAGCAACCGGCGCGGTGCCGATGTTTTCCCTTTCCTATACGCCGGCGGCAATGAGCCGCGACGGCCAGCTTACTTCTCCGCCGAAAGATTGGAGTCTGTGGCAGAAATTAATCAGAGAAACCGTCAGCCGGTATTCCGGCAAAAACGGTTTAAATCTTGCCAATGTTTATTATGAAGTTTGGAACGAGCCGGATCTTTTTGGCAAGTGGCATTATGGCAAAGATCCAAATTATCTAGTTTTATATCAGCAAACTGTTGCCGCGGCGCAATCAGTTCCCAATGTTAATTCTTTTAACATCGGCGGGCCGGCGACCACCGGTTTTTACCCGAACTGGCTGAAAGCGATCTTAAAATTTTGTTATGAAAACAAGTTGCGGATGGATTTTGTTTCCTGGCACCGGTACACGGAAAATTTGGATGATTATGAAGACGATTTTGAAAAATTAAACCGGATTTTAACTGATTATCCGGAATACTTTTCTTTGGAGAGATTGATCACCGAATACGGTCCGGATTCGGAAAATTCGCCGTGGTATGACACTAAAGTTGCCGCGGCGCACGCGATTGCCGGATCAATACGGCTTTTGGGGAAAGTTCATCGTGTTTTCGCCTTTGAATTAAAAGACGGGCCAGATCCGCAAGGGCAAAAATTTTGGGGGAGATGGGGGCTTTTAACCCATGAAAAGACAGGTTTGGAGAAGAAACCGCGCTATTTTGCCTATCAATTTTTAAATAAACTTTTTGGGAAAAGATTATCTTTAATAGGCGAAGGCAGTTGGGTCGCGGCGGCGGCGGCAAAAGATGGAAAGGTAGTGAAAGTATTAATTGTTAATTACGACTCCGCTGATCATCATTTTGAGACTGTGCCGGTAACTTTAAAAAATGTTCCCGCCGGCAATTATTCGTTCAAGACTTCTTATTTTATGGGCAAGGAAACAACAGTTCAGGAAAATTTGGCCGGAGGTGATGTTGTCAAAAATATTTTTCTGGAGCCGAATACGGTGGTGATGTTGGAGTGGACAAAGACAAATTGAACTTTGCTGTCATTCCGAGTGCAGCCGAGGAATCTCTCTTGCAAATAGACCATTTTTGAAGGGATTCCTCCACTTTGGCCGAAGCCTCGGCCTCCGGTCGGAATGACACTAAAACTATTTTATTAAATATCTCTTTATATCCGCCGCCAAAATTAGTAAAAATAAGCCGATGAGAATGGTGATGCCGATTTGATTTAATTTTCTTTTTGTTTTTTCTTTAATTTTCTTGCGGCGGATTTTTTCAAAAGCGACCAAAGAAGCATGCCAACCGTCAGTGCCGGGAATCGGCAAAATATTAACGATTACTAAGTTAATGGAGACGACGGCAAAAAAGTGAATTACCGCCGCAAGACCTGAAGTCTTCATAATCTCTTCGGAAACTTTATAAATGCCCACCGGGCCGGCGATATCTTTCGGCGCTTTGCCCCTGAAGATATCTTTAATCATTGCAAAAAGCCCTTCTAAAATATTTAGCCCCCAATAGGCTCCTTCTTTAACTCCGTTGGCAACCCCTAATGGAATTCTTATGAAGAGGTTGGGTTTAATGATAATAGAATCGGTAAAAACCACCCCCAAAGCGCCTTCGTTTTCCGGAGGGTTGACTCTTGGAATGGCAAAATACATCTTTCCTTCGTTATTTACAAAAGTGAGTTGTTTGCCGGCGTTTTTTTTCACGGTTTTAGTGAAAATCTTGGCGGTTTTAGTTTTGACAGTAACCTCATCGGTTTCAATCTTTTCAATGATCATCCCCTTTGTCAGGCCCGCTATTTCTGCCGGCGAATTTTGGGCAACTTCCAAAATTTCAATATTCCCTCTTTTCTTGGGAACACCGTTTATGCCATAGAAAACTGAAAAAACGATAACGGAGATAAAAAAATTCATTAAAACACCGGCGGATAAAATAAAAAACTGGGTTTTTGGTTTTTGTTCGTAAAAAGCGCGGTGTTTTTCCTTTCTGACTTTTTTATCCATGCCCCATATTTGAACAAAGCCGCCCATCGGCAGGGCGTTAATGGAATAAGTAGTTTCTCTAACCTTCTTTGCGAAAAGCCGCGGCGGAAAACCGAAACCAAACTCGGTTACCTTCACCCCCTTTTTTTTTGCCGCCAAAAAATGCCCCAGCTCGTGGACAAAAACCATCAGCGACAAAGCGATAAAGAAGACTAAAAAGGACATTATTTAAAAAATTTCTAATGAAGTTCTAATTTTTAAACTTTCAAGAATAATCTTCCACCCCTTTTAATTATTTATAGATGGACTCGGCACGTTTTTTTAGCGGTTTCCACCACCAACTGTTATCTTTATACCATTCTATAGTCTTTTCAAGCCAGGTGTCTAAATCATGTTGTGGTTTCCAACCAAGTTCCTTATTTATTTTTGTCCAATCAACGGCATATTTACGATCATGCCCCGGGCGATCCGTAACATACTCAATCCAGGAATTATCTTTACCCAATAGGTTTATAATTTTTTTCGTTAGCTCCAAGTTATTGGTTTCTTTTGTCTGTCCACCCACGCAATAGGTCTCACCGGTTTTACCATTAAGCAAGACTGCTTCAATAGCTTGGCAATGGTCCTCAACATGTAGCCAATCTCGGGTGTATCTTCCATCACCATAAACTGGAACTTTTTGTCCAGAGAGTAAGTTTGTTATAAATCGTGGAATCATTTTTTCCGGGTCTTGATAAGGTCCATAATTATTTGAGCAATTTGTAATAGTAATAGGTAAATTAAAGGTGTCAAAGTAAGATCTCACTAAATGGTCGGAACCTGCTTTAGATGCAGAATACGGACTATGCGGAGCATATGGTGTTTGCTCGTTGAATTTATTTTTTGTCTCCAAAGACAAGGCGCCAAAAACTTCATCGGTTGAAATATGATGAAATCTTTTTAACTTGTTTTTAAGGGCGGCGTCTAAAAGTACCTGAGTTCCCAGAACATTGGTTTTAATAAAAATGGCTGGCTTAAGAATTGACCGGTCAACGTGGCTTTCGGCTGCGAAGTGAACAACAACATCCATTCCGGCCATTAACTCATTTACTAACTTTGGGTTACAAATATCTCCTTTTACAAATTTGTAATTTTTCTCACTGGAGAAATCTTTCGTGGATGAAAGATGGCCAGCGTAAGTCAACTTATCTAAATTAATGATTTTATCCTTAGGATGGTTTTTAAACCAATATCGGATAAAGTTATTACCAATAAATCCGCATCCCCCTGTAATTAGAAGTTTCATCTTAGAAATCCTTTCTTTTTAGCCCAGTACTCATTAGCTTTAAATAAACTATCGAAAGTGCCAGCATCTGTCCAAAATTCGGTAAGTTCTACCCAACTTAATTTACTATTTTTGAGATACCAGTTGTTTACATCTGTTATTTCTAACTCTCCCCGTTCTGACGGTTTTATTTGACGAATGCAATCAAAAACGTGGTTATCATAGATATAAATTCCAATAACAGCAAAGGATGATTTTGGATCTTTTGGTTTTTCCTCTATTGATATAATTTTTCTTTTATCTTTATCAAAAACGGGGACGCCAAACCTTTCCGGATCGTGAACCTTTTTTAGAAACACCATCGCCCCATCACTAAAATTCTTAACAGAAGATGCTATATCTGAATCAGTTGTGTTATCTCCCAGAATTACTGTTACCGGTTCGCTACCGGCAAAATCCTCGCAAAGGGATAACGCGTGAGCAATCCCGCCTTCAATTTTTTTCCCATTTTTTTGAACTGCTTCCTGAAAAGCAAACTCTAAATGATGAATGCCCAAGTCTTTGCCATTTTTGAGTACAGAAATAAAGTGGCCGGCGTGTGGTCCGCCGACCACAATTATAATATCTTTGATACCGGCCCGAAGAAGTGTTTGGATAGGATAGTAGACCATCGGCTGGTCGTAAATGGGGAGAAGGTGCTTATTGGTTACATGAGTTAGCGGATAAAGACGTGTTCCTAAACCGCCAGCAAGAATAATACCTTTCATAATTTATTATTAAACATTTTTTAACTATTGACGATAATAAATCTTTTTCCTGACTTTTACAAATATTTTAGACATTTCTTTTAGGTTTCCCTGATTTCTGTCTCTTTTCTTTTCCCCATCTCTTCAACTTTGGCGATATAGTCATCTGTTGTTTTCTGTAAGCTTTCTTCCTCAATTTTAAATTGATCTTCACTAAGATCTTTACTTCGCAGTTTATCCTGAAGTTCGTAGCGGAGTTTTCCGCGGATGTCGCGGATAATATTTTTTGCCGCTTCCAGTTTTTTATAAAGGAGTTTAACAAAATTTTCTCTTTGTTCTGTTGTCGGCGCCGGCATGGCAATTCTTATTTTGTCGTTGTCAACAATCGGGTTAAAACCTTGGCCGGATTGCATGATTCCGTTTTTTATTTCGCCGATAATCGTTTTATCCCACGGTTGAAAAACTAAGTTTCTCCCCCCTTCAACAGAAATGCTTCCCAGTTCCAACAGTCTTAATTTTTGCGCCCCGCTGTAAACAAGAACTTCCAAGTTTTCAATTAAAGCCGGCGATACCCGGCCAGTGCGGATGGTGGTGATATCATCGCTAAAGATCTTTACCGCCCCGTCCATTTGAGTGAGAAGTTGCTGTTTGTCCACAGGTAAATATATCAAAAATTAAAGTTTTTTGATATTTTGTTCTTGATATTTAAATTTAGATTTCGTATCTTTCAAATTTTTCTATTTTTATATTTTCTCCAAATTTGGCGATGGTCGCTTTTACTAAATCATTTATTGTTTTTGATGGATCGCGGATATATTCCTGTTTTAGTAGTTCTTTTAAGTCTTTTGGTGCCATCGCCGTGATTTGCAGACAAATTTCTTTAGTGAAATTTCTGAAGTCTTCGTTTTTGGCGACAAAATCGCTTTCGCACAAAATTTCTACAATAACACCGATTTTTCCACTATTGTGTGTATAGGTGGCGACGAAACCCGCTTTTGTTTCCCGATCTTTTTTTTCCGCCGCTTTTGCTAAACCTTTTTCTTTTAATATTTCTTTTGCTTTTTCTAAGTTTCCCTTGCTTTCCTCAAGTGCTTTTTTGCAAGTCATCACCCCCGCACCGGTTTGTTCACGAAGATCTTTAACTAAATCTAATATTTTCATTTGATTGTTCACTGTTCACTTTTTACTGCTTTTCCGATCTCTCCTACCAAAAGTTGAATACTTTTAACGGCATCGTCGTTTGCCGGTATCGGGTAATCAATAAGTGTCGGATCGCAATTACTGTCAACGAGGGCGATTATGGCAATTCCCTTTCTTCGCGCTTCGGCGATCGCCGTTTCTTCTGTCTTAATGTCAACGACAAAAATCGCTTCAAAAAGCTTGCTGCATCCGGCGATTCCTCCAACCAACCTTTCCAACCGACTGATTTCCCTTTTAATAAGCGACTGTTCTTTTTTTGTCCTTTTTTGGTAAACGCCGCCATCCCAATCCTTTTTAAGTTTATTTAATTTATCAATACTGTTTCTTTTTAATTCTTCCCAATTGGTAATTGTACCGCCTAACCAGCGATTGACAACATATGGCATTTCCGCCTTTTTTGCTTCGGTTTTAACGATTTCTCTTGCCTGCCGTTTTGTTCCCAAAAAAACAATTTTCTCCCCCTTGGTGACAACGCTCTTAACAAAACTTTTTGCTTTTTCAAGGCATTCCTTTGTTTTAAGCAAATCAAAAATCACCATCCCGTCGCGGATAGTATAAACAAAGGGCCTAATTTTCGGGTTCATTTTTGCCTTTTTGTGGCCGAAATGGCAGCCTGCATCCAGCATCTCTCTTAAAATATCTGTTTTATCCGCAGAAGATTTTGCCGAAGTGATATCTTTTTTTTTCTTGATTTTTATGTTTATCTTCTTCTTTGTTTTCAGAACCTTTTCTTTATTTAATTTTTTATTATCTTCGTCCATTACTTATTTAAAATTTTAATTGGAGGTATTATATCACACTTAAAAGATTTTCAAACAGGCAAGTAATGGTCGCCGGACCCAAGCCGCCGGGAACCGGAGTAACAAAAGAGGCTTTTTTTATTGTGGAAACAAAATCAATATCCCCTTTTCCAACTCCCACATCAAATATCGCACATCCATTTTTTAGCATATCTCCAGTAATAATCCCCGGTTTACCCACTGTCGAAATCACCACATCAGCGTGTTTCAAATCGTCAAATGATGCGGCAGTATCTCCATGTCCAATCTCAATAATTTTCCCAATACCGATTTCTCGAAGCATCTGTACACTTTTTCTTCCCAGCCATCCATGAGCGCCAACCACGGCAATAACCTTTCTTTTTAAATTCATAATTTTTAATTCATAATTCATAATTTCTCTTATCGCCCTTACCGTCGCCGGTAAAAACGGTGAGTCTTTTCTCATTCCATCAACATCCTTATTTCTATCTATTAAGTTTATAATGTCTTTTGTTTTTTCCTTTTGCTTAATACTTAACACTTGCTTCTTGCTTCTTTTTAATATTGGTAATTGAATCATTACCCCATCCACTTCTTCGCTTTCGTTTGTCTGGTCAATTAAAATTTTTAATTGTTTTTCGTTTTTTATTTTTATCTTTTTGACCACAACTCCTATTTTCCTTCCGAATTTCGCCTTGACGGAAGTGAAAATTTTGCTGTTTAAATCATTTCCCAGAAAAATTACCAGGCAAGGTTTTCGGCCGTATTTTTTGATAAATTTTGCTACCTTTGATTTTAGACCGGGAATTTTTTCTTTTTGAAACTGGTAGCCGTTGAAGATAATTGGGTTCATTTTGGTATTTGAAATCTTTTGCATAAATTCTTAACCTCTTTGTTTATTTTTTTCAAGACTTCCGATTTTTCCACTTCTTTTTTAAACCTGTCTAAATATTTTTTTCTTTCTTCTCTGTTTGCCGGTATTTTTCTTTCCCCTACCCAACTTATTACTTTATTTATCCAATTTGCAATTTTCTCCATTTCTCGTTCTTTCATTCCCCGGACAGTGATTGCCGGTGTTCCCAGCCGTAAACCTGAAGGATAGTAAATCGAGTCCTTGTCGTAGGGAACAGAATTGCGATTGGTAACAATCCCCGCCGCTTCCAAAGCGTAAGCAGCAAACCAGCCATTGGTATTTTTGTTTCGTAAATCGATCAAGATTAGATGTTTATCCGTGCCGCCGGAAACGATATCAAAATTAAATTTCTTTAGCAGAGTGGCTAAATATTTGGCGTTTTTTACGGTTTGCCAAGCGTATTGTTTAAATTTTTTGGTTTTTGTTTTCGCCAAAGCGACGGCGATGCCGGCGATGGTATGGTTGTGCGGCCCGCCTTGAATTTCCGGAAAAACAGAGTGATTTATCGCCGCCATTAAATTATTTTTGCCAAAAATCAGCGCCCCTCTCGGCCCGCGCAGAGTTTTGTGAGTGGTCATCGTTACAATATCGGCAAAAGGAAAGGGCGAACTATTGGCGCCGCCGGCAACTAAACCCGCTTCGTGGGAAATATCGGCTAAATAATAAGCGTGGACTTTTTTGGCGATGGCGGCAAGTTTTTGATGATTTATTTCCCGCGGATAGGCGGTGCCGCCGGAAATAATTAATTTTGGTTTAAAGCGCAAGGCAATTTTTTCAATTTCGTCATAATCAAAAACTTTTGTTTTTTTATTGACGCCGTAAAAATCAACATTCCAAACTTTTGAAACTAAAGTAACTTTTTTATCCGGCAAATGCCAGCCGTGGGAAAGGTGACCGCCGTGGGAAAGCGTCATAGAAAGGATCTTTTCTTTGGGTTTTAATAAACCGTTAATGACCGCCAAATTTGCCTCGCTGCCGGAATGAGCTTGGACATTTACCCCCCAAGTTTTTGGATTTAAGTTAAAAGCCGCGAGTGCTCGCTTTTGACAAAGCGTTTCTATTTCATCAATGTATTTATTTCCTTGATAATATCTTTTTCCCGGCTGGCCCTCGCTGTATTTGTGCATTAAAACCGACCCAACAGCGCTCAGAACTTCGGGATAAGTGTAATTTTCCGAAGGAATCATCATCAAAGTCTCCCGTTGCCTCTTCTCTTCTTGTTTAATAAGATTTAGAATTTTATCTTTTTTCATTGTGAATTTGTTCTAATTATCATGTATTACTACATGTTAATTAGAACTTATAAATGTATTACCGCAAAGGATTTTCTAAATCGCCTTCCCATTCATTTTTATTTTTTCGCCATTCGCTCCAATTACTATGTTTAGGCGGCAGAGGCGAACCGTATTTAATACCCTTTAATAAATCTACAAAAAGACTTTCTAAATCTTTTTTAAAGACAACTCTTCTAATCATTTTTCTTTGTTCTTCAGTTAAACTCTTTTGCCAGAGAGTAAATCTTGAGACCGTGGCACTGCTCACTTTTAAAAGAGAAGCAATTTCTTTGTTCAGGATACCTTTTTCCAGCAGAAAAAAACCAGTCAGTCTTTTGGTAAACATTATTTGTTCTGTTTCCGTAAAAAACCCTTCAAAAAATTGCTGACCTCTTTTTTTATTTTTTGACTGAGACAATACTTCCAAAAATAAACTTAGTATCCTTGCCCTGACCTCTTCTTTTAAAGGAAACCTTGAAACCTGTGGCATTTTTAGATTTTAATGAATATGACAGACAAAACGACAATTTATTTTAACTATTTTGCGACTGACAATCAATACCAATTATCATGTATTACTACATATTAGTCAGTGCTATTGACTAATATTTACGGGGAGAAAGTGTCTTTTGCGGAGAGTGCTGATGATTTTTTGATGGATTTTCTCAATCGGTAAAATTTTCTGGTTTTTATCAACGCATTTTATTTTTACCCAGTGAGGAAACTTTTTTGCAAGGTAAAGATACATTTTTTCCGCCTCTTTCATTAGTTTCATATTTGCCTCATAGAGTTCATATTTTTTCCCTCTTAGGTGTTCCCTATTCTCTGTTTTTTTAAGTACCAATTTTCTTCCGATTAAGGCCGGCAAGTGCAGAAATATTACCAAATCTTCTTTTGGTAGTTTATTGATTTTATATTCGAGTTCTGTCAGCCAGTTCAAAAATTCTTCTCTTTTTTCTGGTTTAACCCTAGCTGTTTGAAAGGCCATGCTGGACGTGGCGTAACGATTAGCGATGACAATGCATCCGGCGGAAAGCCAGTCTTCGATTTCCGGTTTGGCCGCGGCTCGGTCAAGGGCGTAAAACAAAGAAGCATAGTGTGGATCAACTTTTGAAAGCCCGCCGAAGTCGCCTTTCAAGTAACGGCCGACCATTTTACCGTGAAAAGACGACTTGTATCTGGGAAAGTCAATATGTTTGACTAAGTAATTTTTACTTTTAAGGTAGCCTATTAGGAGTTTGCTTTGGGTTGCTTTGCCGGAACCGTCGGTGCCTTCGATAACAATTAGTTTGCCCCTTTTTTGCCTTTGCCGTTTTAAAAATCGTAAGAAGTGTCTTAAAACCGAATGGACATTGTCCTTATTAAAACAATCTGTATAAAATAGGTCGCTTTTGATACCTCTAAAAGAATCAAGTTTTTCCCAAAATAAACCTAAAACTATCTTTTGCTGGTTAAATGCCTCGGCGATGAGAGTGCCTGTTTTAAAATCCGGATCGGTCAAATCAGCAATTACCCAGTCAGCCTTTTTTAAAAGTTCTACATCTTCTTTAAAAAACATTTGCGGGAAAAGCTGAGGCGGAAAAGTTTTTTTCACCGGCGGCCGGCCATAGGCGGGATTAAGAAGCTTTACTTTTAAATCTTCCAATGTTTTGACAATTAATTCGCGCCGCCTTCGGCTCTCTTTATCCTTTTTCTCCGGACTTAAAACCAAAACTTTCATTAGCCTATTTTACCACTAATTCTTTGTCTTGTTCAAATTTTAACCCCAGTTTTATCGCGTCTTCGGCACGGCCCAATTGCTCGCCGATGTCCAGAGCGTGGTCAATTCGGGAAATGACGTTGTCAATTAGTAGTTTTTGCTGAAGTTTTAATGCCGCTTTTTTAGTTTTGCCATTTTGCCGATATTCGTTTAAAAATTTTCCTTTTTCCGAAAAATGGCGGACAATAATTTCATCTTTTTGCGTTTCCACGACGAGATAGCCCCGCGGATCCGGCCGGCAAAAAAGCCTTTTACTTTCGGAAACTGTCTTTTCCGCTCTGGCGATATCTTTTTCATCAATAAAAGCGCTATGCGAAATAGTAGTCAAATCGCCGACTTTTTTTCCGAGCTTTTTGGCAATTTCCGTTTGCAGTTTTCTGAGAGCAAAAGCATTTTGCGGCCAAGCGGCAAACATATCGTTGGCGCGAAAATAAGCCGTTAGGAAAAACTTTTCTTCAAGGCAAAAGCCTTGAACCAATGTCAGGCAAGGTGTCCGCCACGGTTTGCGGATAGGAAAATTATCTATTGCCGGCTGCCAAAGGATGGCGAGAGCGCCTTTGTTGTAAGGAAAAGTCTGCAGTTTTTTAGTCATTTTGGAAACCTGATCTATGATTTTACCGTCAATTTCATAACTAAAAAGTCTTTCGCCGTAGGTGTAGACTTCATCGCCGCGTCCTAGCGTGAAAAAGTTTTTAAAATAATTTTTTAAAAGGTTTTTGTCAAAGTCAAAAAAAGGATAAATTTTTGGTTTGGAGATATCTTCATTATTGATAACGACGGCAAGATTAAGAAGAGTTTTTTCCCATCCGCCGTGGAGATAAATTCTTGGCACTTTTTTGCCAAATTTTGTAACCAGTTGTAAAATTTGCAGCCAAGCTTCACCGATTGTTTCCGTCTCTACTTTAAAGACTGAGTTTTCCGAAGGAAAAACTTTTTCCATTGCTTTTTCTTTTGGGAAAAGTTTTGGTTTTTTAGCGAAAGGTTTTTTGCAAGGGAGTTTTTGAATAAAGTTTACGGCTTCCTTAAAACTTTTTGTTCGCAGATCAATAATCTTTACATTTTTGAAAAAAATAGTGATGTATTTTTTTTTAATGCCGTCAAGTATCTTTTCAAGATCTTTCTCGTTTAGGAAAGGTTGGCTGCTGCCGCTGTCGTCTTTTCCAACAATGATCAGATAACGGATTTTGGGATTCGCCCAGATATTTCTGAAAATATATTCCGCTCCCCTCTTGGTGTAAAGTTGGCCGACAGCGGAAACTCTTTTTCGTAAATTGTCGTCAATCAGTTCCGCAAACTTTTCTTTCGGCGTCCAGAGAGTGATGACGCCAACATCACCTTCTTCAGGGTTTACTAACCAAATTCGCTCCTTGTAATAAATCGGCCAACCCATGGAAAGTTAAAAGTTAAAAATTAAAAGTGAAAAGTTAAATTCAAAATTAAAAATTATTACTGATAAGTTTTATCTCTTAATCTTTCCTCCGACTTGTCGTTTTTGGGTTTTACTCTTTGGCATTTAATTCCCATTTTTTCAAGTAAAGTTAGAGAAGTAGTGTCTCCGTAGTTGTCTATATAATAAACCTTTTTAATACCGGCGCCGATCAATAATTTTGCGCAGTTTATGCAAGGCATACAGGTGAGGTAAGCGGCAGTATTTTTAAGAGATAATCCACTTTTTGCGGCTTCAGCGATGGCTTTGGCTTCGGCGTGGATGGCGCGGCATTTTTCCAGTTCTTTTCCTAAACCTAACTTGAGTTTATCGCGCAGGCAGCCAATTTTACTGCAAAAATCGTTATTCGGCAAAGGAGTGTTAAAGGCAATAATAATGATTTTGCCGTTTTTAACAAAAACCGCTCCTCTTTTTGACCGCAGACAACCGGATTGTAAGGCAATTTCCGTCGCCCGTTTTAAAAGTTTCTTTGTTTCCCTGTTTCCCTGTTTCATTGTCGCTTCTTTTTTAATTTGGTTGCCAAATCAATCGGCGCAATTGTTAGTTTTGCCCCGCTCATTTTGAAAATTTCCGGATTATACGGAAGAAGATGAAAATGCAAATGCAAAACAGTTTTACCGGTTTCAACACCATTGCCTTCGCGCACTAAAAGCCAGATATTTTTTAGTTCCATTTTTTCCTGCAGAAGTTTTTTTCCAAATTTTGCCAAATTTAAAATTGTTTGCCATTCTTTTTTATTAAGTTCATTGATAGATTCAATATGTCTTTTGGGAATAATTAAAAGGTGGCCATCAGTATAAGGGTAAAGGGCGACGGTTAAAACGACATTATTTTTTTCAGCGATTATATATTTTTCTTTCAGATCGCAAAAAACGCATTTTTTTTCCGCGGCATATTTCCAAATTTGCTGGTAGAATCCTTTTTCTCTGGCGGTCAGTTGCGCTTCGGGAGAAAAAGGGTTTAAATCGGCGTTTAAAACCGGTGTTTTTTGTGCTGTTTCTAAGACTTTATTCAACCTTTTTTGAATCAGGTCGCCGGCGGCTTTATCAATCATCTTGGAAGCGGAAATAAAGGGCGCCTGTCGTTCCGATCTGATAATTTTTCCGCCGTAGGACTGGATGAGTTTTGCCTCTGGTGAGTTTACTAAACCGGTGTTCCAATCTTCTTTAACAGTAAAGAAAAAATCCGGTTTTAGTTTTTGCAGACAGCCCAAAATTGTTCTTTCGTCAAAAATAACAACATTGTCAACATCTTCTAATTCCGCCAGCAAACCGGCTCTGGTCGTTTCGTCAACAATTGGCCTTCCCTTGCCCTTTAAAGCGGCAACGCTTTCATTACTCGGGACACCGGTTACCAGGATGTCAGCGCAACTTTTCGCTTTTTGGATAAATCTCGCATGGCCCAAGTGAAAAAGGTCGGCGGAAAGACTAGTAAAGATAGACTTTTTTCCCTGCTCGCGGAGTATTTTTCCCAATTTTTCCAATTCTGAAAAACGGATATTTTTTTTATTTAGTTTCTTTCTTGGAGTTTTAAGAATAGGCTGTCTTTTAAACTTCCCAAGGAGGACTTGTTTTATTTTTAGCATCGCTACTTCCTCTACTAATTGCGAGGATGATATTATTGGTTCTGAATAAAAGGCTTTTATTATTTTACCGCCGTATTTTTTAACCATCGCCTCTTCTTCTTTTTTTCTCACTCCTTCTTCCCAGTCTTTTTTAACGGTTAGAAAAACATCCGGCTGTAATTCTTTCAAAGTTTCCAAGACATCATCTTCGGGGATGATTACCGTCGCGTCCACAAAATTAAAAAAGCACAAAGTTTCTGCCCTTGTTTTTTCTCCTACCAGAGGAAAAGATGATCCTTTCAATCTTTTTCTTGAAGAATCGGAGGCGATGCCGACGACTAAAATATCCCCTTTTGCTTTTGCCTTTTTTAAATAATCAATGTGGCCTAAATGAAGTAATTCAAAAGCGCCGATGGTAAAAACAATTTTTTTATTTCTGTTTTTTTTGCGAAAAGATAACAAATCTTTTACGGTAAGAAGTTTTGACTTTATTTTTCGTTGAGAATTTTCAAACCGCTTTTTTGCCAATTGGATAAAGGCTTCTTTGTTTCCCTCTTTCATTCTTTGTTTTAGAAATTCAGTTAAATAATAATTAATTTTAGCAGAAAAAATTGTTAAATTGTTAAATTGTTGAAATTGTTTTACTTGATGATAATAGCCATTAAAAAACTCTTTTTCATCCCCACCGCTTATTAAAATCCACGAGAGAGTGTTTGCTAAATCTCTGGAGATAAGTTTTTTGTTTCGGCGAAATTGATGTGCCTCTTCAAAATCTATCACGCCGGCAATTTCACTTTTTTTGTTCCAAATAATATTTCCCGGTTTTAAATCAAAATGGCAGACACTGGCTTTATGTAATTTCGCCGATAGCTGGCCGATTTTAAAGGAATCTTTTTCGTTCCATTGCCACTTGACAATGCCGGGAATGTAGGTGAGTCTGGCAGACCAATAATCACCTGAAGAATTTAGAATATAGTCCGCCGGTTGGCGGATAGAATTTAGAGGGAGACGGGCGTTGATTACTTTTTTTAATGTTAATTCTTTTTCAAGATTTAGTGCCTTTAAAATTTTAGCCTTTGTGAGGGATTTTTTCGGCCAGAAACATTGAACAAATCTTTTGTTCTTTGTTTCCACCAAATAAACTTTTTTTCGCCAACCGCCGGGGAGAAGAGTAATCTTTTTGCTCATTCGTTCATTAAAGCCAACCATTTTTGCGAGACCTGGTGCCAGTTTTCAACATTTTTATCATTTGGCCATTTGTCTATTTGCCATTCGCTTTTGTAAGAAGATAAGGCTGAATACATTTTTTCTTCAAGTTTTTCCTGTTGGTATGATTGAAAACCAAAGCCGTTGATTTGATCGGTTACTTGATCTTTTAATCCGTCAATCAGATGGACAATCGGAATCACGCCATATTTTTTTGCTTCGGCAACAACAATGCCATAAGGTTCAGAGACAGAAGGGAGGACAAGAAAGTCCGCGCCGGCAAAAACTTGATGCGGCAGATCAAAATTTGATTCTAACTTTACCCCAACTTTTAAGGGAAACAAACACTTTAATCTATTGATATATTGAAGTGATCGTTGATTGCCATTGCCGACAAAAATGAACTGGATGTCGTTTTTGCCTAAAAATTCCGGCAGCGTTTTTAGTAAAAGTTTTATTCCTTTTTGCGGCACAATTCTGGAAACGAAAGTAAAAACCGGAACATCAATTTGTGGCAGGCCGAAATTCCCTTGCAGAATTATTTTGTTCATTTTTTTAAATTCCCGCCAGGAATTCCCAAGATTAAAATCAATAAGTTCATCATTTTCGGCGTTCCATTCTTTATTGTCAATGCCGTTGTCAATGCCGATTATTGTTTTTGCGCTTTCAAATAACTGATGTCTTGCTAAATTTTTGGCAAAAGTTTTAGAAACAGTGGTTACTTTGTCGGCGAGATTGACGCCCTTTCTAATCAAGCCGCCGAAGTCAAAAAACGAATCGCCCCAGTCTATCGGATTGTCGTCAAGTTCCTCAAAATAGCCGTAGGAATTATAGTTGTAACCATAGTTATCAGAGATAGGACTGTGAATTGTCCAGATAACTTGTGGCGTACCCGCTTCCTTAACAAATTGTTCCCCACTCCAAATTCCTCCCCAGTCGTGAATCCACAAAACATCCGGCCGCCAGTTGTTTTTTTGGCAAAAGTATCTTGCTCTTAGTCCCAGTTTACGGTAGTTTTCCTCTGTTTCCTTTTTATAAAGAGGCTGGTAAATATTTTCGTTTGGAGAGATAACCCTGACATCAACTTCTAAATGAGACAAACCTTCGGCAGCGCCGGTAACCATTTTTCCTAAACCCCCGACTTTTATTTTCGGATAATTTTCTGGCGAGATAATAAGTATTTTTTTTATCACTTTTCCCTATATACTAAATACTATTGTTTAGGCTTTGCAAACACCAATAATCTTTTTAAAGTCGTCCCGGGCGGCCAGCAGGTTTGTAAAATTAGAGTTTCTCCCTCTTGATAATCTGTTAAATAAAAAGCATCACTGCCGGAAACAATTTTTTTATCAGAGACAGTATAGGAATAATTTTTCTGGTTGTAAACAACGATAATTTCATCTTCGGCTTCCAATTCGTTTAAAAGAAAAAATACGGCATTATAACGGACAATGTTCCATTGACTATTGGTAGAATGGGCAAAAAGATAAATAGTTTTGCCCGAGCCGGGGAGACCGGAGCTGGCGGCATGAGCCACCCCTTCTTTAATTGCTTGGTAATAAATTTCTTCATTGCCGGCGTCAATATTGGGTAGAACTTTTGCGCTCGCTCCTATTTTTGGTACAAAAATGGAAAAACCGGTATCCGGCACTGGCGGCAAGGTTGGCGTTGGTATCGCCTCTTTCGGCGCGGCCTTTTCCGTTTCTTCCAAAACTTTCTCTTTCTCAAAAACTTTCCCCAGATAGTATTTTGAGACTGCCTTTCCCAACGGGACATATAAATAGAGAAAATAAAGTACCCCCAAAATAAAAGCGCCGGTGCCGAAACCAAAAATCAAAGATCTTACTCTCCCCGGGTTATAAAAAATTACCGCCTTTTTTTTCTTGTGCGGTTTGATGGATTTTCTCAGCCGCGGATCAAAAAACTTTCTTATGGATTTCATCTGGATTTCTTTCTAACTCGTTAACGCATTAACCCGTTAACAGATTAACACTTTTGTATTATAACTCTTTCTTTTGATTAGCAGTTGACAAGCCCCATAACTTGTGTTAATCTCAGGACGGAGATGAAAAAAATAACTCCGGGCAAACTGGTTTTAATGATCTTGTTTTCAACGGTTCTTTCTTTAGTTTTTGCGCCGCCTATCTACTCCTATGTTTATGGTGAGGAAAGTCCGACTACTCAGCTTATAATTGACAAAAGAATAAAAGCGACGGAAACTTCGTGGCAGGATAATTTAACCGCTTCGGAAAAAGTTTTTAAAGCCGGTGATTTGTTGGATTTTGAAATTAAAGTAAAAAACTCCGGTGACAAAGACTTGAAAAATATTACTGTAAAGGATATCCTCCCCTCTTTTCTTAGCTTGATTTTTGCTCCGGCAAAAGACGAAGACAAGAATAATGAAATTGTTTGGAAGATTGAGAATCTTTCCGCCGGCAAAGAACAAACCTTTCGATTGAGAGCGGAAGTGAAAAAAGATTTTCAAGCGGAGACGGAAGGCAATTTTTGCGCGCAGAATAAAGCTGAGGCGGCGGCGGAAAGCGGAGAAAAAGACAGCGATACCACCTCTTTTTGCTTGACATCAGTAAAAAAACTGCCGAAAGCGGGGGCGGAGAATATTTTAATAGGAACGATTATCAGCGCGGTAACAATCGGATTTGGATTTGGTTTAAGAAAATTCGGCAGAGGAGAAATATTTGCGTAATTTAAGATTTGAGATTTGTCAATTTTTGTTTTTACAATTATGGAACAAAAAGCAAATTTTACCCAAATGGTAAGAGTTTTAGTTTCCCTTGCTTGGGTTTTAATAGCGGCGGGAGTTTTGGCGCTGGCGTCGCTTCGCACTGCCGAATTTTTAAAACTTAAAAAAACAGGAATAAAAAATCAAGCCGTAACCGAATGTTTTCAAATTGCCGGCTATCATCAGGAAAAAGTTGATGACAAAGTTACCGTCAGCTGGCCTTTGCAGGATATTTATAAATATTGTTTGCTGGATAAAGGTTATGAAACCAGCTGGAAATAAATAAGTATTAAGCAGCAAGTATTAAGTATTATTTTTTTAATAATTTGGCAATTTAACAATTTAATCATTTAATTTATGGAAAGGGGGTGAAGAAAAATGAGGAATCAAATTAAAGAAAGGCTAGCGTTAGTTGCTGTGTTAGCAACGACTACTTTTGGTCCAGCTTGTAATTTTAGTTTACAAGTAAGGTCAGGTTCGGATGAAGGGGCAAAAACGGAAACTATGGTACCAACGACTAGAGCAACGTCGACACCAATTGAACTGACGGTAGAGCCGACGGCAACGTCGGAAGAACCAATGGTAGTTTGGACGCCAGAGATGGCAACGCCGGAATCGGTAGAAGAAGTGGAGGGGTGCGGGCAAGCACGGGATTTAGGGCCTTGGGCGCTAAGCGAAGATGGCAAGATGGTAGATTTTGAAGTTACCGCGGGAGATGATTCTGCGGGAGTGGTTTTAGGTCTTTGGTGGTCGGGGAGAGGGGTAACAAGTGTGATAGAAATCAATGAGAGAAAAATAGGCGGTTGGGGAACGGATGAGATAACAACGTTCGTGCCACGAGGTTTAAGCATAAGGGTTCCAAAGGGCGCCGGCCGCGCCTGGGATTTTCCAGATGATTGTTCTCAAGCCGAGGTTGAAAGACAAATGCAGGCTCATATACAGGAGAGGAAAGATGATACTAATTATCACGGTGAAGTAGATGTTGATGATCTAATTAGGTTGGGAGTTGTTGAAGTTCGGTTTGATCGCCGTGCCGAATAAATAAAAGTGGGAAAGACAACTTCGGTAATTGCCTTTCCCGCTTTTCCCTTGACCATCATTTAATAGAGGTGGTTAGAGGAAAGTTATTTATTGGAGAATTTTAGAGATGAAGAAAAGTATTAAGCAACCATTAGTTTCCGTAATTATTCCGGTTTACAACGCTCAAAATTTTTTAACGGAGGCGATTGTAAGCGTTATCAAACAAACTTATCAAAGATGGGAACTGATTATTATTGATGATGCTTCTACTGATAAGTCTTGGCGGATTATCAGCGGATTTAAAAGACAATATCCGCGGAAAATAAAGGCATTGAGATTAAAGAAAAATTTAAACAAAGGCGGAGATGCCGCGGCGAATGTCGCTTTTACTAAAGTAAAAGGCGAGCTTGTGGCGCGGATGGATGCTGATGATATTGCTTGCCCCGAAAGACTTGAGAAACAAGTTGATTTTTTGCAAAAAAATCCGCGCATTTTTATGGTCGGTTCTCAGGCTTGGGTGATAAACAAAGAAGGCGACATTATCGGCGAGAAAAAATTACCCTTAACTTCTGAGGCGATTTACGAAAATTATTTTATTTTTCACCCGATGATTCATCCGACAATAATGCTGAGAAGAAAAGAGATTAAAAGGAAAAACCTTTACAAAATAAAATACTCGGCCAATAATGACCTTTTAACTTTTTTGGGGTTTTTGAAAAATAAAAAATTCGCCAATTTACCTGATAAATTGCTTTATTACCGATTTCACGGCAAAAACGATTCCCTGACTTTTATAAAAAACCGGTATTTTAACACTCTGAAAATCAGGTTTTGGGCAATTAAAGAGCTTCAATATAAACCAAATATAAAAACAGTTTTGTTAAATTTTATTCAATTTTCAACGGTTGTTTTGTTGCCGGAAAAGGCCTTACTTTTACTTTATCTTTTGGCCAGAGGCATTTATACGCCTAAAGAATTGGTTTTAAAAATGAAATCTGAGTTTAAATTGAATTTTACTTTATTTAAACAGTTTAGAATCAATAAAGTTAACACAGCAGAAGAAAATGCGATTACCCAAAATATTACCGTTTCTTGAAAAATACTTTTTCGTTATTCTCCTTCTGTTTTTTGAGTTAATTTTGTTTGCTTTTAATTATAAACCTCATACTTGGTTAGCCGGTTGGGACAATCAACACCCGAATCTTAATTTTGCCGCCAATTTTGAAAGAAGCCTTTTTGGCGTCTGGCAGGAATATCGGGGCTTGGGATTTTTTGACGGGATGGCGCATACCGCTAATTTAATACACACCGCTTTTATTTATCTTTTATCCTTTATTCTGCCGGTTTCTTTTTTGCGCTGGTTTTTCCATTTTCTGATGCATTTCTTAGGAGGATTAGGGGTTTATTTTTTGGGAAAAGAATTTTTCAAAGATAGATTGATAGGTTTCTTAAGCAGCATTTTTTATTTTCTTAACTTCGGTACAATACAGATGTTTTACACTCCCCTGGAGGTTTTTTCTTTTCATTTTGCCGCCTTACCATGGCTGAGCCTATATTTGATTAAGTATTTAAAGAGCGGTTTGAAGAAAGATATTATTCTCTTCCTTATTATCTCTTTGCTTTTTACGCCGCAGTTTTTTGTCCCCACTTTTTTTATTGTTTATTTATTATCCGCAACTGTCATTTTAATTTTTCATTGCCGTGCCGCCAAGTTTTTTCAGAAGGCAGTTTTCGTTTTAGCAGTTATTCTTTCCGTTAATACCTTTTGGCTCTTGCCCTATGTTTACGGCGTTTTTCAAAACGCAAAAACGATTACCACCTCTAAAATTAACCAGATTTCTAATGAAAATATTATTTTAAAAAATAAGAAATTCGGGAACTTTTCCTCTGTAGCTTTGATCAAGGGTTTTTCTTTAGATTTTGTTGATCAGCAAAACAACGGTAATGCAGATTATTTAATGCGCTCATGGAGAAACCATTTTGAAAATAAGGGGGTTGTTTTGATCGGATGGTTATTTTTTGCTTTAGCGGTTTTAGGGATTGCGGAGGTTTTAAAAACAAGGAGGAAAGATTTATATCCTTTTCTGATTTTGTTTCTTATTTCTTTCTTGATGTTGGGGAGCGATATTCCCGTATCTTCTTTTATTATTGAATTTTTAAGTAAGCATATCCCCTTCTTTGCCGAGGCTTTCCGTTTTGTGTTTACAAAATTTTCCATCCTTTATGTTTTAAGTTACAGTTTGCTTTTGGGCGCAGGGGTAAAGATTTTTGTAAAGTTGTTTAAAACAGTATTTACTTTATTTCTTTTGTCAATTTTATTTATTTACTCATTGCCAGCTTTTAAGGGCAATTTTTTTTATCAAAACTTAAGAGTTAATGTCCCGCGGGAATATTTTGATTTAATTGAATATTTTAAAAACCAAAATAAAAACGGCCGATTGGTGATTTTGCCTCAGCCGCATTTTTGGGGGTGGACCCGTTACCAATGGGGGTTTCGTGGCTCGGGGTTTATTTGGCAGGGGTTACCACAAGCCAGCATGGATGGCGCATTTTTACCGTGGTCAAAAGCTAATGAAAACTTTTATTGGGAGATATCTTATGCAATTCAATCGCAAAATGTGGACTTCTTTAGATCTATTTTGCGAAAATATCAAATAAATTGGGTTGTTTTGGACGAGAATATCAGGGGTGATGAATACAAGGCCTTATATTTTGAAAAAACGAATGAAATGCTTACCAAAACGAGCGATGTTTTTTTTGCCGGAGAATTTGGCAGCGGGGCCAGAAGAATTAAAGTGTATAAAACAGATTTTGATACTGCAGTTCAGGACTTTGTTTCTCTTGCTGAGGGTTTACCATCGGTCGCTCCTTCTTACCAATGGAATGATATAGATACTGCTTATTTAGAAGGTAATGATTATGTTACTGACGGTGAAATAGAGATTTATTATCCGTTCGCTTCGCTTTTTAGTGAAAGAGAACAGGGGGAATTAGAATTTGCGGTGGAAGATTCAGGCGAATTTTTTATTTTTTCCGCTTCTTTGCCGGCAGACTACAATGATTTTATTTTGCAAGTGCCCGAATTAACGGAAGTAGAAGAGTACCATTGGTCGGAAAAACTGGAGAAAGAACCAATCCCTGTTCCCGATATCCAATTAGCGGATGGCAGGGTGAAGGTGAAAATTGAAAAGAAAAAAAATTATTTCAGTTACGACTCTGATGAGACTGGCGGTATTTTAGACAAAATTAAACCGGAAAACTGCGATCCGTTCAACATTGGTTTGCAAAAAAGAGAGGTAGTAAATGAAGACGAGAAAAAACTTTTACGTTTAACTTCTCAGGGTTCTAATAATTGTTTGAGTGTTGATTTGCCTTTGCTAAATCAGGAAAACGGATATTTGATTAAAATTCAAGCCCGCTATTTTGAAGGAAAAAGTTTATTAATTTATATGATTAATAAAACTTCAGAAAGCCGCTTCTTTGAGGTCCAGTTACCAAAGGATAAAAAACTTAACGATTTTTATTTTGTTATTCCGCCGATGCAAAATGATGGCGTTGGTTATTCTTTGCATTTTGATAATATTGCCATTGGTCGGCAGAAAACGGTTAATGAATTAAAAAAAGTTGAAGTTTACCCTATTCCCTACCGTTTTTTAAAGCAAATAAAACTGATTAGTAGGACTAACTCAGAACCGCAGGTTCAGAAATTTTTAGAAAAAGATAGTTTTCAAGTTTCCCATTCTGACCCAAGTTTTTATAAAGTAAAACTTACCAACTTTTCAAATACAAATTCAAAGTTTTATTTGATTCTTTCTCAATCTTTTGATCGCGGCTGGCTGGCATTTTATCTTGAAGGTTTGAAGCCGGTGTTTTTGAGAGAGCATATCTTAGTTAACAATTGGGCGAATGGGTGGAAGATAGTGAATAGTGAGCGGGGAATAGTGAATAATCAAACCGGAAATTTTTATGTTGTATTTTGGCCACAACTGCTGGAGTTTTTTGGATTTTTTCTATTGTTAGTTGTCGTCTTGAGAATTTTTACCGTGAAGCGCCGGAATTCTTGAGGAAGTTTCAATCGCCGTCAAGATGGTATTTATTCTTCTTTCCGCCTCGTCAAGACTGATTCGCTGAAGATTATGGGGAAAATAATGAAAGATTAAATTTCTGCCCTCTTTCCATGCCCGCCATAAGGTTTCCGCAATTTCCGCTGCAAATTCTCCTTCTTTAAGTTTCCTAAAAACAGACCAGCTTTTGTGCTGCAGCGCCGGGTTTAAAACCTTACCGACGCGAAAATAATCGGAAAAATATTGTTTTTTGCTGATTAAATTTAATTTTAAAAACAGATCTTTTAAATAGCCTTCGTAGGCTTTGGCAAAAGGAGCGACCAAAAAAGAATAATCGGAAAACCCGTCAGGCGGATTTTTTTTGACGAAAGCCAGAAGCCTTTTCCCGTCGTCAATTAACTGTTGTTGTTCAGGAATAAGAATATTTTCCATTGTTTAAGAAATGATACTATAAAAAAGAAGAAAATAAAAAGTTTGGATTTTTTAAACTAGAAATTTTATATATCAAAAAAAGTATAATTTTATTTTGAGAAAGTAATCTTTATAAAAAAATGATTGACACAGTGGAAAAGTCATACTGGATTGCGTTTTCTTTTTTCGAAGGGATAGGACCGATGCGCTTTAAATTGCTTTTGGATTATTTTGACTCGGCAAAATCGGCCTATCTCGCCGGTAAGAATGAGCTTTTAAAAATCGGATTAAGTTTAAGTTTGGTAGAAAAATTTTGCGCTTTTCGCTCAGAGATTGATCCGGAAAAAGTATTTGCTTTGGAAAATAATCTTTTTTTGAAAAATAATTATCCTTTGGTTGATTTTGAGAAAATGTTGTGCGACCCAGAGAGAAAAGGGCAATTAAAATGGGTGGCAAAATATCATCGTTTCAGACAACAGAAGAATCTGAAAATTGCCGTTTTGTCTTGGAGGGATAAAGAGTATCCGGAAAAATTAAAAACAATCCCCTCTTCCCCGCCGGTCATCTATCTTAAAGGGGCTGATTTTTCCGTTTTTAAAAATCCGTCACTTGCCGTTGTCGGCACGCGGAAAATTTCCGTTTATGGCCGGCAGGCAACGGAAAAATTAGTGGGCGAATTAAGCGGCGCCGGATTAACGATTGTTTCCGGTATGGCTTACGGCATTGACAGCATTGCCCATAAAACCGCTTTGGCAAACAAAGGAAAGACAATCGCTGTTTTGGGCTGCGGCGTTGATATTATCTATCCGGCCGAGAATACGGATATTTATAATCAGGCTGATTTAGTCGTTTCCGAATTTCCTCCGGGGATGCCGCCTTTGCCGGGCAATTTTCCGGCGCGCAACAGGATTATCGCCGGACTAACTGATGCGGTTTTAGTTATTGAGGCGGCGCAAAAATCCGGGGCTTTAATTACCGCGAAAGCGGCGGCGGAACAAGGCAAAGAAGTTTTTGCTGTTCCCGGGCCAATTACCAGTCCGCTTTCGGAAGGCACTTCTTACCTTATTAAGCAGGGAGCAAAATTAGTTTATACAATTGATGATATTTTAAACGAATTACCGGGGTTCAAAGATACCGGCGTGCGACGGGCAAGAAAAGAAATCAGGAAACCAGTCAATCTCTCCTCCGACGAGCAAAAAGTTTTTGTGGTTTTGGAGAGTGAGGCTTTGGAAGTGGATGATATAATTGCCAAAACAGGAATCGGTTCGGGAAAATTAACCGGTTTGTTGACAATGATGAAATTAAAAGGAATAGTAAAGGAATTGGGAGGAGGATATTGGGGAGTTTAAAGAAAGTAATAAGTAAAAAGTATGAGTTATGAGTTAAGGAATTAAAAATGATTAGAAATCCATTAATAAAAAGAACTTTTGATTTTGCAATAAGGTCAATAGATTTGGTTGTTAAGATTAATAAGGATTTAGTTAACTCTGTAGTTCTCAGACAGTTTTTACGGTCATCTACTTCAATAGGAGCAAATTACAGAGAAGCTTTTTGCGCTGAGAGCAAAAATGATTTTGCTCACAAACTCGGAATTTGCAGGAAAGAATCTCGCGAAACTTTCCTCAATTTAAAAGTCAAATAAATCCGTTGATAGATGAAACGGAGCAACTGGTTAAAATATTTACCAATGCAGTTAAAACAACAAAATTTAAAATTCATAATTCATAACTTATAAATCATAAATAATAAATCATACTTATGAAATTAATAATTGTTGAATCTCCTACAAAAGCGAGGACAATTGCGAAGTTTTTTGACAAAGGTTTTGAAATCTTTGCGACGATGGGACATTTTCGTGATCTGCCCAAAAGTCGTTTTGGCGTGGAGATTAAAGAGAAAAACGGTGGATTTTCTTTTTTGCCGGAATATGTTTTGGATACCAAAAAAAAGGACATTATTTCTAAAATAAAAAAACTTTGTAAAAAGGCGGAAATAATTTATCTTGCCACCGATCCTGATCGGGAAGGAGAAGCGATCGCTTATCATACGAGCGTAATAGGCTCAAATTCAAAAGTTAATTCCGACACATCGGGACAAAATGCAAAAATAAAAAGAATAGTATTTCATGAGATTACAAAGGAAGCGATAGACGGGGCCTTAAAGAACCCTCATAAGATTGATGTAAATTTAGTTAACGCTCAGCAGGCAAGAAGAGTTTTAGACAGACTGGTTGGTTATTCACTTTCACCTTTGCTTTGGAAGAAAATAAAAAAGGGTTTGTCAGCGGGTCGTGTTCAGTCCGTGGCGGCAAGACTGATTGTTGAGCGGGAACGGGAAATTGAAAAATTTAACAGTGAAAAGTTTTTTAGGATTGGGGGGGAATTCAGAAAAAAGGATGAAAGGATTAGAGGATTGGAGGATGATAAGAAAGGGGCCGGATTTCAGGCAGAATTGGTTAAAATTGACGGTAAATCAATAGAATTAAAGGAAAAACACAATCTTTTTGATGGCGAGTATACGGTGGCAAAAACTATTTTAGATAAAGAAGACAAAGCGAAAGAAATTATTTCCTCTTTATCTAAAAATTTTCAAATCTCAAATCTAAAATCCAAAATTGTCCTTCGTAGACCATTTCCTCCTTATACTACTTCCACTTTACAACAGGACGCGGCGCGCCGTTTTGGCTGGCCGGCAAAGCAGACAATGCAGACAGCGCAAAGATTATTTGAGAAGGGCTTGATTACTTATCACCGTACCGACTCCACGATTTTATCAGGTTCGGCTGTTGCCGCCATCCGTTTGTTAATTTCAAAAGAATTCGGGCAAAAATATTTGCCGGCAAAACCGATTTTTTATAAAACAAGATCAAAATTGGCACAGGAAGCGCACGAAGCGATACGCGCTACGAACTTTCATCCGCCGGCTGGCGGATCAACCTCCAACTTACAATTAAATGATCAGAGAGAAAAGAAATTGTATGAGTTGATTTGGCAGAGAGCGGTTGCAAGTCAAACGGCACCGGCAAAAATTGCCCAAACAAAAATAGAATTGACTCCTGTCAACGATGCAAAGTATTTATTTGCCGCAACCGGTAGCAGTGTAATTTTTGATGGTTTTTCCCGCGTTTACCCCATTAAATTTTCAGAAAATACCCTACCGCCCTTAAAAGAGAAAGAAGAGGTAAATGTTTCCGATTTTAACATTACCGAGCATAACACTTCCCCCCCACCCCGTTATAACGAGGCGAGTTTAATCGCCAGTTTGGAACGGCACGGAATTGGCCGGCCTTCAACTTATGCCGCTATTATTTTTACGATCCAAAAACGGCTTTATGTAGAGAAAAAAGAGGGAAAATTTTTCCCAACGACAATCGGGTTTGCTGTCAATGATTTTTTGGTAATGTATTTTGAAGAGATTGTAAATCTTCCCTTTACTGCGGAGATGGAAAACTCATTTGATGATGTTGCCAAGGGCACGAAAGAATGGCAGCCGGTTTTATCTGACTTTTGGGGGCCTTTTGCCGGGAAATTAAAAAAAACGGAAGAAAAAGCGGAGAGAGTAAAGGTGCCGCTTGAAAAGACCGGGAAAAAGTGTCCGAAGTGCAAGGAAGGAGATTTAGTGGTAAGACTCGGAAGATTCGGTAAGTTTATCGCCTGTTCCCGTTTTCCAAAGTGCGACTATAAAGAAAATCACAACGAAGCTGTTGGTTTTAATTGTCCGGACTGCGGCGCGCCGGCGGTCGTCAGAAGATCTAAACGGGGTTTTCGTTTTTACGGTTGTTCCAAATACCCTGCCTGCAAGTGGCTCAGCTGGAAAAAACCGAAAAAATAAAACGCTATATTATTTTCTCTAACTTTACCAAATTTTTCTCTTTTTCATTTCTCTTTTTAATTTCAACAAGTTTTTCGCTAGTAGTTTTTAAACTGATAACCAAACGATAAGGGATGCCGATTAAATCGGCATCTTTAAACTTTTCACCGGCCGAGACTTCAATCCGGTCATCGTACAAAATTTCTTCATTTCTGCTGACGAAATAGTGATAAACTTTATTTGCCCAGTCCTTAACTTTTTTATCATACAAATCCAAAGCGAGTAAATGATATTTAAATGGAGCCACTGCTTCCGGCCAAACAATGCCGTCTTGGTCATTGTGGGCTTCAACGATTAACGCCATAGTGCGGCCGGCGCCGATGCCGTAAGACCCCATCCAGAGCGGTTTTTCCTTGCCATCTTTATCAATGAAATTGCATTCCTGCGGTTGGCTATAAAAATAACCGATGTTAAAAGTGTGCCCCCACTCGTAGCCGCGCCTCTCTTGTAATTTTCCCTTTTTGCACTCCGGACATAAATCACCGTCTTTGGCGTCCACAATATCAGCGATGTGTTTATATTTAAAATCGCGGCTATAATTAACATTAACGGAATCGGTTTTGTCTTCTTTCTGCCCTCCGATAAAGTTTTTTACTTTTAAAAGCCCTTCGTCACCGATGTAAGTAACATTAGAGATTCCCCAAGAATGGACATAACCGTGCTTTGTCCCCATTTTTGCCAAATCGTTTTCCGTTGCCGGGTGGAGGTCATCTATTCCTAAATATCTTTTTAACTTTGTTTCATTAACATCCTGATCGCCGCGCAAAGAGGCGATGTAAATTTTTCCCTGCTTATCTTTATAGACAACATTTTTCAAATAGCGCCATAGAGGTTCGCCGTAGTGTTTAATGTTGTCATTCATCGTCATTACCCATTGCGGTTGATCAATAATTTTAAATGGTTTTATTTTTTCATCAGGATTAATTTTTGGGCCGAAAAAAGCGCACTTTTCTTTGTTAGCGCTATAACCGCAACTTCCGCAGACAAAAAAAGTATTGTCACCATTTTCATTTTCTAGCATAAATTCATGGGAAACAGAGCCGCCGATCGCACCGGAATCAGCCAAAACCGGAGTGACTTTAAGTTCAAAAATTTTAGCCAAATGCAAGTAGGCATCATAAAATTTTTGGTAGCTTGTTAAAAATTGTTTTTCATCAGCGCAAAAATTGTAAGCGTCTTTCATTAAAAACTCGCGGACGCGGATCAAGCCGGCGCGGGGCCGTTTATCATCGCGGAACTTTTGCGAAAATTGGTAAATTTCCAAAGGCAGGTCTTTGTAAGAAGGGGCAAACATTTTTACCAATTCTGCCATCATCCCCTCGGCAGTCGCCCCTAGGGCAAAGTAATTATCGTAGTGGTCTTTAACAACCATCATTTCTTCACCAAAAGCTTGGTCGCGGTTGGTTTTTTGCCAAATCTCCAAGGGGTGAAGTGTTGGCACTTCTAGTCTTTGGATACCGCAGCCATCCATCTCCCTAACAATAATGGCAATTATTTTTTGGCAGACTCTCATTCCGAGAGGTAAAAGTCCCCATCTTCCTGTAGAAAATCTACGGGTGAAACCTCCCTGCCACAAAAGTTTATGACTGACTGCTGCCGCATCTGAAGGAACGGTTTTAGTTGTTTTGCCAAAAAGCTGAGAATAAAGCACCAAAAGAAAATTAAAAATTATGAATTAAATTCTTTTACCAAATTTTAATGTTATTTACAATGAGGTTAAACAAACTCTAATTATCATCTTCTCATCCTTTCATTCTAACTTCCTTTTTTTTTGATTATTCACTATTCATTACTCACTATTCACTAACTCTATAATTTTTTTTGCTACCGGTGCGGCGTCATAGGCACCGGAGCCACCGCGTTCCAGTAATACGGTAATCACTATTTCCGGATTATCAACCGGATAAAATAAAGTAAACCAAGCCTGAGTATCCTTTGTATTAACATTTATTTCTGCCGTTCCGGTTTTACAAGCGACCTTCGGATTGAAATTAAAGAAAGGAAAACCGGTGCCACCTTCGGAACAAGCTTCAGTCATTCCTTGTTTAATTAAATTAATGGTTTCAGGTTTGATGTTTAAATTTTGACAACAAGAAAGGGATTCCTCGACCGAAGTTTCGGCGTCGGAATGACAGAAATTTGGGTTTAAGTGTGGCGTACATTTAGTTCCATTATTGGCAATAACTGCCGTTTCCACGGCAATTTGTAAAGGGGTTACCGTCAAATCGCCTTGGCCGATTGATAAGTGATAAGTGTTTCCCAGAAACCATTTTTCCCCTTTTGCTTTTTCTTTCCATTCCGGCGACGGCAAAAAGCCATTTATTTCCGCCGGCAGGTCAATACCGGTTTTTTTGCCGAAACCAAAAATTTTTGCCCATTTTAAAATAAACTTTGCCCCCGTTTCCTCGCCGGCTTTGTAAAAGTAAATGTCGTTTGACCTTCTTATTGCCTTTACTAAATTTACCTGCCCTTCAGTTTTTCCGTAATCGGTCCAATACCAGTTGGTAAATTGCCACTCGCCTATCTTAATAACGCCGGTGTCTTCAAATTCCGTGGCGGCAGTAATTTTACCTTCTTCCAGACCGGCCGTTGCCACCACCGGCTTAAAGACCGAACCGGGGTGAAAAGCGCCGGAGATTGCCCGATTTAGAAAAGGAAAAGTTTGATCATTCAAAAGTTTGTTGATTGCCGCCTCATCGCGTTTTTTGGTGAAAATTTCCGGATCAAAAGAAGGAAAAGAATAAAGGGCTAAAATTTCGCCGTTTTTCGGATTTAAAACAACAACGGCACCAATATTACTTTCCAAACTTTCCGCGACCGCTTTTTGCCACTTGCTGTCAATAGTCAAAAGCAAATCCTCACCAGCTTTTGCCTGTTTTTCGGCGATAACACGGATAGTTTCTCCGTTGGCGCCTGTTTCTACTAATTGCTCTCCCCTTTCCCCCCTTAAAAGGCAATCGTAATATTGCTCTACTCCGCTTTTACCGATCGTATCGCCGGCAAAAAGGATGCACTTTTTACTATTTTTAATTTCTTCTTCGGAGGTTTCGCTTAAGTATCCGGTCAGATGACCTAAGGTTTTACCCAAAGGATACTCCCTTACCCAGAATTTTTTTGTTTTACCCCCTTCGCTTTCAAGTTTTAAACCCTCATTTCTTCCCAATTCTTTATTGTTTTCATCAAAATATTTTACCGAATTAAGGGCGATGTTCTCGCCGTTTCTGTCCATAATTTTTCCCCGCGCCGGAGTGAGAATTATTTTTCTGATTCTGTTTTCGTCGGCAAGTTTACGGAAATATTTTCCTCGCAATATCATCAAATCAAAGGAGCGCACTAAAAAAAAACCGAATGTAAAGACAATAAGCCATTTAAAAAAAGAAGGCATTGAAAAATATTTCTATTTTTTAATTTTTAAAACTCAGAAACCGGAAGTTTATTGTCCGGTGATAATTCCCACTGTGAGCAAATTACTGACACTTACCGCCGGTTTTACTTCCGCTTTTTTGAAAACCTTGTCATCGCTCACGGCAATATTTTCAATCTCGCCGATGAAAAAAGTTTCTCCGGTTTTAGCAACGGCGCCAACTCTATCGCCATTTTTTATTTTTTCACTGTCAAGAACATCCCTAATTATTAATTTGTCGGATTCTGATACCAAAATTCCTTCCGCTAAAATTGTTGACTCTTTACCGCCGCTACCCCAAATCTTCACCGGCAATTTTGTTTTTTCAGAAGAAAGCGAGGAGATATAAACGGTGTTTTCTTTTGCTTCTTCAATAATTCCTATCAAATTTTTTTCGTCAATAACAAAATCGCCCTTTTGAGGTTTTTTATCGCTCGCATCAAAAACAACTAATAATTGGTTTTTATTGACCCCGATGATTTTTCCCAAAGTAATTTTTGTTGTCGGTTTGATACCGGCTTCCAGCATTTTTCTCACTTTCTGGTTTTCTTCGCCGAGAAGGAAATTTTCCGTTAGACATTTATCCAGTTCTTTTTTAGTTTTTTCATCTTCGGAGACAGGAGTGATTAAATTTTTACGGATAGTGTTTTTAACATTTCCCGAGAAAAAATTAAAACCTTTTTTAAAAAGAGAAAGGAAACCGTTTTTGTCCAGAAGAAATATTAAACCGGCGGCGGCAATCAAAACAATAAGTTTTGTCCTTTTTTGTTTCATTTTAAGATTGTTATCTTTCCCAAGATTTTTCTATTTTCCGCAAGTTTCACACAACCTTTAACAACACTCAGTTGTGGTTCATCCGGCGTCCACACCGGCATTTTGGTTCGCTCGTTAATCATTTTTTCCAAACCGGCCAATTGACTAACACCGCCAGTCAAAACGATTCCTCTTTTACTGATATCGGCAGTCAGTTCCGGTGGCGTTTCTTCAAGGGTTTCTGAAAGGTTGGCGATAATTTCTTGAATAATCGGTGCAATCGCCTCGCGGATCTCTGCTTCTGTAATTTTTACCGTTTTCGGTAAACCGCTCTCCATTTCTCTGCCCTTGATGATTATCTCCTTTTCTTTGCCCTTTTCGGCTAAAACGCTACCGATGGCAATTTTTGTTTTTTCTGCGGTCGGCAGACCAATCAAAACGCCATATTTCATCCTTACAAAATTGACAACGGCTTCGTCCATTTTTTTGCCTCCTAAAGGTAGACAGCGGTCCAAAACAATGCCGCCCAAAGAAAGGACGGTAATTTCTGTCGTCCCGCCGCCGATATCAACGAGAAGGTTGCCGGCGGCTTTACTGGTGGGAAGATTGATGCCAAAAGCGGCAGCCATTGGTTCCTCCACTAAAAAAACTTTTCTGCAGCCGGCTTCGTAAGCGGCGCTTTTTACTGCCCTTTGTTCCACAGTCGTAATCCCCGACGGGACACCGATCACGGCAAGCGGTTTTAAAAAACGGGGAAAACGGGAAGGTAGTTCGTTTAGTTGCTCTACAATATGAGAGAAAAGAGAAACGGTGGCGTCAAAATCGGCAATGACGCCGCCGGATAAAGGAGCGATAATTTCCATTTGTTTTGGCTCTTTGCCCAGCATCTCTTTTGCCTTTTTGCCAAAGGCCAAAATAGTTCCTTTGCCGCCGAACTTTTTCTTCAATCTTGCCACCAAAGTTGGTTCGTTATAAACAATTCCTTTTCCGGCAACTGCCGCCAAAGTATTTGATGTCCCCAAATCAATACCGACCAAAAGGCGAAAATTATCTAAAAGCATTTAGAGTTCCCGCCTGCATCGCTTATGCGAAGCATTGCGGGCAGGTATTTGGTAATTAATTCTATTAGTATGTTACACTTTTATTGTGAAATTTAGCAATTATTTAAAAGAACCGGTTGTATTCTTAGACAAATTAATTTTTAGTTTCTATGCCCTACTTTTTTTCTTTGTCCCTTTGGTTTTATCCCCTTGGACTTCAGAGCTTTTTGAATTCAATAAAATGATTTTGGTTTATCTTTTTACAGTAATCATTATCTTTGCCTGGATTTTAAAAATTATTTTTAGCGGAAAGATTTTTTTTAGAAAAACTTTTTGGGACATTCCTTTACTATTTTTTTTATTTTTTCAAATTGTTTCCACACTATTTTCCATAGACCGCCACACGAGTATCTTTGGTTATTATTCCCGATTCAATGGCGGGCTATTGTCAACTATCTGTTACTTATTTCTTTATTGGGCATGTGTTTCTAATCTAAATAAAAAACAGCGGCTATCTGCTGTTCGTTATTCATTATTCGCTGGTCTTTTGGTTTCACTTTATGGTATTGCTGAACATTTCGGGATAGACAAACATATCTGGATTCAGGATGTGCAGGCAAGGGTTTTTTCCACATTGGGGCAACCGAACTGGTTGGCTGCCTATTTAAACATTCTTCTTTTTCTGACATTACCCTTTTTAGCTTTTTCTAATAAAAAGTCTAAAAGTATTATTTATTATTTATTATTTATTATTTATTATATTTGCTTCCTCTTTACTAAATCCCGCTCCGGCTTTTTAGGCTTTATTGTTCCCTTTTTGTTTTTTATTGGCACAGCTGTCTTTTTTGCTGGCAAAAAAGACGATAGAAAGTTGCTTTATAAAGTTTTGTCATTGTTGGCGGTTTTTGTTTCTCTTTCAGTACTAATCGGAACACCGGTAACAAATTCCTCTTTTTTAGGCGGTTTAGAAAATGAAGAGTTGGAAACAGTCGCTGTAAAAGCGGGGGAAGAAAAACAACCCCTGGTTACTCCTTCATCCAATATTCGGAAAATTGTTTGGAAAGGAGCGTTTAATATCTGGAAAAAAAGGCCAATTTTTGGCACCGGTCCGGAAACTTTTGCCTATTCATATTATTGGGTGCGGCCGAAAGAGCATAATTTAACATCAGAATGGGACTTTTTATACAACAAGGCGCACAATGAATACCTTAATGTTCTCGCTACCACCGGCTTATTTGGTCTCTTGTCTTATTTGTTTCTCCATGTCAGTCTTGCGGTTTGGACATTTAAAAGTATCAAGTATCAAGGATCAAGTATCGAAGACACAAATAAAAAATCGAAAATATTTAATATTCAATATTCAATATCTTTGTTTTTGATAAATATTAGCCTTTTTGTCACTAACTTTTTCGGTTTTTCTGTCGTGACAACGACGCTTTTGTTTTTTCTTTTACCGGCGGCAGTGACAGAAAGCAAGAGATATAAAATTATAGAACTAAAGAAATTTAGCGAAAACAAGAAGGTTTTTATTTTTATTGCCTTACTTCTTACTTCATACCTCATACTTCATACTTTTCGTTATTGGCTTGCTGATTTTTACTATACTAAGGGGGTTGGTTTCCAGAAAGCCAATCTTTTAGCACCGAGTATCGACAATCTGGATAAAGCGATAACTCTAAATAAAAACGAACCGAACTTTTATTCGGAAAGATCAATCAGTTTGGCAAAATTAACGGCGGCTTTGGCTTCAAGCGATGAAGCTTCAATTTCTGCCGAGATTTTACAAAAAGCAATTGCCGACAGTGAAAAAGCGATTAGAATCTCTCCGTATCATCTCAATTTTTATAAAAATCAGGCGAAAGTTTTTTATTACTTAGCTTTTTATGATACTGATTTTTTGCGTCGCGCCTTGGATACACTTTTTAAAGCGGAAAAATTAGCGCCGACAGATCCAAAAATTACATATAATATTGCCTCTATTTATCAGCTTTTAGGTGACAAAATAAGGGAAAAAGAATATTTTGAAAAGACAGTTGGGCTAAAGCCTAACTACGAGGTGGCAAAAGAGGGCTTGGAGGAGGTGAGCGGTGAAAAATAGGCAATCAGGATAATAAGATGAAAGAATGATAATCTAAATGTTTATAAATCCTTCGCTTTTATTTTTTCCAATTTTCCATTCTCTTCCCGATAAATTTTTCCGCCTTCAGCTTTTATCCGATCAATAAAAACAATTCCGTTTAGATGGTCAAATTCGTGCTGGAAAACAATCGCTTCAAAACCGGTAAAAATTTTCTCCACTTTTTTGAAATTTCTTGCCTGAAATTTTACTTTTATTTTTAACCATCTTTTAACCGTGCCGTAAATTTTCGGGAAGGAGAGACAGCCTTCTAAAAGATGTTTTTTTTGCTCGTTTTTGCGGATTAAAAAAGAATAGACTTTTTCGCCGCCAAAAGTGTCAACGATTTCGGGATTAAGGAAAAACTTTATTATTTTGCCTTTTTTAATGGCAAAAACTGCCAAACTAATTCTAACTTGCGGCGCGGAGAGCCCGACACCGATTTCTGCCGTCGATAATTCCTTTTCAAGAAGATTTAAAACCTTCGAAAGTTCCTTATTTCCCCTTTTTATTTTTTGACACTCTTTTTTTAGAACTGGATTTGGATATTTTACGATCATCGGTTACCTTTATTTTTTTATCCGAATTTTTAGAATCCTTTTCTTTTATTTTCTCGGCTTTTTCAATTTCTGCTTTTTTTGATTGTTGCGTGGATTCATTCACTTTCATATTATTTTTGAGTTTTTTAATGCATTTAGTGCAAAGTTTCATCCGCAGTTTAAGGCCGGAAAGATTAAAAGTGATTTTTTGAATATTAGCACCAAATTTTCGGTGCGTGCGAATATGGGAGTGGGAAACATTCCATCCTATTCTTGTTCTTTTGCCGCAAATCTGACACTTGGCCATAAAATCAAAATAAAAAATTAAATATAAAAAAATAAGAAAGATAAGATTTTTTAAATTTGAAACTGATATACTATACCAAACAATTAATAGAATGACAATCTTTTCTTTAATCGCTATTTTGCTTGCCGTTTCCGTTCACGAGGCGGCACATGCGTGGATGGCCAACCGTTTAGGCGATCCGACGGCAAGATTAAGCGGGAGGCTGACCTTAAACCCTTTTGCCCATCTGGATATTTTAGGAACAGTGTCTTTAATATTTTTTGGTTTCGGCTGGGGCAAACCGGTGCCGGTTGATGCTTACAATCTCCGTTATCCCCGGCGCGACTCCGCTTTAATCTCGCTTGCCGGACCGTTGAGCAATATTATTTTTGCGGCAGTAATTTCTATTTTCTTGAAACTATTCCCTATTCCCTATTTATTAATCCCTTTTGTTTACTCTTTGGTGGCAGTGAGTCTATCTCTCGCTTTTTTTAATCTTCTTCCCTTAGGCCCTTTGGACGGAGCAAAAATTATTTTAGGGGTTCTTTCTTTTGAAAAAGCGGAAGCGTTTGAAGACTTTTTGGAAAGATACGGAATGGTTACTTTAATTTTTCTGTTACTCCCTCTTTTTTCCGGAAGATCTTTGATAGATTTATTTCTTTCGCCGGTAATGGATTTAATTTTAAGGATACTGATAGGGGGAGCAAAAGTTTAGCCCACTTTTTTATTGATTTTCTTCACCAATTTGTCAATCTCCTTGCCTGTTAACCCATGCGCCTTAGCCCCTTGTTCCAAGGTTTCCGAAGCGGCTAAGGCACAGCCAAAACAATGCAGACCGGCGTCCAAAAAAATTTCCGCGGCCTGCGGATATTTTTTCAATAATTTAGCAAAAGTTATTTTTTTAGTTATTTTCATTTGTCTGATTCTCTTTGTTGTATTTTGTCAATCTTGACACAAGTTTCTCTCTTTGTCAAAATATTTTTAGTCCCGCTGAAAGGAAGCGGCAAGACGAGAGCTTTTCCTTGACAAGTAAAGCGAATGGGATAATTTGTTTCCTTGCCTTAATTGGTGAGAACGATTTCCCACAGTGTCCGTATCCTTGGGGCATACGGATATTTTTTCCTTGAGGGAAAATCATTGTCTTTGCCCGCCTTCGGTGGGATTTTTATACCACTATGCTTTGATTTTGGTATATACCTACCGAAGTTTTCAATAATATAGATTTTCCCATTATATCAATACAAACATCTAATCAAAATCAAAGCTTCGCGGTATTATACTTGTTGTATTTTGAAAGCGGAGGGGTATACAAACATGTTTTGCTTCGTTTTATCTTGAACAAAGTTCTTTCGGATAAAAAACTTCTTTCTTGAGGTATAATAAACTAAGTAATAAGTCAAAAGTATGATTTATGAATTTAACTCATAACTCATAAATCATAAATCATACTTAATACTTACTTTTAGTTTTGCCCGAGTAGCTCAGTTGGCGGAGCAATCCCCTTGTAAGGGAAAGGTCGTCGGTTCGACTCCGACCTCGGGCTCCGCGCCCGTAGCTCAACGGATAGAGTAATGGTTTGCGGAACCATTGATGGAAGTTCAATTCTTCCCGGGCGCACTTTATTGGAGGAGTCGGATAGTGGTCTATTCCACTCGCTTGGAGAGCGAGCAGGCGAAAGTCTACGCGGGTTCGAATCCCGCCTCCTCCGCCCGCGTAATAAATTTCCCTGCGGAAAATTTAAACGCGGCTTACGCGACACTGTTTTTACCCCGTCTCCATAGCTCAACGGATAGAGCATCGGTCTTCGGAACCGATGATGGGGGTTCAATTCCCTCTGGAGACACTTTATGAAAGTTAAAAGTTAAAAGTGAAAAATTAAAAGTTAAGAATAGGAATCAAGAATTTTAAGAAGTGAAATTATTCAGACATTTTTCTAAGGTTTTGGCTAAGCCGCCGGTGTTTGTTTATGAAAAGTTTATCGCCAGACAAAAAAGCGGGCGGTCTTTTATTATTTTACTGTTTTTCCTTTTGACTTTTACACTATCAAGACTGTGGGTTTATCTTTCAATTTTTGGAGCGATGCCTATATCGCTAACGGAAAATATTGACGGCGTTCATATTCACCATTTTGCTTACGGTGTTTTTATTATCAGTTTAGTGGGTTATTTTGCCTTTGCCTTGCCGGAAGATTATTTTAGGAAATGGCGGACAAAACTGGCGGCGCTTTTTGGTTTTGGCTTAGGTTGGACCTTTGACGAGTTTGGGATGTGGATGCGCTTGCGTGACGATTATTGGATGCGCCAAAGTTACGATGCCATCATTGTTATCAGCGCCTTTTTGATAAACATTATCTATTTCGGCGAACTTTGGAAAAAGTTAACAGTAAAAATTCTGCGGCAGTTCGGGTATAATAAACTAAGTAATAAGTTAAAAGTATGAGTTATGAATTTAAAATCATAACTCATAAATCATACTTAATACTTACTTTTAGTTTCGCCCATGTAGCTCAGTTGGTGGAGCATCCCCTTGGTAAGGGGAAGGCCGACAGTTCGAATCTGTCCATGGGCTCAAGAATATTATTTGAAATCCAATATTTAGAATTTATTATTCTAAAGAATTCGGATTTGTAAACTGGGAAGTTTAAGGTATAATTTCCTATCTAATAAGTAATAGATATTAAATCTTAAATATTAAATCAAGAAGTGGCTAAGAAAAAAGGTCCAAGAATGATCATCGGTTTGACTTGTTCGGTTTGTAATTTTATGAATTACATTACCGAGCGGAATAAAACCAATACTGCGGAAAAATTAAATCTTTCCAAATATTGCCGCAAGTGCAAAAAGCGCACCCCTCATAAAGAGATACAGAAATTAAAATAATTTCGTTTTCTTCATTATTGTTGTATACTTTCAAGGAAAATCAGGGCCCGTAGTTCAACGGTAGAATGCCGCTATGGCATAGCGGTGGAAAGGGTTCGATTCCCTTCGGGTCCACTTAAAAGTCTTTGTCTTTTATCCCCTTTCTTATTAATTGCATCAGCCGGACATAAAATCGCAGATTGTGGATAGTCATTAGTCTTTGCCCTAAAGGCTCGCGGACTTTTAGAAGATGACGAATGTAGGCGCGAGAAAAACTTTCACATGCAAAACAATCACAATCTTTTTCTATCGGATTTTTGTCCAGTTTATATTTTTCCTGCCAGATGCGGACTTCAGTAAAACTAAATTTATTTTTTTTGGCAAAAGTATAAGCCAAACCGTGGCGGGCGTTGCGGGTCGGCAAGACACAATCAAACAAATCCCAGCCCATTTTAACTAATTTGACAACTTGCTTCGGTGTTGCTCCGCCCATTACATAATGAATTCTGTCATCCGGTATCAAACTTGCCGTATATTTAAGAACTTCGTCGTTATTTGCCCCGGAAACAACGCCGCCAAAACCATAACCGGCGAACTGGTTAATTTTTTCCAATCCATCAAAACTTTTTTTGCGCATTTCCTTATCCCCCGCTCCCTGAATAATTGCCATCAGAAGCTTGTCCCGCGAAGCTTTAGCGAAGTGGGAAAAATAATCAAAACTTTGCTTTGCCCATTGATTGGTTAAACTTACGGAATACCGGTTGACGCTTGCCGAAGCTTCCGGTTCAACCGGATAGTCTAAAACCATCAGAATGTCAGCATTAACATCCAATTGCATTTGCACGGATTTTTCCGGTGTTAAAAAATGTTCGCTGCCGCTTAAATGATCCTTAAATTTGATACCATCCTTTTCGATTTTTCCCATTTTGCTTTTATGCGCCAAAGAAAAGGCTTGAAAACCGCCGGAGTCCGTTAAAATCGGTTCGTTCCAATTCATGAACCAGTGCAGTCCGCCTAATTTTTTGATTATTTTTGTCCCTGGCCGGATGCCGAGATGATAAATATTTCCCAAAATCATTTGCAGACCGATTTCTTTTAGATCTTTGGAAGATAAATGTTTTACGGCTCCATAAGTGGCATCGGGAATAAAACAAGGCGTTTCTACTATGCCGTGGCTTGTTTTTATTCTTCCAACACGGGCGTTGGAGTTTTTACTTTTGGCGATAATTTTAAAAAAACTTCCCATTTGTTCTAATTTTATCACCTTTTGTCTTGATACTTCTTAGCCGCCACGATATACTATTTCATAATTTATAAATTTTGATATTTAGTTTTTTTTATTTTTTTGATTTTAGTTTATTAGGGGCGTCGTTCAGCGGTAGGATTACGGTCTCCAAAACCGTTAACGGGGGTTCGATTCCCTCCGCCCCTGCAAAAGCCTCAAATTACTGGTGAAATAACAATATTGGATTTCATTGCTTTTCTAAAAAATGTTGTAGTGGGGGGTAAAATTGAAAAGCAAAGGCTGTTATAATGGACCCTATGAAAAAGTGGAAGTTGCTAAAATTATTTGGTCAAACTATAGCATCATTGATCAACAATCGTTGATTCAATCTCTTTAAATCTTCTCGAATATGAATTTAACAAATTACGCATTCTAAAAGATAAAAATTTATCTGAGTGTCTTTTTCTCTTTCTCTCGCCTGATAAAATAGGTAATTCCTTTGCTAATATTTTACCTAGCTTTTGAAATGTCTCCCAATCCCAAGTACCCAGTAGATTAATTCCGTAATCATTAAATATTGCTCCTGCTTCAGTGGCTAATTCACTCCAGGCTTCTGCCATTTGTCTGGTTTGTTCAACTGGAAATTCAGCTGATTTTCTATTTTGATAACCAATCGCTAGTCCGCCTATATTTTGAGCCCATTCTCCAACTCTTCTCAATGCAGTCGGTGTCGTTAACCAAAACATTCTCAATTCTGATACCTCCCTAAAAAATGTACTTCCTATAACACGCTTTAAATTTCTGGTTCGGGAAAGAACTGGCACTACCCAGCATGTTTCTCTCAAACTCTCATGTAATAATAAGTCATCAGGATAAGCACAATAACCAGTCGCTAACAGCATAATTTCCATAATAAAAGGTTCCATATGTTCCCGAGAGAGATCAAATTCCGCTCCCATTAATATTTCACGTTTATATCCTCTGTTACACTTAAGTCCATCGACATTCAGATGGACTTGAAATGTACCTTCCGGCATATCTTCAGGTAAATAACCTAATTTAATAAGTTCGGAGATGACCAAAGACTGGCCACTCATCCGCAATGTTGGCGGCAAACTATATTCGTAATATGGATCATGCGATTGAATAAAACCGGCATAACCGCTGATACGAAAATAATCACTATGATTTTGTACCGTCGTTCTATACTTAGGCGATTCAGCTGCCTTGACTCGTTTCGCTGTAGTTACTCCTCGATAGCGAACACATTGCACTTCTGCTCCGACTGAAGGACGAAATACGCTGGTAGTTGCTTCTCTTTCCTGACGCTTAAATCGCCGAATCCTTTCAGTAAAGGCATCACTTATCATAGGGATTGCGTCTTCGATAGTCATATTATTAACGCCTGGCGAATGTATAAATTCCCTCAGTTGTCGTAAAACGAATAGTCGAATCAGTGGTTCCCAATTGGATTCAAATCTAGAGAAATATGAATAGTAAAATTCTTGAGCTTTTCTTTCAATATAAGAGGGGTTGTAATAATTAGCCTTATCGGCGAGTTCTGCCAATTTTCTCGCCTCAATCATTCCATTTGTCGGTTGATATGACCAGTCTCTCAGTATTAAAGCCGCCTTTGTCTTTACTTCAAAAAGCCGGGGGTTTCCAGAATCTTCTGGCATCGCTAAAACTCTTTCTAAACGAGGAATCAATCTTCGCTTAGCTGTTTCCGGCAAACCAGGTTCTTCTAATGCCCTTATTGCTCGCCAACAAGTTTCTTCGTCATAACCTATCTCTTGCAATCTCCATAATTCAAACATTGCCCATTCATTTTTTAATGAACCCAATTTATTAACAATTTCCCACTTAAAATAAAGGGGATCACGATCTGTCTTCCAATTCCAGGGAGTAATATTTTCCCCCTCATAGAATGATCTTGTAATTAATCCTCGAGCATCACTGGCTAAATAGTCTGTTAAAGCAGTTCGGAATTCTCTATCAGGAGCGCAATTATGAGGGATCTGGTCTAAAGTATTTAAAAATTGCTCTCCTCGTAAATCTTCTCTTTGCCATAAAGAAGGACACTTAACTCGTGTTT
>Ga0315277_10000970_pt1 | contig 42887 bp, 55 predicted proteins | sample YL17G05_15_MG_FD_203695 | JGI IMG/M metagenome (GOLD analysis project Ga0315277, IMG submission 203695) | Sediment microbial communities from Yellowstone Lake, YNP, Wyoming, USA - YL17G05_15 | ecosystem: Environmental > Aquatic > Freshwater > Lake > Sediment | place: USA: Wyoming | collected... | reverse complement strand
CCATAGGGGAGGAAAGGTGATTAGGGTACGGGGAAATGGCGATGAAACCTCTTCGAACCGTAGCTGTGAGCCTTGTTCTAGCTATCTTGATTGGAGGCGCATTCACTGCGCTGCCAGGTCGCGCATCATCAAGAGAATGTGCCCTGGCCGAAGAGCCTGGACCCGCCTCGCGTAGCTACCACGCTATGGCCTATGATGCCGGCAGCGACCGCACCGTCCTCTTCGGCGGTTGGACGGGATATTCCACCAACGAGGCTTGGACTTTCGACCTCAACGCGAACAGGTGGGCTATGATGAATCCACCTGTGGCACCGTCCGCGCGGGATGCCCACGCCATGGCGTACGACGGGCAGTCACATCGGGTGATCCTCTTTGGTGGTATTTCCGGCAGTGCCAACGGGGAGACGTGGGCTTACGATTCAGGCGCAGATACATGGACCAATATGGAACCAACCACGGCTCCTCCAGCACGGCTCGGGGCGCGGATGGTCTACGATTCGGAATTCGATCGAATCATCCTTTTCGGAGGTCACAACGGCGCGCTCTACGGGGACACGTGGGCGTACGACTACGAATCGAATATGTGGACCGAGAAGACGCCGGCCAGCTCCCCAAGCCCTCGCGTGTTCCAGGCAATGGCATATGACGCCCAATCACATCGGACCGTGCTGTACGGCGGGGATCCTGGCACCGGGGAGACCTCCTCCGACGATCTCGGCGACACCTGGACGTATGACTTCACAAACAACACCTGGACGAACATGAACCCAGTCCAAGGGCCAGCGGGGAAAGCGTTCGCTGCGGCAGCCTACGATTCAGAGTCAGACCGCATCGTGCTTTTCGGAGGCAGCAGAGAACCTCAGGAAACATGCGTGTACGATCTGAATTCGAACGCTTGGACCGTTCTTGTTGTCACCCCCAGACCCTCCGACCGAGCCACCCACGCCATGGCCTATGATTCGGAATCGGACCGCATCGTGCTGTTTGGCGGGAGCTGGCCCCTGGGTCTTATCTCTAGCCCCTTGATTCAACACAACAATGAGACCTGGTCATACGATTCCAACGCGAACACGTGGGCCCTGCTCAATCCTCTACCCGATACGATTAGCCCCACGATCGCCTTCACCTCTCCAGCTGAGGGCACGACCCTCAAGTCGACCTCCGTCACCGTTTCAGGCACTGCATCGGACAACGCTGCCATAGAGAGGGTGGAGCTGAGCAAAGACGGCACGACATGGGTGCTCGCAACGGGCACGACCTCATGGTCAGGTACCCTGACCTTGCAGAAAGGGCCGAACACGATATACGCCCGGGCCACGGACACCTCTGGCAACAACGCGACGACAAACGTCTCTGTCTCGGTCTCTCTCCCATCCAATCTCACAGCATACATCGTCGTTGCGGGCGTAGTCGCAGTCCTCGGAGCGACGGTCGCGTTCCTCGTGCTAAGACGTCGGAGGAAGTGAATCATCCGATCTCGCGGACCTATTTTCCCCAGGCCTTCCTACCTTCAGAGCGTGGCGGCGTAGGAGCCTCCATGGACCGTCAGTGTCCTGGGCTGTCCGTTCGCAGCTTGTGGACAATCAGCTGAGCGATAGTCCCCTCCTACCTCCACGCCGGAACAAGACATGTGTTGACATGGAGGAACAACCCGTAGGGAGGAAAGGGAGAAAGGGGTTTGGGGGACAGGCGAGGGCGACGGATTCCTACGCTTTCGGAGCCAGCGCATTTTGAAGACCGGATTTCAGGCTTTTTATATCCGATGGAGACCATCAGCCAAGGCCAAGGAGCGCTTACATGGCAGCAAGACCAAAGAAGATGACTGGCCCGAGGATGATCAAGGTTCCGAAGGGACAGATCAGGAGGGCCGCTGCCAGGAAGGTCAAGGTCAGGACACGCCCACAGGTGAAGGCAGTCAGAGTAAAAGGGCAAACCAAGTGCGATATTTGCCTTGGAGTTATCAAGAAGGACCTGCCCAGCGTGCTCTGCGGCTGCGGAAAGCAGTTCCACAACTCGTGCGCCATTCGGGTGGGCAAGTGCCCCATCTGCGGGAAGGAGCTCGGGTACAGCAAACAGAGACCGCACGTGGTAGACTCGGTCGTGCCAGTCATCAAATCAGTCCCACTCTCCAAGGAGGACAAGCTACTGCTGCTCGAGGAGCGGTTCCTCCTGGGCGAGATCAGCGAAAGGACCTACCTCTCGCTCAAGGAGGAAGTCAAGAAGGCGCCTGAGACGGCGACATTCTGCAGCATCTGCGGCCGCCGGTTGCTCGAAGGGGAGACATGCGACTGCACGATGTTCAAGAGCACGATCCAATGCCCCGAGTGCGGAGAGAAGCTGTCCGAGGAGGATCAGTTCTGCAGTAAATGTGGCGTCGTCTTCTCAACGGATTTCTCCAAGGACCTGTTCCAGTGTCCGCAATGCGGGAGAATCGTGTCCGACGAGGAAAGAACCTGCGCATGCGGAGTGCTCCTCGTCGGCCAGGGCAACATGATCTGTCCAAAGTGCGGCAAGGAGATTCCCGAGACCTCGACAGTGTGTCCCAACTGCGACGAAGCATTCGTAGAACTGGTGTCAGAATGCCCGGCCTGCGGAAGGCGTGTGGCCAAGGAAGCTTTCTCGTGCGAGTGCGGAGTGATCTTCTCCGACAGGGTCGGCGGCGCCGAGTGTTCGGAGTGTGGCGACATGGTTGAGCTCACGGATCGTTTCTGTCCGAAGTGCGGCGCGAGGTTCGCGGACGACCCGAGACTGGAAGGAAAGATTGAAAGAAAAATCAGACGCTAGGCGGAAGGCGATGCGCCTCCGCCTGTTTGGGTTTTGAGGTTCAGCGGACGAAATCGATCGAATCGTCCTGAGGACCGTAGGATCTGGTGCCGGCGCCGCCCCTTCGTGGTGCAGAGGCCATCGCGGCCGGGACTTCGTCCTTGCCGGTCATCATCGACGACTTCGCGCCTGTGACGATCAGCAGAATCTTGACCTGGCCCTCGAGAGACGGGTCGATGCTGCAACCCCAGATCAACCTGGCGTGCCTGCTTACCCTCTGGCCGACTACCTCCGCGCCCTTCTGGGCCTCGGTCACGGTCATGTCGGGCCCGCCTACCACCCTGACGAGCGCACCCTTCGCTTCCTTGAGGTCGATCTCGCCAAGCAGTGGTGACGTGAGCGCCTCCTCGATTGCGGACTGCACCCTGTCTTCAGGATCCGACTCATCTGAGTCACCGATGCCCACGAACGCGACGCCGCCCTCGTTCATGACGGTCATGATGTCGCTGTAGTCGAGGTTGACAAGGCCAGGCTTCGTGATGATCTCGGTGAGGCCCCTGATTGTCTGCATCAGAACCTCGTCTGCCACCTTGAACGCCGCGTCGACAGGCAACTTCGGCACGAGCTCTAGCAGCTTGTCGTTCGGGATCACGATCGTCGTGTCGCATATCCTCCTCAGCCTGTCCAGGCCGTCGAGGGCGTTCTCCATCCTGACCTCGCCCTCCGCCTTGAAAGGCAGCGTGACGACACCGATTGTCAGAGCCTTCTGCTCCTTGGCCAAGCGGGCCGCAAAGTGCGCGGACCCGGTGCCTGTTCCACCGCCCATTCCAGCGGTCACGAACACTATGTTCGCCCCGGTCATGAAGTCCCTGATCTCGCGCTCGTTCTCTCTGGCGGCCGCCTCTCCCACCTGTGGGATCGCGCCCGCTCCAAGGCCGCGCGTCACGTTTTTCCCGATCAGTATCTTCTTCGGAGCATGGATTGCCAGCAAGTGCTTTGCATCCGTGTTGATTGCGCAAAGCTGCGCACCAGAGATCCCTGCCTCTACACACCTGTTTATGGTGTTGGACCCTCCGCCGCCGCAACCGATGATCTTGATAGAAACATCCAACTGCGCCGCTATCTTCGATATCTCCTCATCATCCGCGTTCATGGGGACAGGTTGTGACGCCTGCACTTGTTCTGCGGGCTGAGAAGAAGACTTCTCAATCATTTTCTGTGCGTCTTTTCCCAATGCATCTGTAACTAGAGACTTCGGCATGAGTGCACCCCATACGACTATGTTAGTAATCAGGAACCCACGATATAAATATTCCTAGTCCAGCATCCGAGCCAGTATCTCCGACCCTTTCCGTAGGAAAGGGAATGGAGAAGACACTGCTGCGAGAGCCCTGTGATTCGAACGCGGGGAGGCGAGTATCCTCCGGCTTCTTCGTCGTCCGAAGACGGCGTTCCCAGCCGCCATCAAATGCAGTCTGCCAGCTCGACATGATTTCTGTCTGGCCGGACTGATTTTATATACTAAGCTAATGAATACGTGAACGAAACGACTTAGGATGGGATTGCATGAAGTCTCTTATCGATGATGCTCTTGAGCTGCACGCTCAGGAGAAGGCTACGAAGACCGTGCTAGGAACACCTGACGACGAAGAGCTCGCGAAGATCGTCGAGAAGCTGAAGATCAACATCACGATCGTAGGCTGTGGAGGCGGCGGCTCGAACACGGTCAACCGCCTGAGCACCGCGGGCATATTCGGCGCTGAGCTCGTCGCAGCGAACAGCGATGCGAAGCACCTCTTGCACGTCCACTCTCCGCACAAGGTCCTGCTCGGGAGGAATACGACTAGGGGCCTCGGTGCCGGAGCACTCCCTGAGGTCGGCGAGAAGGCCGCCCAGGAAGCCGAGGACGAGCTGAAGGCGTATGTGAAGGGGTCGCATATCGTGTTTGTCACAGCTGGCATGGGCGGCGGAACTGGAACGGGGTCGGCACCTTTCGTTGCGAGGCTCGCCCGGGAATCGGGGGCACTGGTCATAGGCGTCGTGACGCTGCCATTCAAGGCAGAAGGCAAGGTGCGATTGGAGAACGCCCTGAAGGGTTTGGAGAGGCTCAGGATGAACTGCGATACGACGGCAGTCATACAGAACGACAAGCTCCTGGAGCTGGTCCCTAAGTTGCCGCTAGATGCCGCGTTCAGAGTGGCGGACGAAGTGCTCATGGAATCGATCAAGGGCTTGACGGAGATCATAACCAAGCCTGGGCTCGTGAACCTAGACTTCAACGATGTCATGACCATCATGAAGAACGGCGGGGTCGCGATGATCGGCATGGGTGAGGCAGATGCGAAGTCCGTCAAGGGCAAAGGCGACAGGGTCGACTCGGCGGTGTCGCAGGCGCTGGAATCACCGCTGCTAGGGGACATCCAACTGTCTGCAGCCAGGGGAGCACTCATCAGAGTCACCGGCGGGAACGACATGACGGTGACAGAAGCAGAGAAGGCTGCCGAGCTGGTCAGCGCGAGGATCAATCCGGGCGCGAGAATCATCTGGGGATGCAGTGTCGACCCCTCGATGGGCGGGCTCATCAGGGTCATGGCGGTGCTAACAGGCGTGAAGGGTCCGAGTATCATGTCCTCGATGGATGAGCCGAAGAGCAAGCACGGCGTGGATTTCGTGCGCTGAGAGCATCCATGGCTAGCAAGGAACCGGGCGAGAGATGGAGGTACATCGCCTTCAGGATCGAGGGCGGCATACCTTTCGCCCGAAACGACTTCCTTGGTTCTCTGTTGTCTAGATCCAAGGGCACACCCGTGAGAGACTCGTTCCGAATCACCGTGTTCGAGGGCGACTTCGGGATCCTCAAGGTGTCACATAAGCTCAAGGACGAAGCGATCAAGCTCCTCGCCTCAATCGATTCCGTCAAGGGAGAGCCCTGCAAGGTCGTCCCTCTGAAGACCTCTGGGACGATTAAGACGCTTAAGGAGAGATATGAGGCTCAGATCTCTGGGCAAGACGAACGAAACCAATGAATGCTCGCGTTTGAGGCTGCGGTTGTTCGCAGAAAGACTTAATATCGGGCTACCGCCTTAGGCAGAATCCAGTCTTAGACTTAGGGAGTCAACTATCACTGTCAGGAGAGTGCAAAACACATGCAGCCAGGACAAATGGCATATGACCGGGCGATCACCGTATTCTCGCCCGACGGAAGGCTGTTCCAAGTAGAGTATGCCCGCGAGGCGGTGAAGAGGGGGACGACCACTGTCGGTCTCAAGTTCAAGGACGGCGTGGCCCTAATAGTGGACAAGAGGATCGCAAGCAAGCTGATCGAGTCGAGGTCGATCGAGAAGATTTTCCAGATCGACGAGCACATCGGGTGCGCCACATCAGGGCTGGTGGCAGACGCTCGGGTACTGGTCGACTACTCGAGGATGCTCGCGCAGATCAACAAGGTGACATACGCAGAGAAGATGGACATCGAGACCTTGGTCAAGAGACTGTGCGACTTCAAGCAGAACTACACGCAGTACGGCGGCGTGAGGCCGTTCGGCACCGCGTTGCTCGTTGCAGGCGTCGACGACCAGGGATGCCACCTGTTCGAGACTGACCCGAGCGGAGCTCTCGTGGCGTACAAAGCCGGTTCGATCGGCGCTGGCAAGAATGCTATCATGGACGTCTTCGAGGAAGAGTACAAGGAGGAGATGAGCCAGGACGAGGCCATCTTGCTTGGCCTCAAGGCGCTCGCGAAGGCCACTGAGGAGAGCCTGAACACCAAGGCCGTCGAGATAGGCCTGGTGAAGATCGGGGAGAAGTTCAGGCGGCTCAGCGAGGCCGAGGTAGAGGCATACGTGAAGAAGTTAGCCACCTGAGCGGGGTCTTATGGTCGACCTTGATGAGGCAATAGTCGCAAGGTTCGAGTCACACGGCGAAAGCTTCGAGATTCTGATTGACCCAGGGGTCGTCCAGAAGATGAAGGACGGCAAGGAGGTCGACCTCCTGGAGCACATGGTCATAGACACCATTTTCAAGAACGCCAAGAAGGGCTCGCGCGCTCCCGAGGAGAAGATCAAGGAGATCTTCGGGACCACGGACCCGCTCGAGGTCGCGAAGGTCATCATCCTGAAGGGCGAGGTCCAGCTCACCACCGAACAGCGCAAGATAATGCAGGAGAACAAGCGGAAGAGGATCGTGGAATACATCGCCAGGAACGCCATGAACCCGCAGACGGGCGCACCCCACCCTCCGATGAGGATCGAGACGGCCATGGAGGAGGCGAAGGTTCACATCGACCCGTTCAAGTCCGTCGAGGCGCAGGTGCCCGCGATCATGGACGCCCTCCGTCCGCTCATACCGATCAAGTTCGACAAGGTGAGGATCGCCGTCAAGGTCTCAGGCGAGAACTACGGGCGCTGCTACGAGGACTTCAAACACTTCGGGAAGGTCACGAAAGAGGAATGGCAGAAGGATGGCTCTTGGATAGGCATAGTCGAGATGCCCGCGGGCCTGCAGACCGAGTTCTTCGAGAAGATCAGCAACAAGACACATGGGGAAGCCGAGACGAAGATAATCAAGTGAGGAGACTGCATCTGGCCGTCTTTTTTCCCGGGCCTACTCTCGCCTGAACGTCCGACCAAAACCTTTAAGGAAGGAATGCGTTTTCGGCTCGAAGAGAGATAAAGGTAAATGCACTGCGGCCGAGTAGTGAATCTTTGTGATTTGAGCCCTGCTCGCAGCGTGTTTATCGCCAACAATGCGAGTGAGTGAGATGGACAATAGCGGTTCTAGAGAGAGCGGACGAGAGATAGTCGTCCCGGGAGAGCTGCTCGCTGTCGCAGGCAAGAAGGCGGGCCCGGGGACTTATTTGGACGGCGGCAGGGTATACGCCGCCCAGCTCGGCATCAAGAGCGTGAGACCGGATTCGGTCAGCGTCGTGCCCTTGGCGGGACAGTACATTCCCGTAAGAGGAGACCTGGTCGTCGGCAAGATCATAGACATCGGGCCGTCCAATTGGCTCGTTGACATCAACTCGCCGTACCCGTCCCCGCTCCACGTCAACGAGGTGCCGTGGAGGGTCGAGTTCGGTGAGACTGGCAAGTTCATGAGCATCGGGGACATACTCCTGCTGAAGATAGTCGACGTGGACGAGGTCAGAAGGATAAGCGTCTCGATGCAGGACCACGGCCTGAGGAAGCTCTCTGGCGGGATGGTCATCGAGGTCTCGCCGTCCAAGGTACCCCGTGTCATCGGCAGGGACGGGTCGATGATACAGATGCTGAAGAACATGACCGGGTGCAGGATCTACGTCGGGCAGAACGGACGGATATGGATGGACGGCGAGCTGGACGGTATACTGAGGGCCGTGCGCGCCATCAAGATGATAGAGGATGAAGCGCACAGCATTGGACTTACCGAGAAGGTAAAGAGACTCCTGGAAGAGAAGTCCGGGAAAGGAGCGTGAGCTAGATGGGCGGAACACCCACTGATTTGAAGATGATTGATGAGAACGGCCGGAGGCTCGACGGCAGACTGCCGAACGAGATGAGGCCGCTGAAGATCGAGGCTGGAGTATTGAAGCGGGCAGACGGGTCCGCGTACGTCGAATGGGGCCTGAACAAGGTCATGGCGGCCGTGTACGGCCCGAGGGAATGCCACCCGAGGCACCTCCAGAACCCGGAAAGGGCCCTGGTGCAGTGCCACTACAACATGGCTTCCTTCTCGGTGGACGACCGCAAGAGGCCGGGGCCTGACAGGCGCTCACACGAGATTTCGAAGATCATCTCCGAGGCGCTGACGAATGTCGTGTTCACCGAGTATTTCCCGAGGACATCCATCGATGTCTACATCGAAGTGCTCCAGGCGAATGCAGGAACGAGATGCGCGGGCCTGACTGCCGCATCGGTCGCCTTGGCTGATGCCGGCGTGCCGATGCGAGACCTCGTGGCCTCGTGCGCAGCCGGAAAGGTGGCGGACACGGTCGTCGTTGACCTCGCCAAGGAGGAGGACAACTTCGGCCAGGCGGACATCCCGGTAGGATACGTCCCACGCACGGGTGAGATAGTGCTGCTGCAGATGGATGGCGACCTCACCCAGGAACAGTTCAACAAGGGCCTGCACATGGCCCTCGACGCCTGCAAGAATGTCTACGAGGTCCAGAGGGACGCGCTCAAGCGGAGGTATTCCGCAAGGGCGAGCGATGCCGAGCTGGCCTCCGAAGGCGAGGGCGGAGACAAGAGGGAGGTGGCCTGAGATGTCAAAGGACGTTGTAGCGGACCTGAAGAGGGACCACATCTCCAAGCTCGTGGCCAAGGGCATGCGCGCCGACGGCCGCAAGTTCGACGAGCTGCGTCCGCTCAAGATCGAGACGAACTTCATAGGCTCCGCGGAAGGTTCCGCCAGAGTCCACCTCGGGAACACCGAAGTGGTCGTAGGCGTCAAGCTGATCCTCGGCGAGCCGTTCCCTGACACACCCAACACGGGCGTGCTCACGACGAACGCCGAGCTAATACCGATGGCGAGCGACACCTTCGAGGGCGGCCCGCCGGACCAGGAATCAATCGAGGTCGCAAGGGTCATAGACCGCGGCATAAGGGAAGGTCATGCGGTCGACATGGAGAAGCTGTGCATCACGCCAGGCAAGGAGGTCTGGATCATGTTCGTGGACGTCCATGTGCTCGACTACGACGGGAACCTGTTCGATGCCGCCAACATGGGCGCGGTCGCAGCCTTCAACAGCGCGGTCGTGCCGGCGAAGAGGGCAGGAAAGGGCGAAGACTTCCCACTCCCGGTCATGCACCAGCCGATATCCGTCACTGCAGTCAAGATCGGCGGGAAGCTGCTGGTCGACCCGACCCATGACGAGGAGAGGGTCGCGGAGGCGAGGCTCACGGTCGCCACGATAGAGGACGGCAACCTATGCGCGATGCAGAAAGGCCTCGACGGAAGCTTCACGATGGATGAAGTGTTCCAGGTAGTGGACATGTCAAGAAGGATCGGCGCCGAAGTGCGCTCAAAGATGTAGACGGACGGCGATTCGCATGGCCAAGAGGACGAAGAAGGTAGGCTCCGCGGGAAGATTCGGAGCCAGGTACGGCGTCAGGATCAGACGACGCATCGGTGAGGTAGAGGCCAAGAGCAAAGGCAGGCACGAGTGCCCGAAATGCAGGGCAATCGCGCTTCAGCGGATTGCCAGCGGCATCTGGGTCTGCCGCCACTGCGACGCGAGGTTCGCGAGCAGCTCATACATGCCAACGCCTCCTGCAGCCGTGAGGCGAGAGGTTGCTGCGGTCCTCGCGGAGGCGAAGGCTAAGGAGGAAGGCGTCGTAGCCGAGACCGAGGAGTTGCCGAAGGCGGAGAAGCCAAAGAAGGGCCACCATAAGGAGTAGATCACATGTACAAGTGCTCGAGGTGCAAGGAGCCCGTGCGGACGAACGTGAACACCGTGGGACTCCAGTGCGAGAAGTGCGGCTCGAAGGTCTTCTACAAGGAAAGGCCGAACGTAAGGAAATCCATCAAAGGGAGATGACCTCGACGAGCAGCGCCGAGATGACTTTCGAGACCAAATATGCGGATGTGGTCGCAGCGGCGCTCTCGCCTGAGCTGGCCGAGAAGATCCCGAGGACTCAAGTGACAATTGGCAGAAAGGGAGATCAGGTCGTGGTGCGCATCGAAGCCGACGACAAGAACGCGCTCAGGGCGGCCTTGAACTCATATATCAGATGGATGAATGTGGCAGAGGAGACAGCAAAGGAGGCAGTGAGGAGATGATGGACAACATACCACCGAAGGTCCAGAACCAGATCGCGCAGTTCCAGCAGCTGACGCAACAGATCCAGATGGTCACAACACAGAAGCTCCAGTTGGACGCTCAGGTGAAGGAGCTCGAGCGGACTGTGCAGGAGCTGGAGAAGGTCACGGACGACTCCGCGGTTTTCAAGAACGTGGGCTCGCTCCTCATCCAGGTCAAGGACAAGCCAACGCTGATCACCGAACTGAAGGAACAGAAGGAGACTGCCGAGGTCAGGGTGAAGACGCTCGAGAGACAGGACAAGCACCTCCGCGAGCGGCACCAGAGCCTGCAGCAGCAGATCACCCAGGCGCTCCAGGCACCGACGGCCGAGCCCGCGAAGAAGCCAGAGAGGCGGGAAGAGCCAGAGATCGAAGGGGAATAGGCGCAACAACTCAGCATAAACCCGCTCACGCTCTTGCACGACAAAACGCGCAGGAGCTCAACACGTATTTTATACACCGATTGTTCTCACATCCTCCGTGCTTTCCAGCATAGCAGCCGAGCTGTCGAAGGACGGAGGCACCCTGGTGCTGCTCCACGGGAATGCCGACCCCGACGCTCTCGCGAGCGCGTTCGCGGTCCAGAGCAATTTCCCAGACGTCGTCATAGGCGCAACTGGTGGGCTGGACAGGTTGTCAAAACTGCTCGCTGCAGCCCTCGGAATAGAGACGAAGGAAGAGGTGGCCGACCTCTCCAAGCGGAGATCGCTCATACTCGACACATCTGGCCCTGAGCAGCTGGAGGGCGAGTTCGACCTCACGAACGCAATCGTGGTCGACCACCACACGCGCAACTCGAAGTGGGAGGGGGCGAGACTCTATCACTGCGACGACACGAAGAGCTCATGCTCGGAGATCATCATCGACCTGCTCAAGGCTGCAGGGAAGAAGCCGAGCAGGGAGGTCGCGCTCGCGCTCATGTACGGGATCCTCACCGACACTGGATACTTCAAGTTCGCAAAGCCGACCGCACTAGTCACGTTCGCCGAGCTGATGGAGGCGAACAATGTCCAGATGGACGAGGCGATGGGGTTAGTGGGCGTCGAGATCGACATCTCGGAGAGGATCTCCCAGCTCAAGGGAGCGCAGAGATTGAAGTACTGGAAGGTCGGCAACTACATAGTGGCAATGTCCCAAGGCAGCGCCTTCGAGGCGTCCGTGTGCAAGGGGTTGCTCTCGCTCGGGGCTGACATCGCATTCGTCGGCTCGCAGCGCGGCGAGCAGTTCAGGATCAGCGCGCGAGCCACCCCTGCTCTAGTTCGCAAGGGCGTTCACCTCGGGAAGCTCCTAGGCGGCGTGGGATCGGAGACCACCAACGGCGGCGGTGGGCATCCAGGCGCGGCGGGCATCACCGGGACTGGAGACGTGGAGGCATTGCTCAACATCTCCGCTGAGACCGCGATGAAGCTCCTGAAAGAACTCGATTCATCTCGTAATTGAGAACTCCTTCACCTTGTTCAGGTTCTTTGGATGCTTCTCGAAGTACGCCCTCATGGGCTTGAGCACTTCGCCCATCGAGTCCGCAGCTCCCTTCTTCAGGTCCTGCGGATGAAGCTTGCCGGACCTGTAGGCTTCTTCCAGCTCGGCATATGTGCTGAAATCGATCGAGCCGCCATACTTGGCTGGCCTCTCGATATGGAGCGACCCGAGCTTCGGGAAGACTATCAGTTTCAGGATATCCAGCACGGGGTTGCCCTCGACCTCGGGCGGACAGAAGGCGTTCTTGATCTTCCGCGATATCTCCTGGGGTGAGTCATGAAGGAACACCGCGCTGTCGGGGTTGCTCTTCGACATCTTCGCCTCGACCGGGTCCATCCGGCCGCTCCCGACCAGGCTGACCAGGAGCGGAGTATGCAACGCAATTGGCTTCTTCCAGCCGAGCTTCTCCGCGGCGTCTCTCGCCAGCATGTGCGCCCTGCGCTGATCCATTCCAGCGAGGGCGATGTCGACGCCCAGCTCGAATATGTCGGCAGCCTGCATCGGAGGGTACATCACCTTTGAAGCGTCAATCTCCGCTTCGTCCTCCGTCCTGCCCATGATCGTCATCGCGCGCTTGACCCTCTGGAGCGAGCTCGCCTTCGCAATGCGTATGAACTTCTCCCAGTAGCTTGCGCGGTTGATTAGGTCGCTTGCCCAGACGAACTTTGCGGAATCCTTGACTCCAGCGGCGAGGAGGCACTCCTTCAGGTACTCGCCGCAGGTTCGAATGTCCTCTATCTTCCCGCCGAACTTGTCATTGATGAGCGCGTGCCAATCCGCGAGAAAGATGGTCACTTCGACGCCTGCGTTCTGCAAATCGATTATCTTGCTCGAAGTGATCAGTTGGCCCACGTGGACGAAGCCGCTGGGCTCGTAGCCTATGTAGGCAGTCGGCTTGGAGCTCGCCTCCAGCAGAGTTCTGAGCTCTTCTGGAGTGACGACCTCGAGCGCGTTCCCCATCACCAACCCGAGCTTAGACTCGACGTCCATACTTGCGCCCTGTCCCGATAGAAGAATGCGCAGGAAAAAGCTTTGTGAGGACGCTCAGAGGGAAAATGATAAAAAGCCCACTCGCATTAGCATTATCCCCTGTTCGGGGATTCTAAGGGGGAGCGCATGTCTGTTTCTGCCTTGCGAAATGGGAAGATGGTCATCAAGGTGAGCGATGTCAAGGACGTGGCCGGAGAGGGTTTCAGGATCTCCGAGGAGTTCTACTACGAGCTCGACAGAGAAGTCCACGAGATGATCGAGAGCGCCGCGAGAAGGGCGAAGAAGAACGGCAGAAGGACGCTCAAGCCCTACGACCTCTGAGCGCACGAGTATTTTCCAGCGGTAAGCACATGCGACGCGGAGGCAGGGTCTCGAACGGCAAGAAGACGGAGCAGGCTGCCTCGGCCTGGAAGGATAGGGAGCTCCTTGACGGCAGGACCGTCGACACGGGAGTGATAATCCTGCGTACATCTGGCTGCAGCCACTATCACAAGGGCGGCTGTTCGATGTGTGGCTACAACTACGAGTCCGACAAGAGCGTGACGCCCGAGAATATCATGAGGCAATTCGAGCACGCGATGGAGGACCTCGGCGAGATAGAGTTCCTGAAGGTATACACCTCGGGCTCATTCCTGGACGAGTGCGAAATCCCAGACGATGTTGCCGGCTCAATCCTGAAAGCTTGTGCAGAGAAGGACATCAGATTGCTCTTCGAATCGAGACCGGAGTATGTGACTGCTGGTAGATTGGATTCGTTCCTGGCCGTTCACGGCAACCTGGAGATCGCACTCGGACTCGAGAGCTCGAACGACAACGTGCTGAGATATTCGATCAACAAAGGAGTCACCGCAGCGGACTATGAGTGCGCTGCCGACGCAATTGCCAAGAAGGGAATCGACCTGCGGACTTATGTGCTCCTCAAGCCACCGTTCCTGACGGAGGCTGAAGCGATTGCAGACTCCGTCGCGACGGTCAAGTTCGCATCAACGCACAGCAAGACCGTCTCACTCAACCCGGTCAACGTGCAGAAAGGGACCTTGGTGGAACGCCTCTGGAGAAACTGGGCGTACAGACCTCCTTGGCTCTGGAGCGTTCTGGAGGTCCTGAAGGCGTCGAAGGGCTCGAGCACGAGAATCATCTGCGATCCGACCGGTGGTGGGAACGAGCGCGGAGCGCACAACTGCGGAAAATGCGACGACGTCATCCTGTCATCTATCAAGTCGTTCTCGCTGAGCCAGGACCATTCAAGACTGGGCTATCCGGACTGCGACTGCAAGGAGATCTGGAAGACCGTCATCGAGCTCGATGGTTTAGTGATGGGAGGCACGCCCGACCTCCAAAGGTTTTTCAGGAGGCACGGAGCTTAGCGAATTGCTGGTGAACCCATGCAGGAATACGAGGTTCGCAGAGGCCATCAGGAGAACATCGAGACGGCGAAGCTGAAGGCGCACATGCAGGAGATCTTCGGGAACGCTCAGGAGAAGGACGGGAAGCTGGTGTCCTCGTTCGGCGCCCTGAAGGAGATCGCGGCCTGGCCCGGCAAGAAGAACGTACTCGTGGTCGACACGAAGATGGACCCGTCCGTCGGAGACGATCTCGCCCTGCAGACCATCAAGGCGTACAACACGTTCCTCGAGAAGGCGACAGGGTTCACGTCAAAGGAGCGGGGCAAGCGCGTCCAGAAGAAGGCGAAGGAAGGCAAGCTCTGAGCACGCGCAGCGCGGTCACTTTTAAATATCAGTAGCCCATTCAGCACTCCTGCGATACCAGAGGCGGTATCGGCCAGACGCCAGATGGGCAATGCCGCGAGCAACCCAACACCTGCGCTGAAACATGTTTTCAGGCGCGGACGAGGCGTCACGGCCGAGAAGCGATGCCTCGGACGCTGTGCTCGATCACTCGAGGACTCACAGCCACGTCTATCGCTTCGAGACGAGAGGGATAGCAATGCCAACCACAAGACGCCCGAGAAAGGGTTCGATGGGCTACTCGCCAAGGAAGAGAGCGAGGAGCATAACCGCCAGGATGTCGTCATGGCCAGAAGGCGGCGACGCCGCGAAGCTCCAGGGCTTCGCCGGCTACAAGGCAGGTATGACCCACGCGTTCATCGTGGACTACCGGCCGAGGAGCACGACGGCAGGACAGGAAGTCCACGTGCCGGTGACGGTGCTCGAAGTGCCACCGATGAAGGTCTGCGGGATCAGGTTCTACCAGGAGACCGCATACGGAAGGAAGTCCGTCGGAGAGGTGTGGGCGAAGAGCGTGGACAAGGAGCTCTCCAGAAGGCTCCCGGTGCCGAAGGAGTACGACGACAAGGCCGCATGGACTGCGGTCGGCAAGCTCGAGTACGACGACATCAGAGCCATGGTCTACACTCAGCCAGTACTTGTCTCCGGACTGCCGAAGAAGAAGCCTGAGCTCATGGAGATCAGGATCAGCGGCGCGACGATGGACAAGAGGCTCGAGTACGCCAAGAGCGTCCTGGGCAAAGCTGTGACGATCAAGGATTTCACCAAGGAGGGGGAGATGATAGACGTCTCCTCGATCACCAAGGGCAAGGGCTGGCAGGGAGTCACCAAGCGGTGGGGCACAAAGCTCCTGATGCACAAGAACAGCAAGCACAGGAGACTGATCGGTACCCTCGGCACCAAGAGGCCGAACTATGTCAGACCGACGGTCCCGCAGGGAGGCCAGCGCGGCTTCCACCAGAGGACCGAGCTGAACAAGAGAGTCCTGAAGATAGGAGATAACGGAGAGGAGATCACCCCGAAGGGCGGCTTCCTGCACTACGGGAACGTCAGGAACAACTATGTGGTCCTCCACGGCTCCATCCCGGGCCCGTCGAAGAGGATCGTGAGGCTGAGGGAGCCCGTCAGGGCCGGGGGCGTAAAGCTTACCGAACCGCCTCAGGTGACTTTTGTATCCCTTGAATCAAAACAGGGAGTGTGATTGAATGGCTGAAAAGAAAACGAAGAAAATAAAGACAGAGAAGAAAGACGAGGAATCAGCCGTCAAGCTCACTGCCGGGAAGCTAAACGTGTATGACTTGAAGGGCGAGGTGGCGGGCGAGTTGGACCTGCCCGTCGCGTTCAACACGGAGCTGAGGACGGACGTCATCCGCAGGGCCGTGACCGCAATCGAGGCGAATGCGAGGCAGCCATATGCGCCCAAGCCGACCGCAGGCATGCGTCACTCGGTGGAGACCTGGGGAAAGGGCAGGGGCGTGTCCAGGGTCCAGAGAATGATGGGCAGCTCGACCGCGGCGCAGTCCCCGAACAACGTCGGCGGCAGGCGCGCGCATCCGCCGAAGGTGGAGAAGGACCTCGGCAAGAAGATCAACAAGCGCGAGCTGATGCTCGCGAAGCTGTCCGCGCTTCACGCGACGAGCGAGCGAGATCTCGTCAAGGCACGCGGGCACAGGTTTGATGAGAAGCTCACAGTCCCGGTAATCGTCAAGGACGACTTCGAGTCGATCAAGACGACCAAGGAGGCCGTCAACGCGCTCGCATCGATAGGCGTCTATGGTGACGTAGAGCGCGCGCTCAACGGCAGGAACATCAGGGCTGGCCGCGGCAAGATGAGGGGCCGGAGATACAGGACCCCGAGGAGCATCCTGATCGTGCTGTCCAAGGAATGCGAGGGCAGCAGGAGCATCAGGAACCTCCCAGGAGTTGATGTCACGACCCCGAGCATTCTCAATGCATCCATGCTTGCACCCGGTGGGGACCCTGGAAGACTGATGCTAGTCTCTGAGGCTGCGTTGCAGACGATAGGAGCGTGGAAGCGATGAGGCGCACGATCATTCTTCACCCGTACGTGACGGAGAAGACGATGAACGCCATGTCTGGCACTCCCTCCCAGAAGCAGAGGGACGGCAACAGGCTCGAATTTGTGGTCCGCATGGACTCCACGAAGCTCGACATCAAGAAGGCCTTCGAGGAGCGCTTCGAGGCGAAGGTCGAGAAGGTCAACATCAAGATCATGAGGGACGGCAAGCACGCGATCATCAAGCTGAAGGAGGGCTACTCAGCCGAGGATATCGGCATGAGGATTGGCATATTCTGAGGTGACATGACATGGGAAAGAGACTCATAACTCAGAGAAGGGGGCGCGGGTTCGGAAGGTACAGGTCCCCCAGGCATCTCAGGTTCACCGACGCGAGACACCCGAGGATCAAGAACGGCATTGGACAGATAGTCGATTTCGTGCACGAGCCTGGCAGGATCGCGCCGCTGGCCAGGGTACAATTCGAATCGCTTGAGCAGTACATGATCGCGCCTGATGGTGCCACCGTGGGCCAACAGGTCATGGTCGGCAGCGGAGGGGCAATCGCGGCAGGGAACACGAGGGCAGTGGGCGGACTGCCCGAGGGAACGGTCGTATACAATGTGGAATCCCAGCCGGGAGACGGTGGCAAGTTCGCGAGGACTGCAGGAACTGCGGCAACTATCGTCACGCATGGTCCGAAGACCGTCCTGCTCATGCCCTCTGGTAAGTTCAAGGAGGTCGACGACAAGTGCCTTGCGACCGTGGGCCTGGTCGCAGGCGGAGGGCACAAGGACAAGCCTTTTGCCAAGTCCGGCAAGAAGTTCCATGCTTACCACGGGAAGGCGAAGGCGTACTTCAAGGTCAAGGGAATAGCGATGAACCCAGTCAACCACCCGCACGGCGGAGGTGGCCACCCGCACGTTGGCACTCAATCCAGCGTCGGCAGGAACACTCCACCGGGCAGGAAAGTGGGCAGGCTGGCTCCTCAAAGAAAGAAGAAGGTGAAGTGAGTTGGCTGAAGAGAAGAAGAAGGACGAGGGCGCGAAACCAGCCGCTAAGGCGGCCGGAAAGGCAACGGTAGCTGACAAGGGAGCAGCGAAAGCCGCAGCGGCACCTGGTGTGGCAAAGGTCGCAGCGCCAGCAGCCGCCCCGGCCCCGGGAGCAGCAACGCCCGAGGCGCCCAAGGAGAAGAAGCTCAAGCCCTCCGCGAGGCACACCGGGTCCGCGAAGGCGGCCCGCAGAAGGATGAGAAAGAAGAAAAGCCAGATTGGCGCGCGGAGGAAGAAGGAGTTCACGTACCGCGGCCACACGCTGGAGGAGCTATTGAAGCTACCATTCGCCGAGATCATCGAACTCCTGCCCGCGAGAGCGAGAAGGACCTACATACGTGGCCTCAACTCGGAGCAGGAGGCGTTCGTCAGAAGGCTCAGAGCCTCCGAGGCACCCGTGAGGACGCACAGGAGAGAGATACCGATTCTGCCCGAGTTCGTCGGGAAGACCGTGCACGTGTACAACGGCAAGGAGTTCTCGCCAATCGAGATCAAGTCCGAGATGATCGGGCACGCTCTGGGCGAGTTCGCGATGACTCGGAAGTCAGTGAAGCACTCCGGCCTGGGCGTAGGTGCCACAAGGTCGTCCAAGTTCATGCCGCTCAAGTGAGGGAGGTCGAGAGGAATGGGATACACTCAGGAAACGGACGCGGAGAATACCTCGAGGGCCTTAGGCAAGGAGATGAGCGTCTCGCCCAAGCACTGCAGGGAGGTCTGCAAGATGCTGACTGGAATGAAGGTGGAGGACGCGAAGAAGTACCTCGAGGAGGTCATCGAGCTGAAGAGGGCCGTCCCGTACACCAGGTTCAAGATGTACCTCAACCCGAAGCCGAAGATCGGCCCGGGCAGGTATCCGAAGAATGCCGCGAAGGCCATCCTTAGGGTGCTCCAGAGCGCCCAGTCGAACGCGGAGTACAAGGGGCTCGATGCGGAGAACATGAGGGTCAAGGTCGCGGCTGCCCACAGGGGAAGGATCCAGAAATCCTTCATGCCCAGGGCACAGGGCAGAAGCACTCCCTGGAACGAGCAGACCACGAACATCGAGATCATCTTGGAGGAGATCGAGGCGTCCTAGAACGTCCCGGAGGAATGATTCAATGGCAAGCGAGAGGAAGTTCATCACTGAGAACATCCGGAGGGTCCTGCTAAAGGAGTACTTGATGAAGAAGGTAGGCAGGGCGGGCTTCGGAGGATTGGACGTCCAGAGGACACCTATGGGCACAAGGGTAACGCTCATCACAGAGCGGCCTGGGCTCGTGATCGGCAGGCGCGGAGAGGCCATCAAGAGCCTCACGAAGGCGATCGAGGATGATTTCAATTTCAACAACCCGCAGATAGAGGTTCAGGAAGTGGAGAACGCGAACCTCAACGCGCAGATAATGGCTGAGAAGCTGGCCAACGCTCTGGAGCGCGGCTGGCACTTCAGAAGGGCGGGTCACTCGACCGTGCGCAGGATCATGGATTCCGGCGCCCGCGGCTGCCAGGTCATCATCGCCGGCAAGCTAACGGGAGCGAGGCACAGGACTGAGAAGTTCAAGGAAGGACACATCAAGTACTGCGGCGAAGCGAAACTCAACTTCATGCACCAGGGCTTCTCGGTAGCGAAGCTGAAGCCCGGCGTGATCGGCGTCACCGTTCAGATCATGGACCCGAACGCAAGGCTGCCTGACGAGATCGACATCATCCCGCCAGCTGCACCAGATGCAACAGCCGCGCCGGCAGCCCCGGCAACGGCTGGTGCGGCGAAGGCGGAGGAGAAGAAGGTTGCGGAGGCCGTCGATCAGCTCAAGAAAGCCGTGTCGCCAGCAGCCGAGGCGCCAAAGTTGAAGAGGCCCCGGAAGAAGAAGGAGACCGAAGGCGCGGCACCGGCCGGACCCGAAGCCACTGCCGCAGCTGGCGAAGAGAAGAAACCGGTCAAGAGACGGAAGAAGAAGGAGGCCGAGCCTGCGCAGTCCAAGCCTCAAGCCGAGGGCGCGATCGTCCCCGCACCATCACAGGCGATAACCACGACCGAGGAGCCGAAGCCTCTCGCCGAGGTCCCGGAGAAGAAGGAAGAGAGGAAGACCGAGGGGGCGTGAGGTGGATGGCACTCCTGAAAACCAAGGAGATCAGGGCGATGCGGACCGACGACATCAGAGCCAAGATGAAGGAACTCAGCGACGAGCTGATGCACGAACGGGGCGTGGCGGCGATGGGCGGTGCGCCTGCGAGCCCGGGGAAGATAAGGGCCCTGAGGAAGAACATCGCGAGGATTCACACTATTCAGCGGGAGCTGCAGCTGGCGGAGGCATTGAAAACCCCTCCAAAGGCTCCCGCCAAAGGTCAGAGCGCTGAGGCGAGGAAGCCCAGCGCCAAACCGAAAGAGAAGATGGCCGAGAAGGCGAACAAGGAGGAGAAGAAGTAATGGCAGGAATTTGCTCGGTATGTGGACTACCTGAAGAGCTGTGCATGTGTGAGCAGATAGCTAAGGAACAGCAGAAGATACGGATACTCACGGACACCAGACGCTACGGCAAGGTCGTCACGGTCGTCGAGGGGATCGACTCGACGGACATCGACATGAACGACCTTGCGAGGAAGCTGAAGACCAGGTGCGCCGCCGGTGGCACCTTCAAGGACGGAAGGATCGAGCTACAGGGCGACCACAAGAAGAAGGTCAGGGAGGTCCTCGAGGAGCTGGGGTTCTCCGTGGAGAGCAGGTAACCGAGCATGAGTGTAGGAGATTTCCGGAGACGGGAGTTCATTGGGCTCGAGGCGGAGGTCCTGGAGTCGACCTGCAAGGAATACCTGGGCATCAGGGGCAGGGTCGTCGACGAAACCAGGAACACGCTCGTGATAGAGCAGGGCGGGGCCGAGAAGCGGGTGCCCAAGGAGTGCTGCGAGTTCAAGTTCACGGAGGGCCCGAGGACGCACATAGTCTCCGGCAAGGACATCAAGTTCAGACCTGAGGACAGGATCAAGAAAGTACGGTAAGGTGAGATGCGATGGCAGAAAGAGTCAGGAAAGTGGCATCAGGCGCAGGCCAGAGAGACATCGGCCTGGACGTCGAGCCGCCAAAGACGACCTGCAAGGACCAGCACTGCCCATACCACGGAAAGCTCTCCGTGAGAGGCACGGTCCTGAACGGCACGGTCATATCGACCAAGATGCAGAGCACCGTGATCGTCCAGAGGGAGTACAAGAAGTTCGTGCCCAAGTTCGAGAGGTACGAGAAGAGGACGAGCAAGTACCTGGCGCACTCACCGCCATGCTTCCAGACGAAGCTGGGCGACGAAGTGACCATAATGGAGTGCAGGCCGCTCAGCAAGAAAGTTTCATACGTCGTCGTTGAGAACAAACAGTAGGTGATTGCGATGAAAGGCATTCCAGGAACACAGACGAGGGGCATACCGACCGGCGCGAGGCTAGACTGCATCGATAACACAGGCGCCAAGATAGTGCAGGTCGTGAGCGTGCCGAGGTACCACGGGACGAAGAGGAGGTACCCCAACGCAGCGCTCGGCGAGATGATGATCGTCACTGTCAAGAAGGGCTCGCCCGAGACGAGGAAACAGCTGTTCAGGGCGGTCATCGTGCGCCAGAAGAGGGCGTTCAGGAGGCCCGAGGGCACGATGGTTCAATTCGAGGACAACGCAGTCGTGATCGTCACTGACACCGGCGAGACGAAGGGCACGGACATCAAGGGTCCCGTGGCCAGGGAGGCCGCCGAGAGGTGGCCGAGGATCGCAGCTACTGCGTCCATGATAGTGTGAGGGGATGCGTCCATGACCGAGAGCACGAAGGCAGGAAAGCAGAGGAAGGCGAGGGCGGAAGCCCCGCTCCACAAGAGGAAGCGGATGGTGTCAGCGCACCTCAGCTCGGCACTGATGAGCGAGTACAACGTCCGCTCGGTAGGCGTCAGGAAGGGCGACACAGTCAAGATGCTTAGGGGCGCCAAGGACTTCAAGGTGTCCGAGGCGAAGGTCGCTTCTGTGGACCTCAAGAGCTGCAAGATCATAGTTGAGAACGTCACGGTCCCGAAGGCGGACGGCACGCAGAAGCAGAAGCCCGTCGACCCTTCGGACGTGGAGATCACAAAGCTCGACCTTTCTGACTCCTGGAGGAAGGAGAAGCTAGACAAGTTGAAGGGGGCGTGAGACAGCATGAAGAAGCACATCAAGAGGATGGCCGCTCCGAAGAGCTGGGCGGTGCCCAGAAAGACCAGCCACTGGGTCACGAAACCGAGGAGCGGCCCACATGGATTCCGTGATTCGATGCCGTTGCTCGCGGTAGTCAGAGACATGCTCAAGCTCTGCGACAACTCGCGTGAGGCGAGGTTCATAATCGGGAGCAGGGGCGTCTTTGTCGACGGGAAGGTCGTGACCGACTACAAGTACCCCGTCGGGATCATGGACGTCGTCACGATTCAGAAGACGAAGCAGAGCTACCGGATGCTCATCGACTACAAGGCAAAGCTCCAGCTCGCGCCCATCGACGAGGCGGAGAAGGGCTGGAAACTCGCGAGGATCGACGACAAGTCCACGGTCAAGAAGGGCAAGGTGCAGCTCAACCTGCACGACGGCAGGTGCATGCTGCTCCCCAAGGACCAGTACAAGACCGGGGACGTGCTGAAGATCGAGCTGCCCACCCAGAAGGTTCTCAAGGCGTTCAAGCTGGAGAAGGGCAACATCGCCCTGCTCATCGGTGGTTCTCACCCTGGCAGTGTCCAGACGATAGAGAACTACGTAGTGAGGAGGGGGTCTTCGCCCAACATTGTCACATTCAAGGAAGGCTTCGGAACAGTCAAGGAGAACGTGTTCGTCGTCGGGGACAAGGTCCCTGAGATCAAGGTACCGGAGGGGAAGGCAGTATGACCAACCCAATGAAGGAGATCAGGCTAGAGAAGGCTGTCATCAACATCGGCGTAGGCGACGCTGGTGAGAGGCTTCTGAAGGCCGAGAAGGTCCTCCAGATGGTGACTGGCAAGAAGCCCATCAGGACCGTGGCGAAGACGACCAACAGGGACTTCGGAATCAGGAAGGGCATGCAGATCGGGTGCAAGGTCACGCTCCGCGGAGACGATGCGGTGGAGTTCGTCAAGAAGGCCTTGTGGGTCCGCGAGAACAGGATCGCGGAGTACTCCTTCGACCCTGAGGGCAACTTCTCGTTCGGGATACAGGATTACACCGACTTCCCGGGCATGAAGTACGATCCAGAGATAGGCATCTTCGGGCTCGACGTGTCCGCGTCCGTCGGGCGCCCCGGCAAGAGGGTCCAGCGCAGGACGATGATGAGGCGGAAGGTCCCGAAGCACCACAGGGTCACCAGGAAGGAAAGCGTCCAGTTCATCAAGTCGAAGTTCAACGTGGAGGTGGTCGATTGAAGCCGAAGAAGAAGTTCGGAAGGTCAGTCGGCTGCACCAGATGCGGAAGGAAGAGGGGGATCATTCGCAGGTATGGAATGCACCTCTGCAGGCAGTGCTTCAGAGAGATTGCCCCACACATCGGCTTCCGGAAGTACTCATGAGGTGAGATGACATGCAACAGGACACACTCAACGACGCGATGGCGGTCATCAAGAACGCCGAGAAGGTAGGCAAGGGCGAATGCTTCATCCGGCCGTCCTCAAAGCTCATAGGCCGCGTGCTCAAGGTCATGCAGGAGAGCGGCTACATCAGGCAGTTCGAGCTCATGGATGATGGCAGGAGCGGGATGTTCAAAATCTCGCTCGCCGGGCATATCAACGACTGCGGCGTCATCAGGCCCAGGTACTCCGTGAAGGTGGCTGACCTCGAGAAGTTCGAGGCGAGGTACCTTCCCGCGCAGGACTTCGGCGTGCTCATACTCACAACTACCAGGGGCGTCCTGACGCACATGGACGCGAAGAAAGGAGGCGTCGGCGGCAAGCTGCTGGCGTTCGTATACTGAGGTGATGCAGGTGCCGCACTACGGATTGCTGAAGGACGAGATCGAGGTTCCCGAGAAGGCCACGGTGACCCTCGAGCCAGGAGGAATCATCAAGGTCAAGGGACCTCAGGGGGAGATATCCAGGAAGCTCTCGGACCCGAGGATCAAGATAGAGAAGAAGGGCAAGCACATCGTGGTCTCGTGCGAGAACTCTAGGAAGAAGGAGAAGGCCCTCGTCGGGACTTTCGGGGCGCACATCAGGAACATGCTCGTGGGCGTCACGAACGGTTTCGCGTACAAGATGAAGATCGTCTTCGCTCACTTCCCTATCAAGGCCTCGGTCAAAGGCGACACGTTCCTAGTCGAGAACTTCCTGGGTGAGAAGTTCCCGAGGAAGACGAAAATCATCGCCGGAACCAAGGTTTCCATCAAGGGAGACATTGTTGAGCTGACAGGCCCGGACGTCGAGGCCGTCGGCCAGACCGCGGCGAACATAGAACGCGCCACGAAGATCAAGGGCTTCGACCCCAGGGTCTTCCAGGACGGCATATACATCACGGAGAAACCTGGGAGGTGAATGATTTGGCGGAGAAGAAGTCAGCCCATCACGACGAGTTCATGAAGCTCCATTTGTTCAAGGAGGAGTACATCGCGAAGCTCGAGGCCGTAGGCATCAAGAGCCCGAAGGAGCTCGCGGCGGCGCTCGAGGACGAGGACAAGATGAAGGAGATACACGAGAACCTCAAGGGTGTCGGACCGAAAACGGTCGAGCACTGGAAGGAGGACCTCAAGATCCCGGCGAAGGAAGACAAGGAGCTGGAGAAGAAGGAGGCCCCCAAGGCCAGGAAGGTCAAGGAGCCCTCGAAGAAGGCCACTAAGAAGGAGGAGAAGAAGGAGGCCAAGGGCAAGGAAAAGGACGAGAAGAAGGAAGAAGAGGTCGAGATCAAGGAGGAGATCGGGTACGAGGTCAAACTCAAGCCGAAGCTCTCCAAGGAGATGCTCGACGCGCTCAAGCTCAGAGCAGAGATTGACGCTCGCAGGCCGGAGTTCCTGAGGCAGGAGTGGCACAGGAGGAAGAGGCTTCAGAGGGTCAAGTGGCGGAAACCCGTGGGAGACCACTCCAAGATGAGGCAGCACTATGGCTACAGGCCCAACGTCGTCTCGATTGGCTACGGCTCGCCGAAGGCCGCGAGGTACCTGCACCCGTCTGGCTTCAGGGAGGTCATGGTCCACAATGTCAAGGACCTCGAGAAGATCAGGCCGGAGCAAGAGGCCGCAAGGGTCGCCCACCCGGTGGGCATGAAGAAGAGGCTCGAGATTGAGGCAAAGGCGGACGAGCTCGGCATCAGGATACTCAACAGGAGCGGATGACGATGGACCTGAAGAACCAGAGAAGGATGGCCGCGCAGCTGCTCAAGTGCGGCGAGAACCGCGTTTGGATCGACCCGAACAGGCTCGAGGACGCGGGAGACGCGATTACTCGCGCAGATGTCAGGACTCTCATCAACTCCGGCACGATCGCCGCGAAGCAGAAGACTGGCATCTCGCGCGCGAGGACCAACTACAAGAAGGCCCAGAGGGCCAAGGGCAGGAGGAGAGGCCAGGGCTCGAGGCGCGGCCGGAAGGGCGCACGGAAGCCTAAGAAGGAGGTCTGGATCCAGACCATCAGGCCGATCCGGAAGAAGCTCAAGGAGCTCAGGGACGGCGGGAAGATCGACACCGCCACATACAGAAGCTACTACCTCAAGGCGAAGGGGGGCGTTTTCAAGAGCAGGCCGCACTTGGTTTCGCACCTCAAGACCGAGGGGATACTGAAGGAGTGAGAGACATGGCAACAGGACCGAGATACAGGGTTCCGTTCAGGAGACGGAGAGAGGGAAGAACGGACTACAGGCACAGGGCGGCTCTTATCAGGAGCGGCAAGGTGAGGCTCGTGGTCCGGAAGTCCAACCGCCATGTCCGCGTGCAGTTCATCGAGTACACGGAGCGCGGGGACACAGTCCTCGTGACTGCCGTCTCGAAGGAGCTGGAGAAGCTGGGCTGGACAGGTTCGGGCAAGAGCACGCCGGGAGCATACCTCACTGGTATGCTCGCTGGCAAGCGCGCCAAAGAGAAGGGCCTCGAGCAGGCTGTGCTGGACATCGGTCTGCGCGAGCCGAGCAAGGGCGCTGTGGTGTTCGCCGCCCTGAAGGGCGTGCTCGACACCGGCATCGAAGTCCCGCACAGTGACATGATGCTCCCGAGCCCCGACAGGATCTCCGGGAAGCACATGAAGGGAGATGCGGCCACTACGTTCGAAACTGCCAAGGGCAAGATCGGAGGTGCTGCCAAATGAGCGACTGGACACCGAAGACGAGGCTGGGAAGGCTCGTCGCTGAGGGAAAGATAGCCACGATGAGTGACGCGCTGAGATCCAGGCTTCCGTTGAGGGAGCCAGAAATCGTGGATATACTGCTCCCGGACTTGGCGGACGAAGTCCTAGACGTCAACATGGTCCAGAGGATGACCGACTCCGGCCGAAGGGTCAGGTTCGCGATCACGGTAGTCGTGGGGAACTACGACGGGTTCGTCGGCCTCGGAAGGCTGAAGGGCAAGGAGGTCGGGCCGGCGATCAGGGCGGCGATAGATGTCGCGAAAGTGAACGTCATAGAGGTCAAGAGAGGCTGCGGCTCGTGGGAGTGCGGCTGCCTCACACCGCATTCGCTCCCGTTCGAGGTCTCGGGCCATGCAGGCTCCGTTGTGGTAACGCTCAAGCCGGCGCCGAGAGGCACGGGCCTCGCGGTAGGAGACATCGCGAAGAGCGTGCTCGAGATGGCAGGCATCAAGGACGCCTGGGGTTTCACCAAGGGCCACACGAAGACCACGATCAACTACTCAATAGGCTCGTTCGAGGCGCTGAGGAAGACTTCGCAGCTGCGTGTCACGGAAGAGCAGAAGGCGAGGCTCCAGATCGTCTCCGGACCGACACAGATACACGTTGCCGGGCTGGAGCCGCCAGAGGAGCCCGAAGGAGAAGAGCCTCCTGCGAGCGGTGCCCCTGAGAAGAAGGAGGCGAAGTAGGATGCCGACGGTCGCAGTCGTAAGGATTCGAGGGCACGCGAAGATCAGACACGACGCCGTGAGGACATTGAACATCCTTAAGCTCAACAGAGTGAACCACTGTGTGGTGCTCCCGCAGAACGCGACGACGAAGGGCATGCTCCAGACGGTGAAGGACTACGTGACCTGGGGAGAGCTCAGCCATGAGTCGCTCGCGCGGCTGCTGTTCCAGAAGGGCGAGACGATCGGGCGCGGGAAGCTCACGGATGCGTATGTCAAGGAGAACTCGAAGTTCACCTCAATACTCTCTCTCGCAAAGGCGATCGAGAAGGGCGAGGCATCCCTGTCGGATGTCAAGGGGCTGAAGCCGGTGATCAGGCTCCCCCCGCCTAGGCAAGGTTACGAGGGCACGAAGCAGACATACGTCGACGGTGGCTCCCTGGGCTACAGGGGCGCGGAGATCGAGAAGCTAATCGACCGGATGCTTGCCAAACCGAAGGAGGCGAAGTAGATGGTCAGCAGGACGAGCAAGTTCAGGGGCAGCAGGACCCACGGCCGCGGGAAGAAGGCGGGCAGAGGCGCTGGCCTGCGCGGTGGAAGGGGAAACGCTGGCCTTCACAAGCACAAGTGGATAAGTATCGTTAAGTACCGTCCTGATTATTTCGGCCACCACGGGTTCAAGAGACCACAATCTGTTGTCACTGGGAAGGTCACGCTGAACCTTTCAGAGGTCGAGCAATCGCTGCCGGCCCTGTCGAAGGATGGGTTCGCAGTGGAGAAGGATGGAAAGTGGAGCGTCGACTTGACCAAGATGGGCGTTGACAAGCTCCTGGGCTCCGGGAAGGTCAACAAGGCCATCACGGTCAAGGTATCCGAAGCGTCCGCCAAGGCCGAACAGAAGCTGAAGAAGGCGGGCGGCGCGATAGTGAAGGAATGAGCTCTGGAGAGCATAACACCTGGTACAAGGAAGGGTGCTGATGGCTGAGGGAAACGAAGACAAGAGCATGCTCTACAAGCTGAAGCCCATTACTGACAGGCTTCCAGCTGTGACGAGGCCCGAAGGGCATGTTCACTTCAGGACGAAGATGATGTGGATCGTCCTGATCCTGGTGGTATACTTCGCGATGACCAACATCGTCATCTACGGGCTGAACGCGGAAACGAGAGTTGACCTGTTCGCCCAATACAGGGCGATACTCGCAGGCGCGCAGTTCTCATTGATGCACCTCGGCATTGGCCCAATCGTCACCGGCTCGATCATCATGCAGCTCTTCACGGGCGCCAAGATCATCAAGTTGAATCTCAAGGAGGAGGAGGACAAGGCGGTCTACCAGGGCACTCAGAAGCTGATGGTCATAATCATGATTGTCGTGGAGTCCGTTCCGCAGGTCTACGGCTTCATGGAGCCTTCCGATAAGTTCTCGAACAGCATGGGCAGCCTGTGGGCCGGGCACGGACTGGCGCTGGCACAGTCGTTGATTGTGGTCCAGCTGGTCGTCGGGTCGTACCTGGTGTTCCTTATGGACGAGGTCGTCTCGAAGTGGGGAATCGGAAGCGGCATCTCGCTGTTCATCGCCGCGGGCGTTGCACAGCAGATATTCACCGGTTCCCTCAACTGGCACCCGGCCAACACGGCGGATGCCATCAGTCCCCAGAATCCTCCTGCAGGCACCATACCGAAGACGATCTACCTGTTCCACCACATGTCCGCGCCTGAGCTATCCAGTCAGGGATACGAACGTATCTTCTTAGCGCAGCCTAACCCGATGGTAGCGCTGATCGGCACGATAGCGATCTTCCTCTTCGTTGCGTACACTGAATCGAGCAGGATCGAACTGCCCTTGGCGCACGGCGGGGCGAGGGGTGCGAGAGGCAGGTACCCGATCAAGCTCATCTATGCATCCAACATCCCGGTCATCCTGATGGCCGCTCTGCTGGCCAACGTGAGCATGTTCTCCATGCTCTTCTGGAACCACCCGTCTTTCCAGAATGTGCCCGGGCTCGGCCACAACTGGATGGTCGGGTACTACGCTGAGGGATCGACCAGGCCTTCGGGCGGTCTCGCGTTCTACCTATCGTCAATCAACGGAGTCGGCGACTGGATGTTGCCACTGCTTAGCGGAGGCTATCTTGACCAGATGGGCATAGACAAGTCGAGACTGCAGATCGGTCTCCACGTCCTCGTCTACGTCGGCGTCATGATCTTCGGATCGATCCTGTTCGCGAAGTTCTGGATAGAGACCACGAACATGGGCCCTGAAGCGGTCGCGTCTCAGATCGAGTCCAGCGGCATGCAGATTCCCGGATTCAGGAGAGATCCGAGGGTAATGAAACGAGTCCTCGAGAGATACATTCCTGTGGTCACAGTCATATCAGGCGCTACAGTAGGGGCGCTCGCCGCCATCGCGGATCTGATAGGGACCGTGGGTAACGCTTCGGGCACGGGCGTCCTGCTAGCAGTCGGTATAATGATTCAGCTCTACGATGCCATAGGCAGGGAGCAGATGATGGAGATGCACCCGGTGCTGAGAGGGTTCTTCGGAGGCGAGTAGCCGAATGGCTAGCACGGGCAGTGCAGGGGGAGCGCGGGCAATACCGCCTAGACCCGACTTCGGAAACCAGCTCGTGCTCCTGATGGCCTTCATGATGGCCGTCTTCATCATGTTCGACAACGGCCTCAGGCAGAGCCTTGGGAAGATCGTCGGCATTGGGCTCGGCCCGCTGGTCGGCTTCGCTGGCCACCAGCCAATCCTCACGCTTCTTCTGACGGGACTGATCATGAGCATGTTCAGCATAACGGTTCGGCACTTCTTCATAGACTGGGTCTCGATGGCGCGGAACCAGCGCATCGGTTCGGCGTTCCAGAAGGAGCTCAGGGAGGCAAGGTCGAGCAACAACACGTACAAGCTGAAGAAACTCACGGAGATCCAGCCCCAGATCATGGCCCAGCAGATGAAGGCCTCTCAGACGCAGCTCAAGCTGATGCCCGTGACCATGATAGTCATCATCCCGATCTTCGCGTGGCTCGCCAACTTCGTTTACTTGGACCTTCAGTCGACCGTGTTCTCAGTCCCGTGGGAGTTCAACTCAGACATGAAGCACTCGAACGTTCTCCCCAACTGGGTCCTGCTGTACTCGCTTCTCACACTACCTTTCGGGCAGGTCCTCACGAGGGTCCTGAAGTACTTCAGTTTCAGCAAGAAGCTGAAGGAGCTCGAGGAGAGCGGGGGTAAGAAGCCTCGCCCCAAGGAAGAGGGAGCGCAGCGATGAGGATAGCCATATCTGGTCCGCCTGGAAGCGGCAAGACGACCGTGTGCATGCTCGTGGCGAACAGGCTCGACTACGACTTCATTCTCACAGGACAGATCTTCAGACAGATGGCTCTGGAACGCGAGGTTGACCTCGACACTTTCGGAAGACTCGCGGAAGAGGACGAAACAATCGACAAGGAGCTGGACGAACGAATGATCGCCCTTGCTCGTGCCAACGAGAACATCGTCATCGAGGGGAGGCTGTCCGGAGCCATGCTCAAGAGCCGGAAGGTCACAGTGTTCGCGGCGTTCATCACGGCCTCGGAACAGGTTAGGTCGGAACGGATTGCACAGCGAGAAGGCAAGGAAGTCGGATTGGTACTGAAAGAACTACGCAGTAGGGAGAGGTCGGAGAGGAAGAGGTATCTCGCATTCTACGGCATCGACCCATATGATAGGTCCATCTATGACATCTGGTTGGACTCGACGACCCTGCGCGCTGACAAGATCGCGGACATGATCATCGAGAAGGCGAGGAAGACCAATGAGGAGAATGCTCGTCAAGACGAAGAGGCCTAGTGGCTCGGGCAGCGGCAGGAAGCCCGAAGAACGGACAGTGGACGAGCTTCTACAGAATGGCGTTGTGATAGTCGACAAGCCCGCTGGCCCGACGTCTCATCAGATCACCAGCTGGGTTGGGGACATGCTTGGGGCGAAGAAGGCTTCCCATGGCGGCACGCTCGATCCTAGGGTGACGGGTGTCCTCCCGGTTGGCCTGGGCAACGCGGTCCGAGCCATGGATTCCTTGCACTATGGCACGAAGGCATATGTCGGCGTTATGAGGATGCACGGGAACGCCGACCGCAGGCGCCTTGACGAGATTTTCAAGGAGTTCACGGACGAGATCTACCAGACCCCTCCCATGCGCTCAGCCGTGAAGAGGGAGATGAGAACCAGGCGAATCCACACACTCGACCTCCTTGAGATCCTTGGCCGTGACGTTCTGTTCAAGGTCGAATGCGACGCTGGCACGTACATAAGGAGCTTGTGCGTGGACATAGGTGATGCGATTGCCCAGGGCGCGCATCTGCAGGACCTGAGAAGGACCCGTGCTGGAACGATGACCGAGGACATGGCCGTGTCACTTCACGACCTGCGGGATGCGATCGAGGAGCGCAAGGCGGGCAACGATGAGCCGATCAAGAAGCTGCTGCACCCGATGGAGATACTACTAGCCCAGATACCGAAGGTCGAAGTCAAGAACTCCGCCGTTGACGCGATCTGTCACGGAGCCAGCCTGGCGATGCCTGGCCTGTTGACCCTCGACGAAGGCATCAGGCGCGGCGGAGTCGTCGCGATGATGACAATGAGCGGAGAGGGTGTCGGCCTCGGCACAGCGCTGATGGACTCTGAAGAGATGATGAAGCGCAACGAGGGCATTGCGGTCGGAGTTACGAGGGTGCTGATGCCCACAGGGACTTATGCCAGCGTCTGGGGAAAGAGCAAGATTGCGGATCAGCAGAAGTGATCCAAGGTCCTCTGTCGCGCCACGAGCGGCTGCGCGTCTATCCCCAAGTTCTTCTTGATCTGCGCTGCGAACTCTCGCGCGAACCCATGGGTCGTGAAGACCTGCCGAGGACTGCACTTCCTGACGAACTCCATGAGCTCGTCGAACCCACAATGGTCCGACAAGGGGAACGCCTCATCGATGCCTGATTGGCTCGTGAAGCGCTTGTCGATCGCCCAGCCGGAGAACGCCGCAGTCTTCGCGCCTCGCTTCCTGAGGGCATCTACTCTGGCGGAATCCTTGCCGTATCCAGAGGTCAGGTAGATGAACGGCGGCTTGGTTTGATGCCCGTCGAACTCCCTCGTCTCAAGATCAAATCCGTGTCTCCTCAGGATTCTGTTATTCTCTGCAATCGTAGGGTGCAGGACCAGTGGCATGTCCCTCAAGGCTGCTGCGAGCTCCTGAGACTTGCCCAGAGGGTAGGCAAATAGGATTGCAATGCCGTCTCTCCGGGTGATGTCTCTGAGCCAATCCCTTACGATTGACATGATCTCCGAATGATCTGGAAACACGTAACGGGACTTGCCGTAGGTCGCTTCCGTGATGAGCACGTCACACCTCTGAGGCTTGGCTGGCTTGGTGCTGTCCTTCATCCGCGTGCAGAAATCCCCCGTGTAGAGGTAACTCGTATCTGTCTTGAGGAGGAACATGTTGGAGCCGACGATATGACCGGCATCCAGCGTCTTGACGAGCTCATGTGAACAGATCTCTATCTCCTTCTTCCTGCGCGCCTTGACGAAGTCACGCGTGATTGGCGAGCATATTGCGGAATTCGCCTTGAACGAAGTCGGAAGATGATCGGTATGTGCGTGGGAGATCATGCTCACCTCCTCCTGCAGGATGCGTTTCGGATCGAGCCTGAACTTGCACCCTTCTGCTTCGATCAAGATGCCGTTGCCCAGCTGGATCATGATGTGGTCACCCGTTCTTGGAATCGATACGATGCATATGCAAGGCCACGGGGCACTTAACTATCTTATCCTCTCGAGCGAAAATGCTCCGACTATCAACGCCTTGTTCGTGTGCTTGTACTCGATCCATTCACGGGTCTGGATCTCACCGACGCCCTGAACGCTCAGGAGCGTCTTCTGTTTGTCCGTCTTGAACTGTATCGCGCCGGTCATGTAGTGCTGCAGCGCCTCCAGCTGCTGCTCCGTGTGCATTCCGCGCTCTATGGCATAGAGTGATATCGCGCCCGCCTGCTTCACCCTGCCCGTGATGCTCTGGACAAACATGAGGGCGGCTTTCTCATCCGCGTGCGTCACGCTCATCGAGAGCGACATGAACGCGAGCCTGAAATACGGCTGTTTCTGCTTCTCGATCTGCTTCGTGCAGGTCTCCAGGGCCTTCGTGATCCCCTCGAAGTCGCTGGAACCAGCGACTTGGATGACATTGGACATCGTGGACTTGGCGCCTGTGTCCTCGGCCTGCAATCCTGAGGCGTCCACCCATCGCACAAGCCCGAGCTGCTCGAACTCCATGAATGTTGGCAGGATCGGTGCCATCTCCCTTGCGATCTCGACCGGAGGATGCGAGGTTGTGACTATCACCGCTGGTATGCCCTTCTTCAAACCCTCGGCCAGGAACAGGAGCATCGCAACTTCCTTGCCTATGAACGGCGGACCCACGTAGAGGATGTTCGATCCGAAGGGCATGCCTCCGAGGAGCAGGTCGTCCAGGCGTTCTATTCCGCTCTTGGCTTTCTTCTCGGCGAACTCCTCCTCGACTGCTTCCTCCATCTCTTCGAGGTCCTTGTTCAGCTGCGCCCGGAGCGACAGCTCCTTCTTCTCCAGCTCCTTCTCGCGCTGGTAGAGCCGGGATTTCATCTCCTGCTCTCGTTCCATCAGGCGCCTCTCGCGTAGCTCAATGGTCTTGGCCCGTTCGTCCTCCTCGGGCAAGACCCCAGCCCTAACCTCTTCGACCTCCTCGACCTGCTCGAGGATGTCGCGCTCCATCGCCTTCAGCTCCGCGTGCCTCAGACCTAGCTCAGTCTCCGCGGCCTTCAAGTCCTTCTCCTTCTCGAGCAATTCGCGCAACTTGGAGTTGATCCGGTCCCTCTCGGACTTCAGGACCTGCTCTATCTCCTTGATCTTGTTCTCGCGCTTCTCGAGCGCGTTCATCTTTCTGGAGACGTCCTCTTCGCGGGTGGACAAAGCGCTGAGTTTCGTCTTGGTAGTTACCGTCAGGTCTTGGTACTGCTTCTCCCAGTCGCTCACAGTCGCCCTCGCACGGTCCATCTCCTCGAGCCTCGATGTCAGTCCCTGGAGGTCCGCCTTCAGCTCCGCCTCCTTATCTGCGAGGCTCTTCTCCTTCGTGAGCAGCGCGCTTTCCTTGTCAACCAGCTCGTTCAACTGCTGGTCTGCCCGGGTGGACAGCCGTTCAGCGCGCTCGACCTTCTTCTGAACATCCGCCTCGAGCACCCTGAGCGCTATCTCCTTCTCTGAGAGTGACTCCTGCCTCATCAGCAGCTGCTGCTCAAGGTTCTTCACGGTGGTCTTCTCTGCGGCTACCTTTCCCAGCTGCTCGCGGGCTGACGCGACCTCAAGCCCCTTCATGTCGAGCGAACTCTCGCGCACGTCAATCTGCTTCTCGCGCGCCGCGAGGGCCGCCTGGAGGTCCTCCAGCTTCTTCTTGGTGTTTGAGAGCCCAGCCTCCTCTGCGGAGACTTCCGCGAGCCTGTTCTTGATCTCCCTCTCCTTGGTCTGCGCCTCAAGAACGAGCCTGTTCGCCTCCCTATCCCTCGCCGCCACCGATGCTTCTCTGGTGGACAGGCTCTTGGCCAGCTTCTCTAGCTCCCGGCGTTGAGCTTCTATGTCCGCTTGCCTCAGCTGGAGAGACGCGCGCTCACTCTCGATGGACGCCTCCTGCTTCGCAGCGGTCTGTCGCGCGTCCCTCGCGCTCTGTAGGCGCTGCTCCACTTCTGCCTCGAGAGAAGTGATCTGTTGCTTCTGCTCCTCGAGCGAAGCCATCTCGTCAGAGAGCTTCTTCTCGTAGGCTTCGAGCTCCGATTCTCGAGCCCTGAATGCTTCCTCGCGATATGCGATGGCCTGGCGTTTCCTGTCCAGCTCGACCAGCTGTTCCTTCAGCTTGCTGTCGCTCGCCTTGAGGACTTCCCTCTGCTGGACGGAAGTAGAGCTCGCTATTATGTGTAGCATTGAACCGCTGAGCTGGACTGCGACCGCACTGCCGAGATAGGCCATGGGCAGTATGCTCGCCAAGACCTCTGGGTCAGGGTGGTAGACCATCGGGAAAGTGAGAAGAATGGGCGGGAAGACGGCAGCTGCCATGCTGATAGTCTTCCGGCTGCTCGACCCTTCCCACGTCATCGCGAGTGATATGAGCGTGATGCTGATCCCGAGGAGCGACACTGGATAGAGCCAGTCTGGGCTACCGAAGAGCAGGAAGTCCGTCTCGTCGAGCAGTATGAGCGCGATGAAGAGCGATGACACGACGAGTCCTACGACGCTCGCGACGAAGTGCGGCTCCTCCTTGTCCGCGAGGTACGGTTCCCACTTGACCGCGATCGCAACGATGGCCACGACGACGCCCGCCACGAGCGGTATCATCCATTTCAGCTGCTCGACGAACCCTGGAGCGTTCCTCAGGAATTCCCAGTTAACAAGTCCGTAGGCTATCACCGCGGTGAGTGCTAGCGCGAGGCCGGATGCGATGCCTATTGTGTGCGCAAGTCGGCCCATCTTGAGCTGGAGTATCGCCGCTCTGCGCGACCTCTTCACTTCCGCAGGCTCTACCTGATCGACATACGACCTCCTTGAGGATGTGTGTGTCGAAGCCGGTGGCCTCTTGGAAGATGCTCTCGGGGCCATGTTCCTCAATCCCTTCCCAACAAACCTTCGCGGCCCTCTTGGTCGCTGGGCGAAAAGCACCCTAAGGATACTTAAACATAATTGTGGCAATTATCAAGACTGCAGAATCTGAACACTGAGATTGCGGATGTTATTGAATATTCCTCAGAATCTTTTCATTTTCTCTCCTCTGCCTGAATCATGGCATGAAGTCTGCTGGTGATCAAAGCCGGAGGCGCAAGAAGTCAAGGCGGGATACTTCATCGGCACCAAAAGGGAATGCACGTCCTTCCGCGCAATCGACACCGTCAAATGATGACATGTAGCTTGAAGGCAAGATCATTCTGACCACGAGTTGCCGGAGGCGATCCTGTCGTAGACCTCGGCCAACGACTTGACTCGACCGCTTCCGTCGCAACGCCATCTCGCTACCTTGAAGACTGGTATTCTCCTGCCCTGCACCACGACATACCAATGATCGAAAAGGATCTGAGGACGCCGAAGAGCATTCGAAAGCCACAGTCTTAGCGTGCTAGGAGTCCGCCATTCTCCTCCGAGATTGCGAACGATGACAGTTCCGAGGTAACTCCCATAGCCATGGTACATGCTCCACAAGACACCAGGTTCAGGAGGTATTCCTTCCTTCGCGCAAGCCTCCTCAACGGAACCCGACAAGTCCTCATCAATCGCTCTTAGATTCGCCAAGGAGTAATCGCCCAGGTTGACACCTACTCGCAGAGACGATTCCTCAAGACTCTTTCTGAAATGCTCAACGCTCTTCTCGAGAAATTCTCTTCCACGAAGCGACTTCAGTTCATCGACTGTGAGCAACTTATCATTGATAGTATCGACAGCAACATGGTCACCTAATTGTTCTACAGACGACGCCCTTGTTGTTCTCATGAAGACTCCCACCGTCGCTCAGCATCTCCGCTTGAAACCGCCTTGTCGGAAAGGCGTACCCACCACGTCTTCCTCGCTTGATGGATTCGATTGATTCGTATTCTCACACCACCGTAGGTCGTTCAGAGAGCGTAGCCGGGCAGGTTCATAGGAGCCTCCGCATAATGCCTCGCAGCCTCATGGAATGCTACTCCTCCCAGAACCTCAGCGCCCCACCTGGCGAGCTGTGACCAACTCCCTTGGCTTTCCCAGATTGTCCTGGCGAAACTCCCAGCAACCACGAGTTGACGGGATGAAACAGATATCTCTGATCCTGTTGCCATTCTGAAAGCCTGCGCCGCTTCGCCGCCCACATCGAACCCTCTTGCGGCCCACCAGCCGCCACCTCCGGCCATTCTGCCCAGGTTAGTCTCCCCACTGACCCTGACGAAATCGTGCTTGAACAACGTCCTGAGTCCAAGGCCGGCCTTCTCACCTGGAGAGGCGATGTAGCCGGATTCCATCTTCCCAAACCCGAAGACCTTTGACAGACTTCTAGTTGCCGCTCCGCTGGCGTACTTGCTGGCGATCTTGCTGACCGCTATTCCAGCTCCGTAGCCAATCGCGCCAGCAGCAGCTCCAAGTCCCATATTAACGGCGAGGCCCTGCCAAGTGAATGATGATCCAGCTTCCACAGCATATATCGCCCCCTGAGACAGGGCCCCGAGGATCATCGCCGCGGCTATTCCTCCGGCGCCTCCCGTGGCCGCCGTGATGATCGTCACCGCGGCTATGATCGCCAATGTCTTCCAGTTCTTGTCCCACCACTTCGAGAAGCTGAACTCCCCCGTCGGGTCCACGAACTTCAGCGGGTTGTTCACGCAGTAGACATAGCGGTTGAGGCTCTGGGGCGACGAAAGGCTCCCGAGCTCCGGATCCAGCGACAGCCACCGCCCGAGCTCAGAATCCATCCACCTGGCGCCAATGTAGTACAGCTCCGGGGACGCGCCCGCAGCGGAGACGAGGATTTCGCCGGCGTACTCGATCTTCTCGGTGCCGCTTGGGCTCACCGGAACGCCGAAGGGCTTGTAGGTCTTGACCTTGAAGCACGCCTCGCTACCGTCGTCCCTCCGGAGCCGCTGGATGTTATGGAGCGCGGCGAATAGACATCATGATTTGCGTTTCGCAGGAACCCCCGCATATCCAGCAGTCCCAAGACCGTGAATAGTCCCATTGTCCACTACGAGGCTAATCCAGTCTTTTCGAGGGGAGTAACCATGACGTTAGAACCCGGCAACGACTCCTTGGGCTAATGCAGATTCACGAATCTCAGAGCCCCGACGGCGAAGTAGTTGACCTGCGAGAAGTCAAATGAGTCCCTTCCTAGGATGGAGACGTCGACAACGCGAGCAATGCCAATCAATACCTCCGCAGATCCCTTTCTGAATTCACCCCATAAGGTGTCACCTTCGAACCTTGGAGCCACAAGGAAATGCTCAGTCGGAGGTGGGCCAAGATGAACAGTGGTAGCACTTTCAGACTGTTCGGATTCTTCATGCGACCTGACGACATGATACAAGACTCCGTTGCGATCTCTCACCTCGCCACAAATAGTGCCGTGAAAGACATTGAATCTGCCCTGGTCTCCGCTCTCGGCACGGTCGACCACGATCTCCACTTGCTTTCCCACCAACTCATCCTTATTCATATCTGCTCCACCGATCCTAGAAGCCGCCATGGCGCGAAGAAAGTTGGCAACTCTGCGTTTCTCACAAATACTTGTACACCACCTCCAGATCGACCGAACAGCGGAGAGGTAATGCCAATATCAACAACTGACCCCCTGGGGACTAGGGCCTTGACACAATACTCGCCAGTGTTGCCACTGGGTAGCGAATAGAGGTTTTGCGCGATTTGCCGGTTTCCCGGAGGAACAACAGCAAACCAATGACCCCTCATCTCTGTAGTCCCTCCAAATATGCGGTATAATTCAATGTCCCAATCTAGCGTTATTGTTACGTGTTTTCCGCCATAAAATGTCTTCGTTGCCTGTTCTGACAATTCATCCGCATTGCGCACACCTGGCGCCGTCGGCACATCATCAGCGCGCTTCAAGAAGTTCCAGCCAGCTTTGCCGGCCTTGTAGTATGAGGCTCCGACGAACGGGATCGAGGCAAATCCAGCATATATCGCTGCCTCTTCGTTCTTGCCCTCGTAGAGAGCCTTGCCGACAAAGTATATGTCCGAAACCGTGTCGAGGATGGGTACGAATCCCCACAGCATCATGAACTCGTCGAAGGTGCCTGGTGTACCAGTGGAGGACCACTTCCCATGGCCCCTGAGCATTATGCCGCGGAGACCCAATGGATCGACGGTGTTGAGCGGGCTGTTCACACAGTAGACATATCGGTTGAGGCTCTGGGGCGACGAGAGCTTCCCCAGCTCCGGATCGAGCGACAGCCACCGCCCGAGCTCCGGATCCAAGTACCTCGCGCCCATGTAGTAGAGGCCGGTCGGGGAGTCCTGGACCTCGCCCGCGTACCTGACCTTCTCCGTGCCGCTTGGGCTCACGGGCACCCCGAAGGGCTTGTATGTCGTCACCGAGAACGAGGCGCTCAGGCAGACTGTCAATGAAAGAATCTTCTCAATTCGTAGTGATTCTACATGCTGGCTTTTATCTCCCCAACTAGTTTCACCAGACTCCCCCCTGCAGCGGTTTAACTCCGGCACCGAGGATAACGACTTCTGGTGACACCGGTTGCACGATCTAAGGACCGCTTTGGTGGAAGAACCTCTGGTGCAGGTTGTCGAAGCGGAGCCGCTCGCACGCGAGAGGATCCTGAAGAGCTCGGTCCTGCAGCTCGACGAGCTCACAGGCGGCTTCCACTCTTCCAAGGTCATGCTGCTCGACAGCGACAGCAGCTACACCTCCAACCTGCTGCACCTCATCTGCGTGCAGGCGATCTCGCAGTTCGACGAGGAGGTCGTGTGGATCGACGGCGGCAACACGGTCGATCCCTACGCGATGAGTTCGCTCTGCAAGCGGCTCAGGCTGGACAAGCGCGACATCCTCTCGCGCGTTAACATATCCAGGGCCTTCACCGCGTACCAGCTCGTCTCGCTCATAGACGAGAAGCTCGAGGAACAGGTGGAGAGGATCTCGCCGTCTACCGTCATCGTCTCATCGATAACCGAGCTCTTCCTAGACAAGGACATGAAGTGGATGGAGTCGCACCAGCTATTCAGGAGATGCCTCGAGGACGTCTCCAGGATCGCCAAGGAGCACGAGACGATTTCTATACTCACCAACCACACTCATCACCAGGTGCGTCCGGCACCAGGGCTGGCCGCGCTGCTGTACGAGCACTCGGACCTCGTGGTGCAGATGCGGTCTCGGAGGAGCGGCCTGCTGATCAGGCTGCCCAAGGCGGAGCGCGAGATAGTGTTCTCGCCCGTGCCCTGGAACCAGATGACGCTCGAGGAGTTCAGGGGGGATTCTGACGGGACGGACGGTTCCTACCTACCGCTTGGCCCTTGAATCGATGGCACAGCAGTGGAACGACTTCCGCAGGGCGTTGCGAAAGGAGGACCGAGACGCGTTCGACTCGCTGATGAACTGCGCACGGTTGCATGCTTCGGCATCTACATACGCCATAAGCCTGGACCCTACCGAGTCCGCCCTACTGTCCATGCTGCTGGAGCACGAGAAGAAGCTGATCGAGCTGAGGAAGAAACTTGAGAGTTCGCGCGAGCACAACGGAGGACAGGATGGGTTACTCGGGAGCGGTGAAGCAGAAGGATGAGGGGCTGGCTCATCGACATCTACCCGCACTACGAGACTAATTCAATCGTGTACTGGGTGAGGACGCGCAGCGGAGCACGGAGGATAGTCGACCGCTCGTTCCTGCCCGAGATATTCGTTCATTCGTCTCCTGACAAGCTCGACGAGCTCGAGCGGGCGCTGCCTATTCTGAAGGCCGTGAAATCGACCAAGCGAGAGAGCAAGCGCACCTGGCTCGGCGAGAAAGAGAGGGACGTGCTCTCAGTAACGATGCGTGATTATTCCAAGATAGAGGACGTCGCGCACACGATCGACAACAGGGGCAGGTACAGGGATTACACCCTCTTCAACGTCGACCTGCGCTTCAGCCAGAGGTACTTCGTCGAGAAGGACCTCTTCCCCATGGGCCTGCTGGACTTCAGGCCGAAGCCGCGCATGCTCGAGAACCCGTACGAGATCGACTACGAGCTGCCGCCACTATCCAGCACGGCGCTGAGGGTCGCGCCCGAGGCGAGGCGCGGCATTCCCACTTTCAAGGACAGGCTCCGTTCCGCCAAGGTCGGGGAACATTCGGTCGACGGCGACGAAGAACGGATCCTGCGCGGAATAGAGGAACTGCTGAAGGAAAACGATCCTGATGTCATCTACACGGACGACGGCGACTCGTTCTCGCTCCCCTATCTGTACGAGCGGGCCAAGCGCCTGGACATCCGGTTGCGGCTCGGCCGCGACGATGACGACCCACGCACGGACAGGCGCGGCAAGTCGTACTTCACTTACGGTCAGATAAAGTACAAGCCGCCCTCGTACAAGCTCCGCGGCAGGATACATATCGACCGCTCCAGCTCGTTCATGTACGCGGAGAGCGGGCTCTCAGGCCTCACGGACCTCTCGCGCATATCCGGCGTTCCAATCCAGGAGTTGTCGAGGCTCTCTCCCGGCAGCGCGATCAGCGCAATGGAGGTCAACCAGGCCCTCAGGGACGGCTGCGTGATAATGTGGAAGAAGAACCTTCCAGAGCAGTTCAAGACCGCGGAGGAACTCGTGATCGCAGACCGGGGCGGGTTCATCTACGAGCCGAGGGTGGGGATTCACGATCATGTCCTCGAAGTCGACTTCACCTCGCTCTATCCCAACATCATGGTTCGGTTCAACATCTCGCCCGAGACCGTCGACTGCGCGTGCTGTCCCGAGCCTTCGAGGCGTGTGCCCGTGCTCGGGTACAGGATATGCGACAAGCAGCTGGGGCTGATCCCGCGCGTGCTGAAGCCCGTGGTCGAGCGCAGGACGAAGCTGAAGCGGATGATCAGGGCCGGCGTCGGCGACACCAAGGTCTGCAAGGAGCGCGTGGACATCCTGAAATGGCTGCTGGTCACATGCCTCGATAGTGGCACCGAGATACCGTACCGCCTGGACGGAAGGTTCGATGTCGACACCGTAGAAGACATAGTAGACAGGTACGCGTGCAATCGCCTCGGAGGATCCACAGTACCAGGCGGCCTCGAGCTGTTCGGCGTTGACGATTGCCTCGAACCCTCGGTGAAGACAGTCCGCAGCGTTTTCAAGTTCCCCGCACCTGAGCACGTGATAGAGCTCGACCTCGGCAATGAGAGGCTCGGGCTCACGCCGGACCATCCCTGCTATGTCATCTCCGATGGACGACTTGTGATCAAGCCCGCGGAGAGGCTGGCCAAGGGAGATGTCCTGCCCAGGCTCAAGCCACTTTACGGGGCCGAAGCAGGCAAGGACGGAGCCCTAGGCTTCGCGCGCATAAGGTCGATCAGAAGGAGGAAGCCCTCGGGCGATTTCGTCTACTGCTTCGGGGTCGACGAGCCGCTCCACGGCTTCGCGCTCGCGAACGGCGTCTTGACCCACAACTGCTTCGGCTACACGGGCTACAGGAACGCTCGCTTCGGCAGGATCGAATGCCACGAGTCCATAAACGCATACGGGCGGGAGATAATGCTCCAGGCCTCGGAGATCGCTGAGGCGCATGGGTTCGAAATATTGCATGGGATCATCGACTCACTCTGGCTCAAGGGGAACGGGGATCCCGAGAAGTTCTGCGAGCAGGTCTCTGGCCACATCGGGATACCGCTCGAACCCGAGGGCATCTACAAGTGGATAGTGTTCCTGCCGGACCGGTCGCACGGCGTGGGCGTGCTCAACAGGTACTATGGCATGTTCGAGGACGGGAGGTTCAAGGTGCGCGGGATCGAGCTGAGGAAGCACGACACCACGGAGCTCGTGAGGGACATGCAGAACGAGCTACTCACGCATTTCTCCAAGGCCTCAGACTCGCAGCAGTTCGTGGAGCTCGTGCCTTCGGCGCTCGAGATCGTGAAGGATTATGTCGAGACAGTGCGGTCACAGACAGTTCCATTGAACAAGCTGCTCATGACCAGGAGGATATCGCAAGGGCTCGGCGAGTACGAGCAGTTCAACGACAGCGTCTCCGCGCTGATGCAGCTGGATTGCGAAGGATTCGAGGTGAATCCAGGGGAAGCCGTGAGGTATCTCATCTGCGACTGCAGGAGCAAGGACCCCAAGAGACGCGTCAAGGTCGACTCGTTCATCTCGGGAGACGAGGAATACGATGTCGACGCGTACGTCGAACTCCTTCTGAGAGGGGTCGAGGGCATGCTTCTCCCGTTCGGGTACGACAAGGAGCGGCTCTCGGCGATGTTCAACGCGAAGAACCCGAGGAAGGCATAGTTCGCGGTTTGTGCCACGAATCGCACTGACCTGGCGATAATCCTATATAGCATAGCGTCGAACCGGGTCAGTAGGGAAAAGGGGAGGATGCAAGTTGTTCGGATCAAAACTCGCCATGCCGGCACTCGTGGTG
>Ga0315277_10000968_pt1 | contig 42952 bp, 32 predicted proteins | sample YL17G05_15_MG_FD_203695 | JGI IMG/M metagenome (GOLD analysis project Ga0315277, IMG submission 203695) | Sediment microbial communities from Yellowstone Lake, YNP, Wyoming, USA - YL17G05_15 | ecosystem: Environmental > Aquatic > Freshwater > Lake > Sediment | place: USA: Wyoming | collected... | reverse complement strand
TTCGTGGCTGGGCAATAATCGCCGACTTATTGTCCGCTGGGATCGTGATATTGTTGTGTATAATGCGTTCTTTCATATCGCCTGTATGATCATAACCCTCAGGAGGTTATGAAATGGCTTGTAGAGATATTCCTGCGAAACGTAAATATACTTTGCCGGAGCCAAATGAGGCAACCTATCATCGGGTGTTGAATTATTTGGAAAGTAAACAAAGAACACGAACAGGGATATTCAAATTGCTTGGGCTTGTAATGCCCGAGGATTTGCCCGGCGTTCTGGAAAATTTCAAAGAGCTTCCGTCGAACGACTACTACGGAGAAATGAAGTTTCGTCCCTCCTTGCCTGGCGAGCCAAACAGGCCTGCAAAGCCAAACAGAACCAACGACCCCAACAGGACTAAGGATATTTTACTTACTCGTGCTATAATCACTTCCGGCCGAGACGCAGTAAACATTCTTACAGCCGCTATAACCAATCCTAATCATCAACAAACGCTTATTGCAAGGGCGAAGCTCGGCGACGTTACCGCGAAACAGCCGCTCGAAGAACTTTTGGCCAGCCGTATTTCTGAAGGCAACGATTTCCCCTGTCCGGATGATAATACGAATCTATGGGACAAGCCGGTAAAATCAGAGGAGATTATTCCTGCTCTTGTCTGTGTATCCGAACCGAATGAGGCCGCTCAGCGATACATCAACTACATACAAAGACGAAGTATGCCTGAGATACTTGAAGACATCTATTTAGTTCGTAGTGTTATTCTTTTGCCAAGCCGGCAGGCAAGGGTTGTCATCAAGTCCTACCTGGCGAAATCAGCCGATTGGCAGCCGCCCACTCAGTCACAATGGGGCCCGGACCTGTATAGTGCTCTAATTCCCTTGCGTGAGCTGGTCGGGTATTACGGCGACAGGGAAATCGCGGAAGGAGTATTTCGCCTGATGCTGCGTGTGGATGAAACGGGGGAGAAATTTGAGGTTTCAAATGTTTCGCGGTATTTTACAATCGAATCAGCGGATTTGCTCAAAAAGGGTCTGACTGCTCGCAATGGTAAATTCCGCGCGTGGAGCGTGTGGCAGTTGAGGAAGGTCGGCTACAAATTTTCTCAGGAAGACATCGACAAGCTGTTGAAAGACGATTCGTGGATGGTGAGAGCAAACGTGGTTATGGCTGAGCCGCAAATAGTGAAAAATATCGCTATGAATGATAAAAACAGCTTTGTCCGATTTGTCGCAATTCTTTATGCGGACACGCCTTAACGCTACGTTGTTTTCCTAAAATCCACGATGAAAGATTTTTTCGGAAAATCTAAAAAAGACGCTTGACAGTTTAGTTGTGATATGTATAGTTAAGATATATACTATAATTTACCGATGAAAGGATTAGTATGGCTTTGAAGGAAGAGTTGGGTTTAAAACGCGGTTATGTGGTGCCTGCACACGAGGCGCTGCTGAACATTTACTATACGGCATCTATGATGAAAAAGCGGGCGGATGATTTTTTCGGGCGGTACGGGCTAACAGACGTGCAGTTTAACCTGATGGAACTGCTGCGATATGAAAGTCCCGTCGTGCCGGGAAAGGGCCTCAGCCAGGCGCAAATCAGCGATATGATGTTAGTCAACCGGGCAAATATCACGTCGCTCGTTGACCGGATGGAAAAAGCGGGGATTGTTGTTCGCACGGCCCACTCAAACGACCGTCGATTCAACATTATTAAACTAACCACCAAAGGCGAAAAACTTTTTACAAAGGTTGAGCCTCATTACATCGAACAGGTCCGCAAGGTGATGTCTTCATTGAATGCCGCCGAGATGAAACTACTTATAGGGACGCTTGAAAAGATACGTAACAAGCTGAGGCAGTAGAGGTGGGCCGGATGAAAAGAACCGGCTTTTATTTTGGAAATATGGTTCACATACGAAATGTATATATCACACTTAATTTGAAAGGGCTGAAAAATGAACGGGAAAAGGTATCGTAAAGGAGAAAAAAATGGTTAAGAAAAAAGCTACAATTTGTTTGTATGCCGCTGTATTGGTGGTGTTGGCGGGTTTGCTGTCGGCGCAGGCAATGTCCGAGCCGAATGCAGCGCAGGTTGAGCGTCTCGCCAAACTGAAAAAAAGCGACCCGAATAATGTATCGCTTGCCCTGCTGCCGGTACAAATTTGGTTTAAACACCCTATGATTACAAGCCGTATGGTCGCCGACGTGCTCGGCCTGGTGGCTGAGTCGTACGGTATGAACAACCTCGACGCACTTGACGTGGAATTCGCCCCGCCCGCCGACGCAGTATGGGAGCAGGTGCCGGTACATTTGGCTGCATTCCTGAAGCAGAATCCGCTGAAGAGCGAGTATGTTCTCTACGCACAGTATCTGGGAGACCCGAATAGCGGGCCCGGGGCGACCGAAGTTCGCTTTGTTGTGACGGACGCGGCGGGCAATCTGGTGCTGGTTGACCGACAGACCAGACAGGATGAGGATTTCAAGCGCACCGCCGCCGCCGACCCGGACACGATGGGGTGTTCTGCACTTGTGGCGGAACGCCTGTTTTCGCTTCTCGGTTGGAAAAAAGTCGAAGGGGAACCGCACGGGAAATTCGCACGAAAGTGGGCTGAGGCGTCCGGAATACCCAGCGAAGCGGAACAGGCAGAAATGGAGCATCGTGTAGAAAAACTGAAAGCCAACGTAAAGACGGCACAAATCGCCATTTATGCCACGTGCATTGGCGACCCGGCTTCGTCTAACTCCGCCGAGGCGAGAGAGCACAGCGCTGAAAGCGCGGCACGTCTGGCTCCGATGGTCGCCGAGCGGCTTAGCTGCAAGGCAATAAAGGTGGATAAGTCCGTCTCTTTCCAGCGTCAGCCGACCAGTAACGAACAGAAGCTTCTGTGGGACCTGGCGAAGGCGTTTCGCGACTACCTGCGAGCAAACCCGGCCGATTCCAACTACGCAATGCTGGCGGAGTATTTTATTAATCCCGCCGGCGGGCCGGCTGGCGCGGTGCACTTCGTCGTCTGCGAGAAGTCGGGCGACTGGGTGCTCGTCGATTTCCAGAACAGCACACACGAGGATTTCCAGCGAATCTCGCCGAAGAGCATCGAGGACTGCGACAAGTTGGCCGTTGAACGCCTTGCGAGATGGCTCAAGTAAACCGAAGGTTTGAAAAATCAAAAAACCGATACCGCTGGAAGACCTTAAGAAAAAGGAACACGCTCGCGACTGACAATGGCGTAAACAAAAAGACCGTGAATTTTTTAAGGATGTCTGCAAATGAACGACGCCGAAAAATCAAGGGCAGGCCCATTGCAAATTTCACAAGGGCAATTTCATACTATGAGAGGCGATGAATTTTTCACGCAGCTTCTGAGCAAGCCGCCTTTTTCGAAGATGCATCCGAAAGTGGCAACCTTCTTCAAAGAATACCTGGCTAACGAGAAGGTTGTGAAGTTCAACGACCGGTTTGTCGTAAACACCCACTTTCCACCTTATCCCAGCAGGGCGTTTGACAATTTTGCAGGGCATTTCAGCTCGATAGGCGAAGTGGCGGAAAGGCGGCTCTATTCAGTTACGCTGGCAGTAACCAACAGATGCAACTACAATTGCTGGCACTGTTATAATGCCGGCAGAAGTCAGCGGGATATGCCGGTATCTGTCTTGAAGGATATTGTCGGTGAGCTTCAGGAGTTTGGAGCGGTGCATATAACTTTAACCGGAGGGGAGCCGTTGCTGAGAGCAGACCTCGAGGAGATTGCAGCGGCCTTTGATGAACGGTCCTGCATGACTTTGAATACGACCGGCGACGGACTGACTGCGCAACGCGCTCGCGCCCTTAGTGATGCCGGAATTTTCAGCATCGGCGTCAGTATTGACTCCACGGACCCGGACGAACTTGACCGAATGCGCGGCAGGAAAGGGGCATTTAGGACTGCGGTTGGAGCCGTTAAATCGGCTTCGCAGAACGGGCTATATCCATACGTTATTGCAGTGGCGACACATAAATTTCTGCAGCGCGGGCGGTTTGACGCTTTTATGAGGTTCGCATCCGAAATCGGGGCATTAGAGGTGCATCTGCTCGAGCCAAGCCCGACGGGAAAACTGGCAGGCAATAGCGCGGTGGTTCTCAAGCCGGCTGACAGGCAGCTCATTCTCAAATATCAGAAAGAGGTTGCACGAGATGAGAGTTTGCCAATCCTTTCATGTTTTCTGTACCTTGAGTCGCCGCAGGCGTTCGGGTGCGGCGCCGGGCTTACTCACCTTTACATAGACGGAAGCGGAGAGGTTTGCCCGTGCAACTTCGTCCCTCTTTCATTCGGCAACATTACTCAAGAGCCGCTCCATTGTATTCTTGACAGAATGGGCTGTTATTTCTGCAAGCCGAGGACGAACTGTATCGGCCAGGTACTATCCGAGCATATACGCAGCGAACGACTACCGCTCAGTCCTGAGGAATCAGGTCAAGTGTGTGAAAGACACCTGAGCCGTATTCATCCTGTACCTCGTTTCTTTGAGATTCGGGCCCAGGCAAAAGGAGAGGTTGGGAACACAGAGCTGCAATCTGCATACGATAGAATCCACGAAGATTACGACCAGTTTTGGCTCAAAGAGGCGGCAAAGCCGATAGAGGACCTTGTTGCGAGAATTTCATTCACAGGTATTGAAAATGTCTTTGAGGCGGGCTGTGGTACGGGATTCGCCACAGTCCTGATTGCAGACAAGCTCAAAAAGTCCGCCCAGATAACGGCTGTGGACCTTTCCGAGGCAATGCTGGTTAATGCCCGCAAACGAAGCGAGTCGGCAGGATTTCACAATGTGCGGTTTGTTGCAGGTGACGCCCTTGAGGTTCTAAAAAGCGATGGGCCGTTTGATTTGGTTTTCTCAAGCTGGGTGTTGGGATATATACCCCTCAAGCCGTTTTTCACTCTTGCCGACCGTGCACTGAGGACATCAGGAAATCTGGCATTCGTTGTGCACAAGGAAAACTCCCCCAGAGAACCTCTTGAGATATTCGGCCAGCTTGTGGCTGAGGACCCATCGGTGCTGCAGAAGCGTGTTGCGTTTGATTTTCCTCGTGATATGAACCACGTCTCGGAACAATTGTTGTCTGGGGGATTCGAGGTCGCGGAACTTTGGGACGGCAAAGTTGTATTCCATTACGATACGCCCGAGGAGGTGCTGGAACACCTGCTTAAATCCGGCGCGGGGACGGCCTACTACGATGCTGTTGACCCCAGGAGGCGCAAGGGTTTAGAGGAGCGGTTTCTCGATATTATCGCTCAGAGAAGAAGAGGCCTTTCAAAATATGAAGTTATCCACGATTACATCTGCTGCGTTGCAGCAAAGAAATCACCTGGAGAGACGAAGGTGAACAAGAAGATTGATAAAGCAGGTTGAACATTGTATTCTATCGCTGATTTTAAGGATAGGTATTTTGCTTACCTATTAAGGAGAAAGACAAATGGAAGGTTGGGCATTTCTTTTAATACTGCTGGGAATCAGTGTGATATTAAGCGGGCCTGCAGCGTTAATTATCAGTATCGTGGCGCTGAACAAGGCGAGGGAAGTAGCCGACCGTGTGGAAAGGAGAGGGGTCCTGTCCGAGCGCGCACCGGAGATGAAGATTGCGCCGTCGCCGGAGCGGAAAGAGCTGGCTGTACCGAAACCCCCTGAACCTGTTCAGAAACAGGCGCCTGCTGCACCAGCTTTCGAGAAGCCGTATATTCCGATTCTGGAAATGCCGCCTTCTGCGGCGGCAAAGAGCAGTATTTTCAAGGGAATAGTTGTGCCTGAAAAGGGCGGGACGCTTGAGCAGAGAATCGGCACCTGGTGGATTCTTATTTTGGGCGTCATCACTTCGATTTTCGGCGTGGGATTTTTCCTCAAGTATGCCTACGACAATAACTGGATAGGCCCTTTGGGCAGGGTGGTCATAGCAGCCGTGGCTGGACTTATAGCGCTGGCGGTCGGGGAAACGACGAGGCGGCGAGGGTACGGCATCGCTGCAAAGGGCGTCACGGCACTTGGTTTTGCGATTCTTTATGCCGCTGTCTTCTCGGCGTATCGTTTTTACGGGCTTATCGGGTCGCCGGTGGCCTTTGCTCTTGCGATACTTGTGACCGCAGCGGCGATGCTTTATGCGGTTGCGCTTGATGAGATTGTGATTGCGGTCCTTTCGCTTTTGGGCGGATTTTTGACGCCGGTGCTTGTCTCAACGGGAGAGAATCGGCCGATGGCGCTGTTTGGTTATGTTCTTGTGCTGGGTATCGGCGCGATGCTCTGTGCGTATTACCGCAAGTGGCGGGCGGTGAACGTGCTGTCATTTGCGGGGACGTTTTTATTGTACAGCGGCTGGTTTGAGAAGTTTTACAGACACACAATGGCAGGCGCGGGGACACCGAGGCAAATAGGGATTGCACTGGGCTGGCTGGGCGTGTTCTTCGGCGTTTATCTTGTTTTGCCGGTGCTTTATGGATTGGTCAGGAAGGTCAAGGCCCAGAAGGAAGATGTTGCACTTATCCTGGCGAACGCAGCGGTGACGTTCTATTATCTGTGGACAATTCTGTTTGCGAAGTTCCGCACCGAGCTTGCCTTTTGTGCGGTGGGGTTGTGTATCGCCCATCTGGTTTTGCTGGCGATTGTGAACAGGCGATGCAGGGACGATTTGAACCTGAAATTGTCGCTGTTGTGTATCGGATTATTTTTCCTGACGATTGCCGTACCGCTGTATCTAAAAATGTACGCAGTGGCAATTGCGTGGTCGGCGGAAGGCGTTGTGCTGACAATAATCGGCCTGCGTTATCGCAACTTATGGACGCAGACGGGCGGTGCCGTCGCAATTGTGCTCAGTTTCGGCCAGCTTCTTCTGAATTTGCCGATGCACAAGGCGGCATTTTTGGTTATCTTCAATCCTGCCTTTGGAAGCTGGTGCTTCTTAGCCGGTGCACTGCTTATCTGCCATATAATTTACAGAAGAAACCGCGAATTAGTGTACGACCCGCAGGGCATAATTTCACAATTTCTGTACGCTACGACGGGACTGGTGCTGCTTACCGCGGTTGTGATGGAGTGGTACTGCCATTGCAGATATAACGAGGCAAGGGCATACGGTTTTCCGCAGCTTTTCATAAAAGGGACGATACCTATTCTTGCGGTATTCACACTGTTGTTTGTCGTCAGGCCTGTTTGTCCAAAGGGGACGCTGCTGCGGGGCGCGGCAACCTGTTTAGCACTGGCAGGAGCGGTATTCACAATGATTGCATTTACCGAAATCTACCGCAGAAGTTTTTGGATTTTCGCCAACGTTGAGTTTGCTATTGCCGTTTTGTTTGTTGCAGTCCTCTTTGCATCGGCAATTCTAATCAAGCAAAGGTTGGACGAAGACGAAAACGCAATAGTGTATGCGACAATCCTTGCACTGGCGGGGGTATTTGTCCTGTGGGTTTTGCTCAGCGAGGAGATATACCTTTACTGGCAGTGCCGAAATCGGTATGCCGGACAGACGCCAAACTGGGAGTTTCTTGCGAATATGTACACATCCATCGCGTGGGCGATTTACGGGACGGCTTTGATGGCCGTGGGCTTTTGGCGAAATATAAAGATGCTGCGATACGTTGCCCTGGGATTATTTGCGGTGCTGCTTGTCAAGGTCTTCGTTATGGACATGAGCACGGTCAAGAGCGTCTATAGGATAGCGGCATTTCTCGCAACAGGTATTACATTGGTGGGCGTGTCGTATTTGTATCAGCATTTGAAGAAAAAGGGTTTCTTTGATGCGCTTTCGGCTCAGCAAAGTTCGCATGAGAAACCAGGAGGCCTGAAATGATTAAGTTGAGAATCATTCTTACACAGATATTGTTGTTTGCAGTATCAGCGGGCGCTGCGACAATTGATTTGGCCAAGTGGCAATACTTTGCGGAGGTGACTATTGAGGATGGCAGGAGCGAATACTGCGGATTGACGCTTTCGCCCGAGGTTTACAGTGTCGCCAGGACTGATTTGGCGGATATTCGGCTTATCGACGGTGACGAGAGGCAAATCCCGTACATTTTAGCCAGAGAGGAGGATACCGCCGAAACTGTCAAATGCAGCCCCACGATACTCAACCGCTCAACGGACGCGGCGGGGAATGCGCTGCTGACGCTGGATTTCGGGGGGCAGACAATAAAGAACTGCATCGAGGTTGAGACGAGCGGAAACAATTTCAGGCGTGCAGTCAAGGTCGAGGGATCAAACGACAACGTGCAGTTTTTTACGGTAGTCGAGCGGGCTTATGTATTTGCTGTCAGTGGCGGAGATTACCATCGTTTCAGCAAAATCGACCTGCCGAGTAACGATTACCGTTATTTGAGGATTTGCGTCAACCCTATGGCAGCCGAAGAAGAGAAGATTGCCATAAACCAGGCGAGCGTTTCCAAGGTCGAGAGAAAAACCGCCCAGAGGCAGGTCGTGGAAATGATACAGACCGAGCACAGCGAAGACGAAAAGACCAGCTCGAGCGCGTACATTTACGACCTTAAATACCGTCATTTGCCGATAGTCGAGATTGAGCTGGATGTCGGCGAGCCGGCATTTTACAGATGCGTCACTATCCTGGGAAGGGACGCGGCGACCAGGAAGGTGAAAATCGACAGCGAGGACAGCAGGCAGCGGTTTACCGAGGTTGAGGTGCCGTGGAATATGGTGACGACGGACGCGATTTACAGGTACGTTGGCCCGGCGGGTGAAGAACGCCAGCATCTGGTGTTGCCCGTCAGGACGGGCGGTTCTTACCGATACCTCAAGGTTGTGGTCAACAATTACGATGACCAGCCAATCACAATACGTTCGGCGTCGGCAAAAATGATACGGCACAGGGTTGTTTTCCCGGCTGCCGCTGATAAGTCGTTGAGGGTTTACGTGGGCTGCGAGTCCGCGGGGCATCCTCGGTATGACCTTGCCCGCCGAATCGGCAAGGTCGATGAGGTGAAAACCACGACAGCCGGTATTGCTGCTCTTACTGAAAATCCTCTGTTCCGCAAAACCGCAGAGGGCCAGAAGCCGTGGACCGAACAACATAGGATATTGCTCTTAGTAGTCCTGTCGGCGGTGGTGCTGGTTTTAGGTGTCTTTATGGTAAAATCGCTTAAGTCCATTCAGAGCCAGACCGGCGGCGGAAAATGATTCATTGTAAAGATATACTGGCAGTATTGCTGAGCTATGCGATTGGGTGCGTTTGCATCGGATACTACGTCACGCGGTTTTGGACCGGCGAGGACATCAGGAAGTTCGGCAGCGGAAGCGCAGGTGCAAGGAACGTCGGGAGAAAACTCGGCAAGACAGGATATGCGTTTACATTAATAGGAGACCTTGCGAAGGGGGCGCTGGCGATGTGGATTGTATCAATGATGCACATTAACCCTTGGGCGGTGGTATTATCATTAACGGCGGTTGCGGCCGGTCATATCTGGCCGGTGCAGCTTGGTTTTCGCGGCGGAAAAGGGATAGCAGTGACGCTGGGGGGCTTACTCGTTTTTGATTTGTGGATTGCAGTTGGGTGTTGCCTGATTTTCGGCTTGTGTCTGGCGTTCGTTAGGAGATATATTATCAGCGGTTTGGCAGCCATTGCTGCGATGCCCGTGATGACCATTGTGGCGGGACATTCGGCTTTAGACATTCTGGGCATCGGGTTGCTTGCAGTAATAATTTTGTTTGCACATCGGGCAAACGTAAAGGATATTGTGCATACGCGCTCGTCCTGAAAGGAGATGGATTTATTGTTCGTTAAGCAGGAGGCGATGAGTATGGCAGGAACGCTTACGTTCAAAGTCGCAACGGAACAGAAGGAATTCGAGCAAATCCACAGATTGAACTACGAGACGTTTGTAGAAGAAATTCCTCAACATAAGCCCAATGCCGACAGGGCGCTGGTGGACAAGTTTCACCGGGAGAACACGTATATTATCTGCAAGCAGGGCGATGAATTGCTTGGTATGCTGGCGGTTCGCGGCAATCGGCCGTTTTCGCTCGATGAGAAAATGTCCGACCTTGATTCGTATCTGCCGAACCATCGTTCAGTTTGTGAAATACGACTATTGTCTGTCAGGCGAGAAAGCCGCCACAGTGGTGTTTTCCGCGACCTGATAGCGAGGGCGGTGGAGCACTGCCGCAAGAGCGGATATGACCTTGTTGTTGCCTCTGCGGCTTTGAGACAAAAAAAGTTATACGAGCACATCGGATTTGTGCCGTTCGGCCCCATTGTCGGCACAACCCAGGCGAGTTTTCAGCCAATGTATTTGACGGAGGAGTCATACGAAAGCTCGATAAGGCGGGTTATCGAGCAAAGGGCGGAAAGTTCGGGCGTGAGGAAGATGTTTTTGCTGCCCGGGCCGATAGATGTCTCGCGGGACGTTCAGCGTGCGTTCAATGAATCAACGATTTCGCATCGGGCCGAGGATTTTTTGAAGGTCCACAGGGACACAAAGGAGCTTTTGTGCCGGCTGGTCAATGCGAAGAATGTAGAGATATTTATGGGTTCGGGGACGCTGGCGAATGACGTGATTGCCGCTCAGTTGTCTTTGAAGCAGCAGAATGGGCTTATTCTGAGCAACGGCGAGTTCGGCCGGCGCATCATAAGTCAGGCGAAGCGATTTGCACTTTCGTTTGAGAGCATCTGCTTTGAGTGGGGCAGGCCTTTTGACGCTGCTGAAATCAGGAGGATTGTCTCGGAGGACCCCGATATCCGCTGGTTGTGGGCGGTGCATTGCGAGACGAGCACGGGTATGCTCAACGATATTGCAATGCTGAAAGAAATATCCAATGAGCGAGGGATGTCACTGTGTCTGGACTGCGTCAGCTCGATTGGGACGGCTTATGTGGATTTAGGCGGAGTGTCCTTTGCTTCGGCGGTCAGCGGGAAGGGTTTGCGGTCTTATGGGGGTCTATCAATGGTGTTTTACGCGGAAAGGCCGGCGTCTTTCGGCGGCGATTTGCCGGCATATCTCGATTTAGCTGCGTATTGCGGCAACGATGGAGTGCCATATACCGTTTGCTCGAATCTTGTATGCGCAATGCACGAGGCGCTGTTAAACCTTGATATGGACAGGAATCTGCGAACCGTCGCCGGTATATCTGCGTGGTTGAAAGACGAACTTCGCAAGATTGGACTGGCTGAGGTCATTTCAGATGAATACGCCAATCCCTTTGTAGTAACCGTCGGGTTGCCTTGCGGATTCGATTCTGAGGTTGTCGGGTCCCGGCTGGAGAGGGAAGGGTACTTCATAGCATACAGAAGCGGCTACCTGTTGGAAAGAAACTGGATTCAAATATGCCTGATAGGGGACTTTTCGCGTGAAACGCTGAAGCCGTTTGTGGGTGCTATTCGGGGGATTATCTCAAGTCGAAGGGGCTGAAATCACCGCCATAGATTCTGACCCGCCCAAAGGCGAGGTCTCGCCGTCGGCACTGACGACGGCGGATAGAGCACATTGGGCAGGACTGGAGAGAGCGGCTTGACAGAGGGAAAAATCACTGATATTGTGTGCTGGTGCTTCGGGCACGTTGGGACTGGAATGACGGGCCGATTGCGGCTTGTTTTCGGGAATCGTTAATCTCTGGAGCAGAGTCCTATGGGAAAAGCAAAGACCTGTGCGAACCTTTCAAAAGCGTTTCTTGTAACACTTATCCTTTCTGCGGCGGGTGCGACGGCGGGGGGAAAATCGTTATTCGTCTCAACTGTGGGCAGGGATGAGAATCCGGGGACACAGTTTTATCCGTTAGCGACTGTTCAAAAGGCGGCACAGGCCGCCGGGGCGGGCGACAGTATCTACGTGCTGCCCGGATATTACAGAGAGGCGGTGATTATCAGGAATATCAAGGGGACAAAGGAAAGGCCGGTGCTTATCAAGGCGCTGGGCGAGGTTGTTCTTGAAGGCCCAGAAGAGATTTCGCTGCGCGGCGACGACCTGAAGGTCGGTGACTTCAATTGCCCGCTGTCATCGCCGGAGCATCCTTATTACCCTTACTATCGCGGGGCGGTGGTGCGGATAGAGAATTGCAGTTATGTGACTTTTGACGGTTTTACGGTGCGGGATTCGAAATGGTTTGGGATAGCCGGCTTTAACTGTGACAATCTTGCGGTCCAATGCTGCACAATCGAAGACACAATGTCGTCGGGCATTTATATCCTGGATTCGAGGGATGTTGTGGTGGCGTTTAATGAGGTAATCAGGGCGTGCGGCTATTTGTATCGCCACGCGGCCCACGGCTCGCAGGAGTTTATATCAATGGTGAACTGCGTGAACTTCGAGGTGATGTACAACCGCGTTCATGAAAGCGGGACGTGGGCCCCGGTCGAGGGTGATAATTCCGGCGTAGGCGGGGAAGGCATCGATGGAAAAGAACATTCGCAAAACGGAAAGATACATCACAATTACATTTATAACCTCAGCCGATTAGGCATCTACGTTGACGCCTGGAACGCACTGGATAACAAGAACATCGAGGTCTATAACAACATTGTGCACGACTGCCTGATGGGTATGGCGGTCGGCGCCGAGGAGAACGGCATCGTTGAAGGAGTGAAAATTTATGGTAATCTGTTCTACAACAATCGAGGCACGGGCCTGGTGCTGTTTTCGTGGGGCAGGAACGGTATAAAAAAAGACATCAAGATTTATAACAACACGATATGCAACAACGAGGGGACGGGGATAAACCTCGGAACGGAGCTGAGCGAGAATATCGAGGTTTTCAACAATCTGGCAGTGAAGAACGGCAAGAGCGATTTCGCAGCAGGCACCGCCAGGGGCGTTAAACAAGGCGGCAATGTGTTCGGGGTAAATCCTAAAATTGTTGATATGCCGAGAACCGATTACACGTTGCTGCCTGAAAGTCCGGCCATTGGCGCCGGCGATGGCAACATTATGGCCGGTGAGCGAGACCTGATAGACGGGCCTCGTGTGGCGGGTAAGGCGATTGACGCCGGCGCATTTGAGTACGGGAGCAAGCCGGAAAGCCCGCGAGTGATATTCGTTGACCAGGACGGCAACGATAATAGTCCCGGAACCATTTCCCGACCATACGCGACGATTCAAAAGGCGGCGGACTCGGCGGTTGCGGGCGACAGCGTCTATATCCTGCCCGGCTTCTACAGGCAAAAAGTTGTCATTAAAAACAAGGGAACAAAAGATAAGCCCGTTGTTTACAGGGCGGTTGGTCAGGTCATCATTGACTGGCCTGGTGATGTAACGTTAAATGAACCGCTGCCGAAGATAGGCAAACCGGATATGCCCATTTCAAATCCTGAGCATTTGTACTATCCGTACTACAAGGGGGCAATCGTAAGAGTCGAGAATTGTGCCAATATCATCATTGACGGTTTTAATATCAGGAACTCTCAATGGTTTGGTTTGGCAGCGCTGAATTGCGAAGGCGTGACTATTCGCGATTGTCTTATAGAAGATACGATGTCTTCGGGCATTTACATACTTAATTCCAAAGACGTTATCGTTGGTTATAACGAAATCACCCGTGCATGCGGTTATCCGAAAAGAACCCTTAGTCACGGCTCACAGGAATTTATCTCGATAGTGAACTGTTCGCAGTTTGAGGTGATGTATAACCGGGTGCATGAGCCGGGGATTTGGAATTACGTGGAGGGGAATAATTCGGGAGTCGGGGGCGAGGGGATAGACGCAAAGGAAGCAAGCCACCACGGGTCGATTCATCATAACTACGTCTATAATCTGTCGAGGCAGGGAATGTATGTTGATGCCTGGGATTCAAATGAGACCGGCAATATCGACATCTATAACAACATTGTTCATGATACACAGCATGGGCTGGCGGTCGCGGGCGAGGCCGACGGGACGGTGAAGAACATCAGGGTATTCAACAATCTTTTCTATAACAACCGATTCGAGGGGGTCATACTGTATTCGTGGGGGAAGAACGGCCGCAAGGACAACATCCGGATATTCAACAATACGGTTTATAACAACGGCAATACCGGTCTGGACCTGGGTTCGGAGCTTCATGAGAATATCATAGTCGTCAACAATATCCTTTATAAGAACGGCAAAGGAGAAAAACCTGATTACAAATCCAATAAGGCCAGGAACGTGACCGACGCCAATAACCTCATTGGTGTTGACCCGAAGTTTGAAAATGTGGGACTGGGAGATTTCAGGCCAAAGAGTGGCAGCCCCGCAATAGATGCGGGTGTAAAAGTGGAAGAGACGAGCACCGACCTGTACGATAGCCCACGGGTAAGCGGCAAGGCGATGGATGTCGGGGCCTTCGAGTACAGCAGGTAAGAAACACTTTATAGTAACGGATATTAAGGATTGTGGTATGACAGGAAGTATCGACAAAATCATTGTGGTCGCATATCTGGTTATTGTCGTCGTGGCGGGGTATATCTACACCCTGCGGATGAAAGGCAAGCAGACCGACGCAGAGTTTCTTACCGGCGGTCATTATATGACCTGGTGGCAGACCGGGATGACACTGATTGCGCAGATGTTCGACCCGGGCATTGTAGGAAATACTGCCCTGGCATTTGTATGGGGTTTTTATGTTGTGCAATGGAACGGCGTGAATATCTGGGTCACGTCGTGGTTTGCGGGTTTGTTTTTTATTGCGATTTACTGGCGGACCAAGATTATCACCACGCCTGAGTACCTGGAGAAGCGGTTCAATGCGATGACAAGAGGGGTATTCTCGGCAGTAATGGTTGTGATGTTAGTGAGTTTTATGTGCTGGGGCGTCTATGTGGGCGGCGTGTTGCTCAACGATTTCTTCGGATGGAATTATTATGCAAGCTGGGTCGTATTGGCCTCGGTGGCGGGATTCTATGTGCTGGTCGGCGGGGTCAGGACGATGCTGTTTCTGGATGTCTTCCAGGGTATCCTGCTGCTGCTGACTTTGTTTGCGGTTGGCATTATGGGCTTTGTAATGGTAGGCGGTTTTCCCGGTATCAGGGAGGTCACGCTGACGAACCCGGCGGGGACGCCTCTGAACAGTATTATTCCGCCGATGGATTTCAGCCTGACATCAACGGTTATGTATCCTTTTCCAACGATCCCGACGTACTGCGTTTTCGCGGGGATGAGCTGGATAATCTGCAACTTCAGCATGGCGCAGCGTCTTTTGGCGTCGAAAGATGAATCACACGCCCAGAAAGCTTTAATTGTAGCAGGGGTATTCAATGTTTTCACCTTGTTCCTGGCATACGTCGCGGGTGTTGCGATGCGTAAATTAGTATTTCAGGATCCAACAGTCATGGTCGAGCCGGACAAGGCGTTCATCTTTTTGATGAACAAATTTCCTGCCGGTGTTCGCGGCCTGTTGGTTGTCGGCATGATGGCAGCTCTGCTCTCGACAGTGGATGGACTGCTGGCGGGTTCAAGTTCCATGTTGAACCAGGATATTTACAAACGGTTCATCAAGCGTGACGCCTCAGACAGGCATCTTAAGGTGGTTGCCAGGATTATCCAGTTAGCTATTATCCTGGTCGTTCTCTGGATCGTTCCGAAATTTATGCAGGAAGGCAAGGTCAGCCAGGAACGCTCAGGTTATGAGATACTACTGGCCTTCCTTGGGTCTATTATGGGAGTGATAATCGCTATTTACATCCTGGGGATATTCTTCAAGCGTACCACAGCCAAGGCCTCTTTTATTGCGATGCTTATAGGTATTGCATTAGGAATTGTCCTTGACAGGTATGGGGACATCCTTGGCTATATCGGCGGAAAGATGGGGTATGACTGGGGGAGTTTTCCGGCGATCAATTTCGCCCATATCGGCACCATCCAGTTCTTAGTCGTGCTGGTGCTTGGGATTGTCGGCAGTTACCTGGAGACGCCCAAGACCGATGCGGAACTGACAAACCTCACAATATGGACGGTTGCAGACATAAAAGGGCCGTGGATAGGGCTTAAATCCTGGCCGAACCTCTGGAAGTGGGCTGTTGGGCTGCCTCTTTTCTGGTTCCTGCTTTCGGCTGCCTGGGAAATCTATATGAGAACATAATTGTCAAAGGAATGGTGAGAGTATGCAAATCAATATCTTACATCGTCCTGAGACAGGCCGAGGCCGAGAGAAAATCTTCCAGATGGAACAGGAAATGGTACATAAGCTGGGGTTTAAAACTACCATTCTCGCAACTGTTCCCGCTTTGGAGGACAATCACACCATCGACCTGATGAAAATGTATCACGACAAGTTCGGCGACGAGCTTGGCATATCATTTCACATCCTTGATACCCCCTCAATCGCCAAACTGGTGGGCTTCAAAGAAGTTGCCTTCTGGCTCTACGATGAACCGAGCAAACGCAAAGTAATACGTTTTCTTGTCGACCGGTTTAAGGAACTCTTTGGTTTCGAGCCGAAGAGCGCAGCGTCTTATCATTTTGACGCCTCGTCTTTGAAGGTTCTGTCTAAAGAATGTCCGTCCATCAAAACCGTTGTAGGCGGATGTTTCGAGGAAGGCGTGCGGGTCTATCACGGATGCAACAATTCGTGGTATCTGTTCAACGAAGGTATGCCGTGGGCCGCCTGGTATCCCTCAAGGTCCCACGCCCTGCGGCCGGCCAAAGACAAGAAAGACGCCTTCGATATCGTCGCAGTACCGCATCTGAGCAGAGACCTGGTACTTGCATACGAAGGCAGAAACGACTTCTGGGCATCGCATCCGCCAAACGTACAACGTGGTAAGGGAAATCTCGGAGAGAATTGCCCATACGACAAGAACCTGATAGACCAGCATCGTTACCAGGAACGGTTCAACGAGGGATACTCTTATCTGAACGTGTTTGTCAGCGCTCAGTGGCTTGTCTGGAACCACAACAGCGAAGAGCCACCCGAAGTATCTATTTCGTTATACAGACAGCAGCTCGAATATATTAAATCCCTGGTTGACAAGGGCGAGGCGGAAGTCCAGACGATGGACGAATTTGGCCGATGGTATCGAAAGAAATTCCCCGTCAACCATCGTGAGGTCGCTTTGGCCAAGGAAATTCTCTACGGCAGCGGGAAGCATTACCTCTGGTACATCGACCCTTATATGCGGGTATTGGTTGACTTCTTTCAGGGTTGCTCCATCGGCGACCTTCGCCCCTTTATATCCCAGGTCCCTGTAACCACCGGGCCGGATGGTTCACACGGGATGTTCGCCAGCTATCCTTATCTGATTCATTCCCAGCATCGCAGCGGCTATCTGAATCACTGCTTTGACGGCTCTCGAACTACGGCGATTCTCAAGCACGATGGCGCGGAAGTGGACCTTGCCGACGTTGAATGTAAGTGTGATGAGGTCTTTGAAAACCAGCGGGGATTCGTAAGCAAACCCGCCAGGGTCAGGTTTGGCGAGAAAGTTACCGCCACACTGAAAACGCGATTCCTGTTCGAGAAAAGCGGCGAAGTGATTATCGAGCGCGAGCTGCTCTCCATTGAAGGAAGTGACAATCAGCAGATTGAAATCACCGAATACTTTAAGGGCTGTTACGGCGTCACCGAGTATCCGCAGGACATGAGCTCCGTAAAATTGTCCATTGACGGTAACCCGCGGAAAAACCTGAAATACAAGTACAAACGTCAGTCGCTGTCTTCTGAAAAAGTGAAGTTCGTGCAGGCGACAATACCGCCAATCAACACCATCGTCGGCTTTAAATCCGCCGACGGCAAACACTGGAAAGGAACTATTACGGAAGGACTGCTCTTCAGTCCATATTATACGTTTACATTGACCCGGACGATGAAGCCGGGAGAGACGAGTCGAATATGCCTATACCTAAAAGCCATCAAATGACGATGCGATGTCCCGTCTGTTTCAATCGCGAAATAGACGTCTTAATGTCATACGAAGACGGGAAATATGCCTGCCTGAAATGCAGCTTCACCGGGACGGAACAGGAAATACGGGAGATGTACAAGGACATCCAGAAGAAATTCAAGTGGCTCGGCAAACGGGTGACCATTCAGGATTATGACCGGTTATAGATAATATGGAGGTCATCCTTTCAATCCTGTGACGTTGGGGTCGTTGGGCTGCTGCGGCAGATAACTCCAATTACAACTGTCGGTAAAGGCGGCGCCGTTTCGAGAAGCGGTAACCTCGATATTGTTTATGCCCGGTTTGAGCTTTACATCCGCCCATTTGAATACGTGGTCGGTATCGTTTTTGCCGCCGAGGGATTGGCCGTTGACCGCCAGTTCCACCGACTCGCAGTTTGAATAGACCTTGACGATGGTTGTCGGCTCTTTTCGTTCAACGTGACGACGGCTGGTGATATAGACGACCGGCTCATCGGACCATTTGGCCTTGTAGAAATAGAAGGCGTCTTTTTTTGTTTTGCGGTCTGCGGTGACAAGGCCTTTGTCGTTGACGCCGACAGTGTCGCCTTCCCTGCGTGATGCGCTTGCAAAGTCGAACATCACCCAGACGAAACTTCCCCATACAAACTGTCGCTGCTCGATGGCGGCGTAGTTCAGCTCGTGGACGATGGCCTGCCATTCCTCCGGGTGCCAGCGACCTGTGGTTGAGGGGCCTCTTTTCATATTCTGCTGATGATGGAGGATACTTGCGCCGGCGCCATATTCGCTGACGCCGATGCACCGCTCGTTTGCGTCCTTGTAGAATTTGTCCAGGTCGCGGGTCATCTGGGCGGGGTCGCCGCCGTACCAGCCGGGATAGGTGTTCCAGGCGATAAGGTCGGGAATATTGCGCAGGCCGGGCCACTTGCCGCTTCCGCTATTGGAAGCAGCGACGGTGAACCGTATCGGGTCTTCCTGTTTGGCAAGGGCCTGAAGCTCTGTCAGCATCGGCCGTGGGTCGTCGCTGCGGCCCTCATTGCCAAGCTCGTTATATAAACTCCAGAAGATTATCGAGGGATGGTTATATCGCTGGCAGATAAGCTCGATGAGCTGCTGTTTTGCATTTTCCCGAAAGGCAGGTGTGTCAGAAACCTGGTTGACTAAAGGAATCTCCGCCCAGACGACGAGGCCCGCCTTATCACACAGCGAGTAGAAGTAATCAGAGTGTGGATAGTGCGCACAGCGCACGGCGTTTGCGCCAAGCTCGTAAATGATATTGACGTCCTCATCCTGGTCCTGCTCGCTAATTGCCCAGCCCTTGCCGGGTCTATCCTGATGGCGGTTGACGCCGTGGAGGCGATAAGGCGCGCCGTTAAGCAGAAAACCTTTGTTCGGGTCCATCTCGAAGCAGCGAAGTCCCAGAGGGATTGTTACATCATCGACCACGTTGCCGGCTCGCATAAGCTCGACTCTGGTTGTGTAAAGGTACGAGTTTTTTCTGCCGGTCCAGAGGTGCGGATTTTCGACCGTAAGCTGTATGGAAACATCGCAGGTTTTGTTTGGTTCGAGAGCGACCGGCTTTTCAGCTTTGGCGACCGTTGTGCCTTTGTCATCCAAAATAGAGATATTTACCGAGAGCGACTCGTTTTCGGCAGTGGCGCCAACCAGTTTCACAACGGCATCGAGCGTCGCCTTCTTATGAGTTACCTGGGTTTGTTTGAGGTAAACACCATCCGAGGCGTAATCGAGCGGAGTTATGCAGACGGGATTTGTGATGATGAGCCGGACAGACCGGTACAATCCGCCGAACATATTAAAGTCACCGCTCAGAGGCGGGATGTCGTCAAATTTTGAATTGTCAACGCGGACGGCAAGAGTGTTGTCCTGCCCCCAGCGGACGAAATCCGTCAGCTCGAAACAGAAGGCGGTGAATGCCCCGCGATGCTGACCGAGGTGTTTGCCGTTGAAATAGACGTCCGCAACGATACTCGCGGCCTCAAAGCGGATGAATATGCGTTTACCCCTGGCGGATTCGGGAATCGGCAGTTTCGTTCGATACCAGCCGGGGCCGCGGTAATAGTTCTGGCTGTTGACTACATCCTCAACATTCCACGTATGGGGCAGGGAAACCGCCTGCCATTGCGAGTCATTGAAATCAGCCGATGAAGCGCCGTTGACATCTTCGCGTATGAACTTCCAGCCACTCGTAAGCGGCGTTTCCACTCGTGCCGATGCGGTTGTACAACAAAACGAAGCACCGATGAGCAGCCCGAAGATGACTTTCACGATTTACCTCCTATTCGAGATTTGTCGGCACAACTGGTTTTACAGGTGCAGCTTCGGCGTCGATGGCGAGCGTCATACTTTTAAGCCCGTCTGATTTTGCGGTAATCTCTATTTGGCCTGACTTATCGGTGCTCTGAATGATTACCTGGCACAGGCCGTTGAAGGCGCGGCGCATCTTTGCCTTGTCCGGCTCGTGACTCGATGGGTTGCCGTTGCCGACGCCGATAATCTTTGCATTATCGGTGACATCGAACGAAACCAGATTATCGGCATAAGGCACAACGTCGCCTTTCTCATCAACAATCTGGACGGTTATTATCACAATATCCTGACTATCTGCTTTGATTTTTGCACGGTCGGGTATCATCTTGATTGTGGCGGGCGCACCTGTCGTGCGGACTTCCTTTGTCAGAATTATTTTGTCATTCTTGAACCCCTTAGCAAGGAGTGTACCCGGCTGATAAGGGACCTTCCATTCAAGATGCCCATCCCGCGGCATTTGCTCACGGCTGATAATCTTATCGTTCAAAGACAGTTCAACCTCATCGCAGTTACTGAAACACCATACCTCGATTTCCTCTCCCGTTTTGTCGGGCCAGTTCCAGTGCGGCAGCAAATGGAGCACCGGCTCATCAGACCACCAGGATTTGTAATAGTAGTAATTGTCCTTCGGGAAGCCGCACATATCCATTATGCCGAAGTGCGAATTGATGCAGGGCCACGCGAAAGGCGTGGGTTCGCCTTTGTAATCGAAGCCAGTCCAGACGAAGCAGCCCATAACGAAATCCTTCGAGGCCAGCGACCTCCACATTGTCTGCGCACCTGGTGCCCAGTGGACCTCACGGTTTCTCCTGTCGTAGGCGTGAACGTATCCCTTTTGTGCATCGAAGGTGTAAATGCCCCTGGTGGTAACCGTTGAGCCGGTCTCAGTTGCGAGTAACGGTTTTTCGGGATGCTCTTTGTGCCACCTGTCGTACTGGTCATGGCTGTAGTTGAGGCCCTTGATATCTACCGCGAATGCGGGGCCTTCGTTGAACACGCCGTTCTCGGCGACTGTGACAGTGCGGGTCGGGTCAATGGCTTTGACAAATTCATACATTGTGCGGGCGATGCGTCGGCCTTCGGGTTTCCTCTGGATGTTGAACTCCTCGTTGCCTAATGACCACATAACAACCGACGGGTGATTGCGGTCGCGCAAAATCATACTCTCAAGCTGCGCAAGATTCTCCGGGGCGCTGCTGAGGATGCGATTCTCATCGAGAACTAACATACCGAGCCGGTCGCACGCTTCGAGGATTTCCGGTGCAGGAGGGTTATGGCTGCATCTGTAGGCGTTGACGCCCATTTCTTTCAGTCGCTCAATCCGCCACTCGTGCAAGCGGTCGGGAAGCGCTACACCGACGCCCGCGTGGTCTTGGTGGCAGCAGACGCCTTTTAACTTCACGTGTTTGCCATTCAGGAAGAATCCCTTTTCTGCGTCGATGCGAATCGTGCGAATCCCGAACTTTGTCGTAACATCGTCAGCCGCGTTACCGTCGCAAACGATGCTCGTCTTCAATGTATATAGTTGCGGTTTCTCAAGCGACCAAAGCTGTGGATTGGATATCTTGACCTTGTGGATTGTCTCCTGTTCGCACCATTGTGATTGTGTCCCCTCTGTGCTCAGCTCTGCTACGCTCTTGCCTTCGGGTGAAATAATGGTTGAGGTGAGCGTGTACTTTGCTGCGTCGGTCTTACGGCTGAGGACCCTTGTAGCAATTGTAATCGCCGCCGAATCAGGCGTATCTTCCTTGTCTGTATCCGTCCTGACAAAAATCCCCCACGGCGCAACGTGCATTGCATTCGTCTTGACTAATCGTACATGCCTATATATGCCGCCGCCTTCATACCACCAGCCCTCGTAGTCGCGAGCATCGACCTCGATGGCCAGGATATTCTCACCGCCGTAATTGAGAAAGTCGGTAAGGTCAAAGAAGAAAGATGTATAGCCGCTCAGATGTGAACCGATGAAGAAGTCGTTCAGGAAGACCTTGCAGTTTCTAAAGACGCCGTCAAATTCAATATAGATGCGTTTGTCCTTGTCTTTTTCGGAGACGACAAATTGTTTTCTGTACCAGGCAATATCACCTTTTAGAAAGCCGCCTTCGACACGTGCAGTCGGGTCAAACGTGCCTTCAATGACGAAGTCGTGCGGGACGTCAACGGTTCGCCAGCGGGAATCGTTGAAGTCAACTGCACAAGGCCCCTGCGAGAATTTCTTTGCCTTGTGCCAGCCAAAGTCGTATTCAATCGCGCCACGATGAAATTTCCAGTCCTTGTCCATTGAGAGGACCTGTCGCGGCGATTGTGTGTCGGCTTGTGAGGCGTCAGCGGCAAGTAAGGCCGACGATATATACAGGCCCGTTATCAGAATGACCGATGAGTTTCTCATTTTTGCCTCCCGGTTAGTGGTTTTGAGCTGGTTGAATCTATTTCGACAATGCCGGATGGAGGGACACTGATTTGGCGCAGACCCTTCTTGAGCACAATGGTATCGTTACTGATAACCTTGCCGGTGCAGTCGGTGACAGTTACTTTCCTTTTGCCAAGGTCCTGTTTTATATCCAGGATAATCCTGTTAGCGGCGGTTGCGTTGAGAACAAGAATCCTGGGCTTATTCGCAGGGACTGCGGGGACATCGTTATAAAGGGCGATGAACTGCTTATCTTTGTTTGCGGCGATTACGTTAGTGTAGTATTGCTCGGGGTTATTAAGCTCCAGCTCGCCGTCAAGCAGGACATCTCTGTTATTTTTCCAGACCGACAGCAGGAATTTGACCATTTTGCGATGTGAATCGGGGATTTTTGCAAGTTTCACCGACACCTGCGGGACCGAGAAAAATATATTCTCAATCTGCAGCGCCGCTGATTCAACCGGCTCATCATAGTTCCATATAAACATATCCGAATGGACGGCGGTGCCGCCTGAGAGTGTCCGAACATCGAGTATCTTCATTCGGTTTTCGATTGAGGCGTAGGGGCAGTCGTGGGCGCGGAGCATATTGCCATATTTTCGCATCAGTGGGCCGATGTAGTGCTGGCGAAACTCAATCATCACGTCGGGCTTTACGGCTTTGACCGCCGACGTTATCTCGGTCATCAGATTGTCCGCCGCCTCTTCGACCGATTTGTAGTCCATACCTTCCTTGTACGGGGTGTCTTTTGAGTCCTGCGTGTTGAAGCGGTCGATAAAATCGAGTTTGAAGCCATCGAGGTTGTATTCTTTTATAGCATTGACGTAAGTTGAAATGATATGCTCGCGCACGTCGGGGTATCGCGGGTCGAGTACCCACGATTTTGCCCAGGGGACATAGTAAAGGAGCTTATCCTTGAACTTCTGATACGCCTGGCTTTTTTCACCGACAAACGGCACGGCGTACCACATCATATATTTGAAGCCCATATTCTGGGCCTTTTTGATATGTCCCTTCAAATCAGGAAATTTATTCAGGCCGGGCGTCCAGTCGCCGTAGTATTCATTTCCTGAATCGAGGTCTGTTTGCCAGCCGTCATCGGTAATCACGACCTCGCAGCCGACCTCTTTGGCGAGTTTCAATTCCTCTTCGAGCTCCTTGGCGTTTACTGTCTGGTGATAACTATACCAGGTGGAATACAAAGGCAGGCGCGCTGCTGCGGGGACGGGATTGGCGACAAAGCCGTTCGTCTTTTGCCACCATTTCTGGATGTCATCGATAGCGCTATAGTATTTGATTGGCCGGGTATCGAGCCGAAGCTGGACCTCATATTTCTTCATCGGCTTTGTGGGAATCTTGAACAGCTCAACCCAGCAGTCGAAGTTCATCGTCCTTTCGTTTATGCCTGCGTTTATATAGACGGGATTGAGCAGGTCCGACAGGGCAAAAGTGAGGCGATTTTTACCATTGATGTTAAACATCGCAAAGACCGGCGCATCGTTTGTGCCGCTGGAAAAATATCCGGCTCCGTCGCCGCGCTGCCAGCCGTACATACCAATCCGGTTGTACCACGCCGCGGGATGCCAGTGCGCCTGAATATCCTTCGCCGGCTGCTCAAAGACAAGTTTAACATTTGGCGGCAGCGCCTCGGCGTCGCTCGCCAGCTTCAGCGTCACCACATCCACGCCTTTTTCCTGCCTCTCGCTCGCCAGCGCCGCCTTAAATCCCTTCAATTCCCCTTCAAGTCGAACCTCATACCTGCCTGCTTTTGTTTTCAGTTCGTCGGCCGCCGCCGGCAACAGACAGAATATGCTTAACAATATCGCGGTACTCACTGTCTTTCTTGACAATACTTTCATTTGTAAATTCCGTGTCCTGTGTCGAATTGATTTGTTTTGTTATATCCTGCCGGGATTCTTGGTCAGAACAATGTTTTCCCAAGGGCGTCCTTTATTTTGAGAATGTCGTCTCTCAATGTCAGCACTCGCTCGGTAGCAACTTTCCAGGTCAGCTTCAGGTCTATTCCCCAGTACTCATGCGAGATAATGTCCCTCATCGCAGCTATCTGCTTCCAGGGAACCTGCAAATAGGTCTTTCGTATGTCCTTTGGAATATTCTTGACGGCTTCCCCGATTATCTCGATTCTTCTTATCACCGCGTCCTGGAAACTCTTTGACGCAAAAAATTCCTCTTTGGTCCTGCCTTTGGTGTATTGCTCAATAAGGTCGATGCATTCAAGAATGTGCTCGAGAAATACCGCCGGGTCTTTCTTCATAAGATGCGCTCCTGCTCAGCCAGAATCCGGTCCCGAAGCAAAGGATGCAGCGAATCGTAGGTCAAGACATCCACATCCCTATTGAGCATTTCTTGGAGGTCTATTTTCAGTCCTGCCAATTCAAGTAAGCTTGCGCTATCCGGCAGTTCAACAAGAATGTCGATATCACTGTCGGGCTTGTCTTCGCCTCGCGCCACCGAGCCAAATAAAGACGCCCGCCGAACGCCGTATCGCTCAAGCAAAGGTAGAATACCGTTTTTTAGTTGTTCTCGAGTCATTGGTAAGGACCTTCCAATGGCAATTTTAGGCGTTTATTCCCATTTCTACAAGGACATCATTCATCTTTTTGATTTTGCGAATCGGAATCAGTTTGCCAGCGATGGTCATTGTTTTCCCGGCTTGTCGAAAAGCCCGCCTGTATCGCCGAGTTTGCACAAAATGGTTTTGATTTCCCGTTTGAGTTGCGGAATTCTGTCCTGAACGGCTGTCCAGACAACATCGAGGTTGACGCCGAAATACTGGTGTATGAGTTTATCGCGCATCCCCGCAATCGTTTTCCAGGGAACCTGTGGATTCCTTTTTCTCAAATCTCTGCTCAGGTTCTTTGTCGCCTCGCCGATGACCTCAAACGCCCTGATTACGGCGTATTGCTTTTCCTTGTCTTTCGAAAAAGCCGATTTGGTTACGCCCCGAGTAAACTTTTCCATATCGGCTATCACATCGAGGATATGACGAAGGTAAACCTCATCTTTCCTCATAAACCACCTTCATTTGTCTTTTGACATCCTCGATGATGTAGCGGTTGATGCAGTCAAGCTCGCCGAGGTCAACCTTTCTGCCGAACAGTTCGCTCAGTTGCTCCTCGATTTCCACCAGGTCGAACAGCGACTTTCTCGCTCCCCGCCTGAAGCGTATGGCTATATCAATGTCGCTGCTTTTTCTCTGTTCGCCCCTGACAAACGAGCCGAAGATGCCCAGAAAAACGACATCGTTATCCCTGCATACGCGAGGGAGAGTCCTCCCTATGCCTTTTCTTCGCAGAGACCCCGGTATATTCCTGACCTGAACCATTGTTTTCTCGATGGCTTCCTTATCTATGCTTTAGTGATACTTATAGTAATCCTTTATCCCATTTCGACAAGGACATCGTTTTCTTTTTTCATTTTGGATGTGGGAATCAGGTTGCCGGCGATTGGCTCGCCGTTAACGGTGATGTGTTTGACGCCTTTTTGGGCGGCGGAGGGGTTGAGGACCTTGATGTTGATAATTCTGTTTCGGAATCGGCGGGCGATGGAGAATTGTTTCCAGAAGGCCGGGATACAAGGGTCGATGCGAAGGCCCTTATAGTCCGGCTGGATGCCTAAGATATATTGCGTCGCGGCGTAATACGCCCACGATGCAGAACCCGACAGCCAGGGTATTCTCGATGCGCCGAAGCGAGTGCTGAATATACTGTGCGTGTGCTGGCAATAGGCGTAGGGTTCGATGCCGCGAATCTCGGCCTTGTCGTTCTGCGCAGCGGGCATAGAGGCGAGGAAGTACTCGAACGCCCTGTCGCCGTGGCCAAGCATCGTCTCAGCCATAACCACCCAACCCTGGGTGTGACAGAACACGCCTGCGTTTTCCTTTACACCCTTATTGAAGAGGACCGAGCGAATTTCGGCGACCTTTAGGTTCTCATAAGGCGGTGCGCAGAGCATAAGGCCGTATTCGGTCGCAAGTTGTTTATTGACCTGCTCCATAATCTTTTCGGCGCGATTGCCCATTGCGTGGCCGCTCAGGATTGCCCAGGACTGGGGATTGAGGTAAATAGACGCCTGTCTATTTTCTTTTGAGCCGAGTTTTTCGCCGGTTTTTTTGTATGCACGGAGATACCACTTGCCGTCCCAGCCGAACTTTTCGATTTTCTTATCGAGCGATTCGAGGTGTTTCTGCGCCCACTTTACTTCATTTGGTTTGTCTAACATTTCGCAAATCTCAATATAGGTCACAAGGGCATATCTTAGCTGCATTGCGACGAAGACAGATTCGCCTTTTGGGCCAAGGCGGAGGCAGTCGTTCCAGTCGGCCCAAAGGCCTGAGGGAAGGCCGTGTTTGCCGGTATGTGCGAAGTTAAATTCGATTGCGCGTCGCAAATGTCCCAGCACCGTCGCTTTACCCTTATCTGCATAAGGCAATACCTTTTGATAAAAGCCGATATCGCCTGTCTCCTTTACGTAGGTTTGAATTGCGTTGAAAAGCCACAGGCAGTCATCGGAGCGGTATTGTTCTTCGGCGGGCGGTTTTTCTTTGCCCGGCCGGTGCGAGAATGCTTTAATGATTGGGATTGCGCCGCCTGATGAGCACTGGCCTGTAATCATAAGTTCGAGGCGTTTGATTGCCTCTTTGGGGATGACGTGCATAACACCCATAAAGTCCTGGACGGTGTCGCGGTAGCCCAGGCCGTCGCGTTCGCCGCTGTATATCAAGCTTGCCATTCGCGACCAGGAATACGTGATGAGGCAATTGAAGGGGCTCCACATATTCATCATACTGTTGAAGGCGGCATCGGGCGTCTCGACCGTGAACCCCGCGATGCGGTTGTGCCAGTATTGTTTGACCTTTTCAAACTCGGCCTTGACCTTATTGACGTTGCCGAATTGTGCGACGACCTTTTTGCCTTCTTTTTTTGCCCGGCCGATACCCAGCAGCACGATGAGTTCTTTTGATTCGCCCGGCTGCAAATCAATATCGACCTGGATTGTGCCGCAGCCGGTGTCGCCGGTGGCTAATGAGCCGGTGCATTTGCCCTGTTCGACCACAAGCGGATTTGCGTATGTCCTGTAAGGTCCTAAAAAAACATCGCGGTCAGTATCAAAACCTTTGATTTCGCCTCCGAGGAAGGCAAGGAACGTATGCCTGCCTTGGTCCTGATGCAGGATGTTGCCGGGGATAGGCAGTGCGCCTACGTTGCCGCCATGGTCGATGATGCCGTCAACAAAATCCATCTTCACGATGCCGTGGGTATATTGCAGATTGATGAGGTCGTTGTAGGAGTACCAGGTGCTTGGGTACTCGACAAAAGTGAACAGCGAGAGGTTTCTCTTTGTTGGGCCTTTGTTTGTTACTTTGAGCAGCCAGCACTCGAAGTGTTTGCCTAAGGGGACGAAGTAGGTTGTTTCGGTTTCGATGCCGGAGTATTCGGAGGTGATAATGGTATAGGCGGTGCCGTGTCGGCAGACGGATTTGTATCGGTCGAGGGATTTGCCCACCGGCTGCCAGGAAGCGGACCAGTAGTCGGCGGTATCTTTATCGCGAAGGTAGATATATCTGCCGGGCTGGTCTATAGGGATGGCGTTAAACCGCAGCCGTAGCAGCCGTCCCTGCGCCGCCGAGAGAAAGAAGCTGTAGCCGCCCGCGTTGTTGGTGATAACTGCGCCGTATTCGGTTGAGCCGAGATAGTTGCTCCACGACTTTGGCGTATCGGGCCTGTCAACCACATACTCTTTTCTTTCGTCATCAAAATGTCCGAATCGCATCAGCGTACTCCCAATAAAAACTCAAAACTAAAAACTCAAAATTAAAAACTATCCTCAGTAAAATGGTTATTATATTTGCCCCGCCCGGTAAAGGAAAATATAATTGGTATTTACAACGTCCCAAAATGAGTGGAGGTAACATGGCCGAGAACGCTACTGGAAATCAGCAAGGCAAACAGAGATACTCTCGCCTGGCGATTGCGTCGTCTATAATCAGTATCCTTTGTGTGCTCGTCCTTCCATTGTCAATTTTCAACGACCGCAGGCCTGATTACATAATCCTCGGCATCGAAATAGCTGGCCCAATCGCAGTTCTCGGCCTTATCCTCGCCATTTGCGCCCTGCGAGCCATCAAACGCGTGCCAACACTGGCAGGTCGCCGAGCGGCAATCATTAGTGCGGTATTTACTGCCCTGCTTGTCTTACTGCTTCTGCTACTACTACTGGCTCAAATGACATCTCGGAAGCGGTCTGTCGCGGTTAGGTTTGTTTGTGGTTCACATCTTTCCCAACTCGGAAAAGCGATGCTGATTTACGCCAACGACCACGGCGGTCAATTTCCCGACCCAAACTCATGGTGCGACTTGCTTATGAAGAATAGCGGTGTCACCACCGAGCAGTTCTTCTGCCCGAGCACATCAATTCGCGTTTATTACTGCTCCTGGCAAATCTACCCGGGGAAACACAAAAAACAGAAATCTTATTTCGCCATGAATCCCAACTGCACCTCATTGAATTGCGACCCCAATATGGTGCTGCTCTTCGACAGCGTCGAGGGCTGGAACCTTTCGGGCGGCCCCGAACTTGTCTGTATCAAACGCCACGGCGGCGATGGATGTAATGTGATGTTCGTCGATGGTCCCGCATTCTTCATCAGGGCCAACGGCCTGCAGAAACTGAATTGGGGCGGCAATCAGCCGTGAGGGCAAAAAAAGGCCCTTGCAGTTATCTTTTGCTGCAAGGGCCTAAACTCTGATACCCCCTTTTCTTTGCGGATTAGCCGCATTACGGTTTTGTTTGATGACTCACCCTTTTCACGCTGGATTATTCGGACAAATTTTCTCAACTATCGGGGCTGAAGAGAAGATATGTCACGAACCTCACTTTATAAAGAGCACTTTTCTTACATAAACTCTTCACCGCAGCAGACCTTAGTTGTCTATTTTTATTACTACTCGCCCCGCAGTTTTGTTCAGGAAAACGCAGTAAAAAGATGCTCTTGCAGCAGAAATGGCAATGGCTTTTTCGGCAGGTTTGACGCGACCCGTAGCGGGCCGAATCCCCCCGCTCAACGGGGCTTTTCACCCTGCTTTTGATGGCTGTGTGCCAGCAACAGCACCAGCCGAGGCGGCCTGCGAACTTCTTTGCACGGACCGCCACGACGGCATGGGCAACATCCTATTTGTGGATGGTTCCGTATTCTTCGTCAGACCCAAGGGCATCCAGGAATTGAAGTGGACGAGTAATTGCCCGTAACAACCGGTCTATCTCGCCGGTTTGGGTGGTGGGAATTCGTCTTTGCTGTCATATTCGTACTTGATGACCCAGGCGTGTTTGCAGGGACGACCGGCGGGGTTTTTCATTTGTTCAGGCAGTTTCACCGCCATTCCATAGTTAGGGCTGTCAATCCATTCGAGCGGCTTATCATAGCCGAGGATATAAACCTTCTTGTCCCATTTGGGATTTGCGTTTCGCATAATGATTGTGTCGCTCCTGGGCCAGTCCATTATGATTGCATAGTTGTATTTGCCGTCCTTGCTGGAAGTGTACCAGACGTTACGTCCAAGTTGTGTGTCTTCATTGAGCACCCTGGCGGGGCGGGTCGCGTATATGGCCTCGCCGTTGACCTTGAGCCAGTCGCCAATTTCCTTGAGACGGCTGACCTGATAGTCGGGAATCCTGGCGCTTCCCTCGGGCGCGACAATCAGTATCAGGTTGCCTCCTTTTGCGACGATTCTAATCAACATTTTGACCAGCTCGGTTGCCGAGTTAGTGGTCTGGTCGTTATCCTTCCAGCAATACCCGTATGATTCGCCCATCGGGCGGTTTTCTTCCCAGTAATGGTCAAGATTGATGGAGACATCGTCCGTCTCGCTGGTGAAAAAGTCGCCGTGCTTTGAGCGTGTGTCTTTTCCGAATCGATCGTTGGCCGCAACTTCCTTGCGGCCCTGGGCCTTATTGTAGAAGTAGGCGACCATCTCGGGCGTCCTGTACAAGTCAGCGGGGTTGTCCCACTCGGCATCGAACCAGAGGATGTCGGGATCATACTTGTCGATGAATTCTTTGGCCTGGGGAACGAGGTATTCGCTGACAAAATCGTAAACGGGGACTTCGCCTGACATCAGGCGGTTGTCCGTCACCGAGTTGAAATCCGGCCTTACAGAGGCGTCCGGCATATCCGGGCTGGAGTAGGTAGCCGGCATAGCCCATTTGCGGGTGATGAGCCGGCCGTCGGCCTTTGAAATGAGCGGGTATTGCCAGTCCTCGACGCCGTAATAGAAACCGTACTTGAGACCGTGTCTGCGGCAGGCGTCAACCATCTCTTTCGCCAGGTTGCGCCCCGGTGGCATATCGACCGAATCCCTGAACGTGAAGCTGGAATCCCACAGGCAGTAACCGTCGGCATGCCTGTCGAACTGGACGCAGTATTTTGCCCCGGCCTGCTCGGCAAGAGTGGCGAACGCTTCCGCGTCATAATTTGGCGTCTTGAACAGCCCAATAAAGTCGTCTCTTTCAAAATCCGCCCCCCAGGTCTTGATATGGTAGTCGCGCAGCCAGCCGTACATAAAGTCGAGATAACAATCCGGGTAGTTTGCCCGGCCAAAGCGTTTTTCGCCGTAGCCGGCTACTGAGTAGAGGCCAAAGTCATAGAACAGGCCGAACTTGGCGTCCCTGAACCACTCCGGCAGCGGATGCGTGTCTAATGATTCAAAGTCGGCCTTGTAGGGACCGCGTTCGATGACGGCGTTCATTTCCTCCATTGCCTGTTTGGCCCTGGCAATCTGCTGCTGCGAGAAATTATCCTTGAGCTGTTCAATCGAATAACGATATCTGTACGGCTTGAAGTTTGCAGGCCGCTTCGGCTGTTGCTGCTGACACCCGGCCGTCACAAGCAGGCAGATGTACACAAGCAATACTCCTGTTTGTATTTTCGTTTTCTTCATAAGCCGTATCCATCTCAAAGATTCCATAATGGCTGCTCCGGGGCATATAATACATCATTGACTCTTCGGCTCTTCGGTCCTTGACGTCACTTTTGGTTCCCGCCGAGTCGCTTTGGCCGGGCCGAAGAAGACGAAGGAAATGACGATGAGGCAGGCGCCGCAGGCAAAAAGGATTTGCCTTCGTGGCGACGTGCAGCAGCGGTTAAGCCAGGGCGGAGCGGCGTTTTCGACAGCTGGTTCATTCGGCTCTTCAGTCAGGGCCTGTTTTGCGGCGGCAAGTTTGCCGGCAGTCACTCGCGGAAAGGCGGTGTTCGGCTCGCACGGTTCAGAGCCAAGCGTCACCGGTGCGATGCGTTTTGCGTAATCAGGGTCGCTTTCCAATTGATTAAGCAGGACGTCGTAATCGGCGTTGAGCGATTCGAGCTTGCTTATCGAATCATCGAGCTTGCCGAGAAGCTCTTTGTTGTGATAGTACTCCAGCAAATCATCGCAGAGCACCGTTCCTCCCAGCACGGCGGCGCCGACGCCGAAGAAGACCACAAATAAAACAGCTCGACTTAGATTCTGCACTGGCATTGGCTCAAAATAAAACGGCAGGTGCACTCATTTCCCCTCCAACGGGATTATGCACCTGCCGTCGAGAATCATTTTGCACCGAATTTAGAATACATTGCCGGCGTATAGTGCGGCGCGCCGGTATAAGTTACACAGGATAGGCCGGCAATTGTTTCCTGAGCAGCTCGAATATGGTCTTGTTCGATTTAATCGCCTGCTCGGAGGCCTTTCGGAATTCGACTTTCAACTGCTCGAAGTCCATCGTCTTTAAGGCGGCGACGTTGTTTTTACCGCTCTCGGCTGCAACGAACTTGGCCATTGCTTCGGTCGCCATAGCCCTAATCAGCTGCCACAATTCCTTGCCGTCTCTGGCGGCGATGGCTCTACCCAGCGCCAGCGACATCGAAAGAATCGCATTCATACCGAGGACGCCCTTTCGCTGCATAATCTTTGTCTTTTCGCTGGCGGATGCGTTCGCCGATACGACGCCGGCCCTAACGGCTTCTTCAAACTCCAGCTTGAGCAATTCTCTGTCGGTTTCAAGGACGGTTCCGAGCTGCGAGAGTTTTCTGCCCGTAAACGCCTTTGCGAGAATCTTTTCGATATGCTCGACGGCGTCCATACAGCCCTTGCCGTCGTAACGTCTGGTCTTTTTCCACAGGGCGGCGAGGGCATTGTCGTTTTTTGCCTGGACCTGTGCAAAAGTTACGTCCTTCTTGAAGCGAAGCGTGCCGTCTCCGGCGTCTTTGAACATTTCGGGATACTTTCTGGTAAGTTCGTTCGGCCTGATAATGCTATCGACATAGTGGACGGCTTCATCAACGCCCGCCGATTGTCCCAGAGGTGTTGAGCCCTTGAAGCGGATGATGCCGGACTTGCCCAGGAACAGTGTTGCAGCGGCAGAGGGAATGCCGGCGTTGGTCGCCTCTTCAGTTCCGCTGACGGTCTCAATCGCCAGCATCCGAATCAGCAAGCTCGTAATATCAATCTCGGCGGCATCCGACATAATGGAGACGTCTTCCTTGCCTGTTAATATCCGAACCAGCTCCTTGACGTTTTCCTCGACCTCTCTTAGTTCCTTTTCGGTCATCTCTCTCTGGCTGGCCTTGGCCAATGCGAGGATTTCCATTACGCGGCCATATTTCTGGAGACGCTCGGTATTAGCTCCGCCGCCCGCCTTCATACCGAGAGTGTTCATTGCCGTGGAAATCTCGGCCTCAAACGGGTCGTTCGGCGATTTGGAGCGGTGCGAAACAACCAGCTCAGCCCCGTAGGCAAGCGAGGTGAGCATCGCAAGTACCGTTTCAGAGAGCGTCCCAATCTGGTTGGCCTTTATGAGGGTCGCATTTATTTCGCCGTTGCGGGCGCATTTTTCGATATTCTCATCTTTGGTCGTAACCAAATCATCCCCGATGATGAATATCTTGTCGCCTAACTCCTTCATAATCAGTTGCCAGCCGGCGTGGTCCATCTCGCCGAAGCCGTCCTCAACCGACAGGACCGGTATGCCGTTTTCCATTGCTTCCTTGTAGAGTCCGAGGATTTCATCTCGGCTCATATCGACCTTGCTCTTATCCCTCCAGAACCTGTACATTCCGACCGAATCCTTTTGGCCGGTCTCTTCACGATAAGCATTTTCCAACTCTGACGCAGCCGGGTCGAGTGCAATTGCCACGTCAACTCCGGGGACATATTCGCAGTCCAAAATCGCCTGCTTCATCAATCTCCACATCCTCTGCTCCGGCACACGGTCCTGCGGCTCTTTATCAACGTAGGTAGCAATTCCCCCTTCGCTGCCGACGCCCATAACTTTCGCTCCGGGCGCCGATTCGATAATCTCCTTCAACCGATACTGCAACTTCACCGTCATTTCCTGCGCCTCTTCGTAGGTTCTTGCAGAAAGCGGCATAAACATACTTTCCTGCATACTGATATTACTTTCGGGATATTCCTTCTCGGTATGCCTGCCGCCCATCGCGCAGTTTCTGAACTGCCAGGGCGCCGTTACCTTCGTGCCGTCCTTCAGGACCACCTGTTGCATCCTGGTGGTCAGCAGTTTCTGCTTTACTTCCTTTACCTTGTACAGCCAGCTTTCCTTTGAAATCGCGGCAGCGGCCCTTGCGGCCTGCTCCGCGGCGATTTGCTCTCTCATCTTGAACTCTCTGTACTTGCCGTGGTCGGCTAAGAATCTATCTAACAGGCCGACAACGCCCGGGGCGAGGAAGAACCTGCCTATGTAAATCAATCCTTCGTTGCGCCAGGTCAATCCCAGTGCAAGGCAGATAATCGCTATCGGTAATGCCGTCATAGCAAGATAGCTGCTCCAGACGGGGCCTGATGCGGCTACGGCGAGGTTATAAGGGGCATCGGGAGCGAAGTTGCCCCCGTCCTTCTTGACACCCTCGAATTTGCCCCAGGGAATCAGCAGAAACGCCTTTGCAAGCCAGGGGAACTTGACGCCGAAGGGTTTGTCCTTCATAGCATCGTAATGTTCCTGCGAGGTCTTGTTGAGCGCCGTAAGTTTGCCGGCGGTCAGGTAGTGGCCAAGTTCGTGCAGCGCGATACCGATGTGCCACGAAAGATACAGCACGATACAGGACACAATGGTCTCCCAACTGAGGAACATAAACTTGAGTGTCGCCATTTTTCCCTGCACGGACGGCGGAAGATTCATAACCGAGGAGATGAAGGCGGCGTGGAAGGAGACCAGCTTGTGGTTAGCGATGACCCAGCCGCGTTCGAGGTATCCGCCTGCGTCCGGCAGCAAATCCTGCCGACCGCCAAACCTAGGGCCGGAAACTAAACGGTTCCAGCGTTCCGCCAATGCGTTCATGCTTCTACCGATTCTTTCTTGAGCAATTTCAGACATTCTCATTTTTTATTTAATTTCCTTTCTATATCAGTTTGATGATTCAAGCAGCCCTTTTGGCTGTGCCGAACCTTTTGCCGGGACTGTCAAAAACCGCGCAAGATTACAGGTTTTTTGCTGGCGCGTCAAGTGCGGACTGAAGAAAGCCCTTAACTTTTTTGCGCAGAAGGCGGATACCCTGCCTATACTTCTGTGGCCGCCCAAACCGATTTTCGTGATGCCTCGCCTGCTGACGGGGCTGTCGGCAGCCATAAATGGCTGTTTCTGGCTTCGGAAGGACTTGCTGGAACAACACTTATGAAAAAACCCCTAACCTTGAGTAAATTTTTGTATTGAAAATACGACCATTTTGCTATATCATACTTTTGATAAAACTCACTGACAAGACGGCGATGAGGTTCGCCTTTAACCGCCCTCATAAATAGGGATGATAACCTCTACCGGCGAAAGGTAGGGGTTGTTTTTTTAGGCCTCTATCGAAAGATTGATAGAGGTTTTCTTGTTTTTAGCTGTAGAGTATGCTGGGCAAGCGAGATATGGCTAAGGGCGAAAAAAACAGGAAAGAAATGGACGGGGACGAGCGGCGGGAAAATGCCCTTCGACCCAGCCGTTATCTTGGCTATAACCACGATGGTTTAGGGATGTTTCTGGTTTCACGAGAGGCATACGAAATTGCCATTCATTGCTTCAGGCGAGCTGTCTGGCTCAATCCATTCGAATCGGCGTTCAAGACGCACCTGGCCTTGTGCCTCTATAAACTCGGCCGATATGCCGAAGCTGCTGAATTGTTGTCAAAAAGAACTGACAACGAAAAAGATAACAAGGATAAGCAGATGCTCCTTGACCTTATTGAACGCAAGTTAAAAAATAACCAGCGAAATCATCCATAGGATGCCAGGAAAAGTATGAGCATATTAAACAACGCCGGCAGAAAGTGGGTATATCATGGATAGGAAACAAGAGCGTCGACAAGAAGAGCTATCTGAACAAAGGCCCATTGCAGGAAGATGGCTAAACCGCAACATCCTTGGCATGGGGCTTGCCAGTCTGTTCAGTGACATGAACCATGAAATGGCCTCGGCCATCCTGCCAATATTTCTCTCCTCGGTGCTGGGAGCGCCAGCATTTGCTTTAGGGATCATTGAGGGTGTAGCGGATGGAGTCTCAACTTTCTTTGAACTATGGTCTGGTTGGTATAGCGACCGTATCGGCAAGCGCAAGGGCTTGGCTGCGCTCGGTTATTTAGTGACGGCATTCAGCAAAGCGACCTTTGCGCTGGCGACCAACTGGTGGCATGTGCTCTTCGGTCGGACGGCGGGCTGGATTGGCTGGTCCATCCGTTCCCCGGTGCGCGACGCCTTGCTGACCGAGTCCACCACGCAGGCCACCGTGGGCCGCGCTTTCGCATTTCATCGCACGATGGATACAGTGGGTGCCATCCTGGGGCCGCTCATTGCGGTGCTGCTGATGGCGAACATTTCTCTGCGGGCCATTTTCCTCGTGTCGCTTATCCCCGGTTTGTGCGCCTTTCTCTCGATTGTCTTCCTCGTGAAAGAACGGGCGCGTCAACCGAACCTCAGCAAGCCGTGGCCCAGCCTCAAAGCGCTGCCGCGAGACTTTCTGAAGTTTCTCCTGCCGGTTGGGTTGTTCGGCATCTCCAATTTCGCGCCCACCCTGCTCATCCTGCGGGCGCAGGATATCCTGAGGCCTCCGTTGGGCGCGGCCATGGCCGGGGCGTTCGCGGTTGGTCTCTACACGTTCAGCAACATCGTCTATGCGATGGTGTCGTATCCCATCGGTGTGCTTTCCGACCGCATCAGCAAGCGGGTCATTTTGAGCGTCGGCTTCGCCCTTTTTGGGTTGCTCTGTCTGGGATTCATCTTTGCCGATGGCCAAAAATGGCTGCTGATTCTGCTCTTCGCTCTGAGCGGTATTTATACTGCCATCATCGAGTCCTCGCAACCGGCGCTGGCTTCGACGCTGATCGCCGAACATCAGCATGGCACGGGCTTTGGGCTGATGAGCACCGTGGATGGCATCGGAGATTTTCTTTCCAGCATCACGATGGGCGTGCTTTGGACGGCGGTATCACCCAACGCAGGTTTCGCCGCGGCAGGAATCCTAGCGTGTTTTTCAGCGTTATTGCTTGCGGGGATGCGGTTTTCACGGCAGCACAGCGATGCGGAAGCTCCGACTTAATCGCTTTGGCGGCGATTATGGCCTTTTTAACTACTTATGGAGAATATGTGCATCATTATCCTGACAAGCAAAAAGTATTGAAAACAGCTCTTGAGGCAGCCGTTTTTACTCTTGTTGTCTTTCTTGCTTTGGGGTTGTTGTTGGCAATAATTTTGCCGTTGTGTTTTTAGAAAAGATGGAAGAAACAAAAGACATTAGCACGAGAATTATCGAGGCGTTTTCTTCGGATGGATGCCCTTTGTGCGCTATGTTGCGCCGGGATGAGCTTGATAGTTTGTATCAATGGGTGGGCCAGAGCGGCGAAAATGCTAAGTACTCCGAGCGAATAAGGCGGCTTTTAGATGCAGGGGGATTTTGCAATTTTCATTTTTGGCGATTTGTAGAAATGAGCACTCATTACGGCAGCGCCAATATTGGTGCTCAACTAATCGAAAAGTTATTGGAAATTTTAAGGGCAGACAAACAAATATGCTCTGGCAATACTCTTAAACATAAAGAGAATATTTATGTCGCTTGGTTTGCTGAATGTCCTTTATGTTTTGAATTAAGAGAAAAAGAAGATAGGTATCTTGATGAATTACTGGTTATTCTGAAAAATCAGGAGGGCAAATTGATATATGAGAATATCTGTGGTCTCTGTATCCCTCATTATGTGAAAGCTATAAATTATATCGATGATGGTTCGCTTATGAGTTTCTTGTATGAAACGCAGATACACCAATTAGAAAAAATCAAATCAGATGCCGAAGGTTTCATCAGCAAGAGAAACCCGCCCAAGCGATGGAAACAGACGGAAGATGAAAAAATATCCGGCAGAAGCGGTTCTTGAATAGGATAATGGAAGTAAGATTGTTCATATACTATTTTGTTGCCATCTTAAGCACTTTGTCGGCGGTTATGTCTTTTTTAACATTTTACGAACAGTTTGCGCAGGAATACACGGATAAACGAAAATTATTGAAAACGGCCCTTAAGGCAGCCATTTTGACATTTGTATTATTCCTTGTTTTAGGCTTGTTGTTAGGATTTATATTGCTGTATTTAATGAGTTTTAGGGGGACACAATATAGATAATGGGACTAACAATTACCATATTCTGTATTGTGGCCATTTTCAGTCCTCTGGCGGCTTTTTCGGCCTTTTTAATTTTTTACGATGAATATGAGCATCATTATGCTGACAAGCGAAAGGCATTGAAAGCGGCTTTAGAGGCATCCGTATTTACTCTTTTTGTCTTTCTTGCCTTGGGTTTGTTTCTGGGATTTATATTGCCGTTAATATTTAAGTAAGGCAACAAATTTAATATCTATGGCCAATGAATTCTAAAGAGAACAAATCAATGGCAGAGTCCTCTGCGTCGAAAATATCAAAATAATTGTTGAAACTTAACGGGCTTTCCTTTATTATATTTATGTGTAAGGTGGCGATGAGGTTCGCCTTTAACCGCCCTCATAAATAGGGATGATAACCTCTACCGACAAAAGGTAGGGGTTGTTTTTTTAGGCCTCTATCGAAAAATTGATAGAGGTTTTTTCTTTTTAAGGAGACGAAATTATGAACGCAGATTTGGTTCCGCTGGTTGTGGGAGGTTTGGTGTTTGTTTCGAGTTTGCTGTCTTTGAAGCTGGGGCTGTCGGTAGCCATAATCGAAATCCTGCTCGGCGCAATCGGCGGATATTTCGGCCTTAAGCCGGAAGAATGGATGACGTATTTGGCCGGTTTTGGGGGTATTCTCCTGACGTATCTGGCGGGCACTGAGATTGATACCCGGCTGATGCGTGAAAAATTCAAAGAGAGTATGCTAATAGGCAGCTTCTCTTTTCTGTGTCCTTTCGTAGGTGTTTTTCTTTATACCTTCTTTGTGGCGGGCTGGTCGATTAAGGCGTCGATGATTGCAGGGGTGGCGCTATCGACGACTTCGCTTGCCGTGGTGTATTCGGTTCTTGTCGAGACGGGATTGGCGTCGACAGAAATAGGAAAACTGCTTATGGCGGCAACCTTCGTTACAGATATGGGGACCGCCCTTGCGTTAAGTATCCTGTTCTTCAAACCGACAATCTACACGCTGGTTTTCATATCGGCTTCACTGAATGTGATATATTTTGCCGACAAATTCTCGCACAAAGTGTTTGATAGCAAGGCGTTGAAAAACAAGGTGATTGAGCCGGAGATAAAATACGTGTTCCTGCTTTTGATTGCGTTTATATATTTTGCACAGCTGGGCGACGGGCACGCGGTTTTACCGGCATTCCTGCTGGGGCTTTTAATGTCCCGCCATTTTGGCGAGACATCCGGCACTAAAGCGGTTCGAGACCGGCTGCGCACCGTGGCATACGCAATAATCACGCCCATATTTTTCATCGTAGGCGGACTTAAAATATCGGTGCCCCTGATAATCTCGGCAGCGGGTCTGTTTGTGATTCTCTTCCTGCTGAAAATCGCAACCAAGTTCGTCGGCGTTTACTTCCTTGCGAGGAAATATATTCGAAACGGAAGCACATATACGACACTGTTGATGAGCACGGGGCTTACCTTCGGAACGATATCGAGCGTGTTCGGACTGACTGCCGGCTACATAGACCAGGTCCAGTATTCGGTTTTGGTGGGAGTGGTTATCGCCAGCGCCGTTATACCCACGTTTATCGCGCAGAAGTGGTTTATGCCTGTCGAAGAAGAAGACCTCTTGGAAAATAGCGGCTAGCCCAAAAAGGCGTCAAAGGGCTGAGTGTTGACATACTCAATCCTTGTTTGTTTGTGGAGTCCCGAGTTTATGCTTGGGGCTCTGTGTTGAGCACCAAGTATTCAACATGAATCACGCTAATTGTTATACAGCCCCAACCTGGTGGATGTTTATATTCCCTCAACGACGTTTAGTCCCATAAGAACGGCCATATTTTTGACATCCCTGAGGTGGTCGCCATAGAAGACCACCCTGTGCAGGCGGTCAATGAGTTCGTTGCCGACCACGCCGCAGCCCCAGTTATCGAGCATTGCTCGGGCGTCGGTTACCTGTGTTGCCATTTTCGTTCGGCAGCCGCGGTCAACGTCGGGACTGCCTGTGATTTTGCCTGTGGAGACCAGAATTGTGTCGGGCTTAGTGATTTTTGCGCAGGTGATTGTTTGTCCGGTGCGGTGCCTGACCTGGAGGACGGCGCCTTTATAATCCTCAAGGTGGTTACGAATTTTGTAAGGAAGCGATTTGCCTTGTGGGCCATCCATTTTTGTCGGGCAGACACAGTGGGCGTGGATAATTGTATTGCTGGAGGTGTCGATGGCCGGGTCGGTGATGAAGCCGGGCAAATCGAATGCGTAATTGAACATCAGCATAGTCAGCGTTGAATAGATGTCCCCTTCGCACGCACCAACAAGCCCCATATCGTTCAGACGGCAAAAGCCGAGACAGGGATAGGCGGGCAGGGCCTTATCTGTAAACATCTGCAGGCAGTTTACGGTGACTGCGCGGGCGTTTTCCTGCTGCATTATGTGCTTCATTGCGAGGTACAATCGGCTGGACTTGAGGATTTCATCTCGTGTCGGCTCGACGACTTTTTGGGCCTGGCGTATCCAGCGGTCGGTCTCGTCTTGCGACGCCTTTGCATCGACGGCGTCGTATTCTTTATTAAGCCGGTCTGCTCCGACCCATACAATCTCGGCGCCGAGCTTATCTTTTATTTGTCTGGTTTTTTCAGCGTCAAAGGGCTGCGTGTTGATATACGCGATTCGTGTTTGTTTGAGCCGGGGCGCGACTCGCAGGATGCGGGCTGCCTGGGCGATTTCGCCGTAGTCGGTTGTGGCCAGGAGGATTACTTTTTTGCCCTGTTTTTGCATATCGCAGATATAGCACCAGTCGTGCCCGCTGAAGGGCTGAGAGAACAGGATGGTCGGCTGACCTGCATCGACTATCGCCCGCAACTGCGGCTCAATGGATGTGGTCAGATTGAACGCCAGGACGGCGTCATACTGGCGCAGTTTTACAGCAAGTTTGTCTGCGTCGGTCGGTGCAAACTTTATGATGTCGCCACCGACAAATTCGACGCCGGCGACCTTTCGCTGTGCATCATTTACATGTTTTTGCAGCCGGGCGACCTCTTCGTTGATATTCAGGTCCGGCTTGGGCCAGGCGCGCCCGCCGACAAGATAAACCGTGTAAATTTTTACGTCCGGGAGTTTACCAGGCCAATCCTGCCCATCGTCCGCAAACAAGGTCAGGCCGCCGAATTGCCCCGCCGCCAGCACAGCGCCCGCGCCTGCCGCAGTTGCCCCCAGAAAATCACGCCTGCTCATTAAACCGCTCATACCCATAGCTCCTCACAAAACCTTTTACCGGGTTTATCTTTGTTATCAGCGAAAGCGTTCCCTGCAAGCTGCTGAGGCAGTTTACTGTTTCCGGCGACAGCGTCAAAGGTTAAATCCGTATCTGCCGAGTGCAGGATGCGAATCGACTTTCTCCGCCTTTGTCGGACTTGTTCGCCGTAGCTTCCTCGCCTATGGCAAGGCGGATTGCTTTATGCCCTTATGCACCTATGCCCTTTTTACCTCTGCGGTGAAATCCTTTTGCCTGCCCTGCGTAGCTCCGCCGTTTGGAGCGAAGCGGGGTGCCTTTTTGTGGCCAATTTCACTTGACATCTAACATCAGATATAGTATAATACCTATCAAACTAACATAAACTGAATACTGTATAGTAAAATCGGAGGTAAAAAAAATGGCTACCCAAGCTCAAATCCACGCAAACCAGCACAACGCACAAAAATCCACCGGCCCAAGCACCCCCGACGGCAAAGCCGTCGTCGCCCAAAACGCCCTCAAACACGGCCTGTCCGCACATCAGAACGTCATAAGCGCCGAAGAACAGGCCGACTTCGACCTCCACCGCGACAAAATGCTCGTCGAGCTAAACCCCATCGGCCCTATGGAATCCATCCTCGCCGACCGCGTTATAGACCTCTCCTGGCGACTCAAACGCGCTGTCTCCATCCAAAACCAGGCCATCGACGTTATGCTCGAACCCCCTCCCCCCAACCCCTTGGCAAAACTCGCTGACTCCCTCGCCTTCAAAATGGCTCACCTGCCGCAACCCGACACTAAGCCCCCTGACCCCTCTCTCGCACTCGGCCGCGCCGTCGTTAAAGACCTCTCAAACGCAAGAGTCATCGAACGACTCCTGATGTACGAACGCCGCATCGAGCACTCCCTTTTTAAAACCATTGCCGAACTCCAGCGCCTCAACCTCACACGAGAATTCAACCCTGCCGTCAATCCGCTTCTTAACGTCTTCCGACGTTCTCAGTCCCCTCGGCACGAAGAATCTCCTGCCCCTCCCGCCCAAAGTTGTGAATCCCCCGAAAGCCCCCAGCCCTGCCCTGAGCACACGTGTAGTGAGCACAGTCGAACCAGTCGAAGGATTTGCGGAAATGAAAAAATCCCGGTAGTAGGTCGGGGCTTGCCCCGACATTTTCTCTCGCCTCAAGTTCGGCCATCAGCCGAGCCCAGACCCCGAGTCACGGGCCACGAGCGACGAGACACGATTTTGCAAAACAAACCCAATTTAGGAAAAGTGCAAATGAACCCAAACCCCTGTCTAAAAATGACTTACGAAGAAAAATGCTCACCCGATGACCCGAAAAACAAACCCAATTCAAACCCAAAAAAGAGTCAATCAGACCCAATAAAGGTAGTAGTAGTAGGTCGGGGCTTGCCCCGACATTTTCTCTCGCCTCAAGCTCGGCCATCAGCCGAGCCCAGACCCCGAGTCACGGGCCACGAGCGACGAGACACGATTTTGCAAAACAAACCCAATTTAGGAAAAGTGCAAATGAACCCAAACCCCTGTCTAAAAATGACTTACGAA
>Ga0315277_10000967_pt1 | contig 42964 bp, 39 predicted proteins | sample YL17G05_15_MG_FD_203695 | JGI IMG/M metagenome (GOLD analysis project Ga0315277, IMG submission 203695) | Sediment microbial communities from Yellowstone Lake, YNP, Wyoming, USA - YL17G05_15 | ecosystem: Environmental > Aquatic > Freshwater > Lake > Sediment | place: USA: Wyoming | collected... | reverse complement strand
CAAGGCCACATGGACTCCCGCTATTCGCGGCTTCCCCAAATGATCAGTGATATTGAGCGCCCCACATAAATACTGCCCCAGGGCAGAACGTCCCTTGTTCTTGTTCTTCTGTAGCCAGTCTTTAACCTTTGCGACTGTGTTCTTGCTGGATAACAGTTCTAGAATGGTTTCGGCTGTTTTCATGCCTCTCTTAGTTATACTAATCGAGGCGATTTGTTCACACTTATTTCACGGGACATGCGCAGTGCTAGCCAGGATTTTCTCGAGTTGCGCTTGGATGGAGTCGAAGTCGATCTCGACTGCTGAATTCGGAGCGACATCCTTCTTGTAGTGCCGCTCGCTGTCAGGTGGAGGGGTCGTGTGTCGCATTTCGTCTCTTGCCAATCTACACCCGACAGCTTTCGGCCAGCATTCTATCTCTCGCATCATCGGAGGCGCTAGGAGATTCAAACTCTCAGCGTAATCCCTCAGGAAAGAATCGGGGACATTCCGAATTTCCAGCTTTCCTCCGCTGAATAGAAAAGCTCATCCACTGGTTGATCCGTCCGATTCAGCTGAGCAAGTCGGGAAATTCGGAATGTCCCCGATTCTTTCACCTCTCAGCCATGTCCTGATCTGGCTGTCCTCTTGACTTACCCTTATTCGATCATCCTGAAGTTGAATCTGCCGCGCCCGAGTGGATAGAAACGTGCTCGCACCCGCCCACCAAATTTTTAGTATGGTTAGTCGTCTCGAGATGTAATATCAGCTTGGACGCGGCTTTGGTTTAGCAGTTCTGCCGACACTGCGGCAAAGTTACTCAGCCACGTTCGAATGTGATTCACCAAGTAATTCCTGATTATTTCCAGCGTCGTCTGCTCCCTGCAGGCGATGCTGAGTAACGCTCCATGGAGGACATTTCTTATGTCTGAAGGTTCTGAAAATAAATGCTCTGATTCCCCTCCGGGGATAAGCCGTAGAGGCTTTCTGTCTTCGGTGAGCGCAGGAGCTGTGGTGGCCGTTTCTCTTAAGGATATTCCTGCGGCTTCAGCGCAGGAAATCGAAGCGGTTGGCAACACGGTCACCGTCAACCTGCGCATCAATGGATCGTCAAGAAAGATCCTGGTGGAGCCTCGCTGGTCCCTGCTGTACGTCTTGCGCGAGGTCCTCGGGCTCACCGGAACCAAAACCAGTTGTGATCGTGGTGAGTGTGGCGCCTGCACGGTGCTCATCGACGGCAAGCCGCGCTACGCTTGCCTGACGCTTGCGGTCGAAGCACAGGGCCACGAAATTACGACACTCGAAGGCCTGATGGACGGCGAGAAGCTCGGCCCCGTGCAGCAGGCGTTTGCGGAAGAAGACGCATTTCAATGCGGCTTTTGCACACCCGGACAGATCGTGGCGGTTGAGGCTCTCCTGCGCCGCAATCCCAATCCGACCATCGAGCAAATACGCCACGGTTTGAGCGGAAACCTGTGCCGCTGCGGCACGTACAGGCACATCTTCAATGCCGCCGCCAAGGCCGCCGAACTCCGAAAGAAAGGAGGTGCGTTGTGAGCGATTTCTATGAAGAATTGGGAGAATCCTTTCGGGCGAACATAGAACCGTCCGCCCCGCCGGCCGAGGAAAAAATTCAGCCCTGGGGCGAGACGCGTATTGTTGGCAAGGCACTGCCCCGCGTGGACGCCTATGAGCGCGTTTCCGGCGCGGCCCAGTACACTGCCGATATTGTCCTGCCCGATATGATCTACGCCGCAATACTGCGCTGCCCGCACGCGCATGCCATGGTGAAAAGCATCGACACAGGCGCCGCAGAAAAGATGCCCGGCGTCGTGGCCGTTCTCACAGGCAAATCTCCCGGCGCCGACATCCCGTGGTACGGCGGGAGGACGCCGCAGAGCAAGCTCTTCGATCCGCACTGCCGCTATGAGGGAGACGAAGTTGCCGCTGTGGCGGCTCAGACTCCCTATCAGGCATTTGATGCCCTCAAGGCGATTAAAGTGCAGTACGAAAAGCTGCCTTTCGTCATTGACGAGTCCGCTCTCAAACCTGAAGCCCCGAAGCTGCACGAAGGCGGCAATTCCACGGGACAGCCACGCACAACCAAGCGGGGCGATGTGGCAAAGGGATTCGCCGAGGCGGATGTAGTCCTGGAGGAAACCTTTTACACCAGCGTCCAGATCCATGTGCCCATGGAGGTCCACGGCTCGGTCGTGAAATGGGACGGCGACAAGCTGACCGTCTGGGATTCGACTCAGGGTGTCTATGATGGAGTTCTCTTCCCCATCGCTCGAGCTCTGAACCTGCCTCTCAACAACGTGAGGGCAATATGCCGATACATGGGCGGCGCCTTCGGATCCAAGCTGGAGCTGGGCAAATATACGGTCATCGCGGCTCTCCTGTCCCGCAAGACGGCTCGACCTGTGAAAGTGACGCTGTCCAGGGAGGAAACTCTCCTGTGCGTGGGCAACAGGCCCGAGGCAAAAATGACGCTGAAGGCCGGAGTAAAGAAGGATGGGACGCTGACCGCCTTGCAGCTGACCAACGTCGCCACCCCAGGCGCGTATGCATCTGGAACTGGTGTGGGATTCCAGGTCGCAGAACTTTACAAGTGTCCGAATGTCCTCATCAGCGAGAGCGGGTTTTACACCAACGCGGGCCGCGCGCGGGCGTTCCGTGCGCCGGGTTTTCCTCCGGGCAATTGGCCGCTCGAGCAAATGATGGACATGCTTGCCGAGAAGATCGGCATGGATCCGATAGAAATCCGCCTCAGGAACTTCACCGACTTCAGCCAAACCAGGAACATGCCCTATACAAGCACCGGCCTGAAGGAGTGCCTGACCGAGGGGGCAAAGGCGTTCGGTTGGAAGGAAGCCCGGGCCGCAAAAAAGAGCAGCAGTCACATCAAGCGCGGCTTCGGTGTGGCGGCCGGCATGTGGCAAATGGGCAATGGATCTCCGCCTTATACCGCCGAGATCAGGATGTTCGTGGACGGCGGTATCACCATCAAGACAGGGGCCATGGATATAGGCACCGGAACCAAGACGGTCGCTTGCATGGTCGCCGCGGAAGAGTTGGGTGTACCGCTCGAGAGCGTCCGCATCGAAAACGCCGACACTGCCGTTACTCCTTATGCTCAGCTCAGCGGCGGCAGCATGACATTGCCGGGGCTGATCCCTGCCGTGCGCAAGGGAGCCTGGCTCGTCAAGAGTCAGATCTTCGCCTGGGGAGCAGAGGCGCTCGGCGTCGCGAAGGAAGACCTGGAGTTGAAGAACAACGCCATCGTCAGCCGCAGCAGCCCCGAGAAGAAGAAGACCGTGGAAGAACTGATGCGGGCTCATGGCGTAATGGATGTGATCGCCATAGGCAACCGGGACCCCAATCCTGCAAACAAGGCCACGATGCCTTTCGCCGCTCACTTCGCCGAGGTCGAGGTCAACACCAAGACCGGCGAGGTCAAGGTCGTGCGACTGGTCGGCGCGAATGAGAGCGGCCGCGTGATCAACCGTAAAACTTTCGACAACCAGGTTTATGGCGGCATGACCATGGGCCTCGGCTTCGGCTTGATTGAGAAAAGGATCCTGGATCGGCAGACGGGTAAGATGTGCAATGTAAACATGCACGACTACAAGATACCTACGGCACTGGACGTCGCCGTGGATCACCAGGTCATAGCTATCGATCCCAAAGACACGGAGTGCAACATCGTCGGCTGCAAAGGCTCCGGCGAACCTGCGCACGTGCCTACCGCCTCAGCGATCGCCAATGCCATCTATGATGCCATCGGCGTGAGGCCTACACACGGGCCGATCGAACCTAAGACTATCCTTGAACTGCTCAGCAAAAAGAAAGGGGGATGAGCCATGATGAAGAACTTTGCTTATGTAAAAGCCGGCTCGATCGCGGAGGCTATCAAAGCGCTGGGCACAAAGGGCGCCAAGCTTCACGCGGGTGGGACGGATCTCATGGGATGCATGCGCGACGAGGTCTTCCAGGTGGAAAAGGTCGTCAGCATCAGCGGTCTCAAGGATCTGAAAGGCATCTCCGCCAAGCCGGATGGCGGAGTAAAAATCGGTGCGCTCACGACAATCGCGGAAGTTGCCGCCAGCGCCTCCATCGCCGAGAAGTATGCAGTGCTGGCACAGGCGGCGGCCGAAGTCGCCAGTCCACAACTCCGAGAACAGGGCACCATAGGAGGAAATCTCTGCCAGCGGCCTCGCTGCTGGTACTTCCGCGGCGATTTCCACTGCGCCAGGAAGGGCGGCGACACCTGCTATGCCGTAGACGGCGAGAACCAGTATCACGCCATCTTCGGAGGCGCGCCCTGCTTCTTCGTGCATCCATCGGACATAGCGGTTGCGCTTGTGGCGCTGCAAGCACAGCTCATGATCACGGGACCGTCAGGAAGCAAAGCAGTCAAGATCGAGAACTTCTTCGTCTCTCCGGATAAGAGCATCGAAAAGGAAAACATTCTCGCGCCCAGCGAGATTGTGACGGAGATACACCTCCCCCCGATCGGCGGCAAGGTACGCAGCTCCTATCGCAAGATCCGGGCGCGCCGCGCCTGGGACTTCGCCTTAACCAGCGTCGGAGTGGTTTTGCAGTTCGAGAATGAAAATGTCAGCAAGGCCCGCATCGTCCTGGGTGGCGTTGCCCCATACCCATGGCGCGTCGGGGCGGCCGAGAGACTTCTGATCGGCAAAAAGCCCGACAGCACCGCCGCAGCGGCTGCGGGGCAGGCAGCTGCCCAGGGAGCCAACCCGATGCGAGATAATGCCTACAAGGTGGAGATGGTCAAGGGGGCTGTTGAAGAGTCCATCCTGGCCTTCACCTGAAAACATCCGCTGTTTGCGAGGAGGGTCGAAGCATTTTCGACCCTCCCAGAGCAGTTTGTCATAAGGTTGGCATAGCGCAGGATCTGCCCGTGGTTCAATGAATCAATAAGGAGACCTTGACTCATGAATAACGATAAGAAACCAACTGCCGGATCCACCCGGCGCCAATTCCTGGGTCAGACCGCAGCGGCGCTTGCCTCCGCGTCTGTCCTGACGAATTTAGCGACTGCCTCGGCGAAAGAAAAGCCCGTTCGCAAGGTGACGACGCGTGTGTTGGGGGCGAATGACCGCATCAATCTCGCCTTCATCGGCAATGGGATGCAGTTCCTTGGACTGCTGGACCGGGGTTTTCAGGCGCGCCAGGAGAAAAAAGGTGATTTCCAGTACGCCGCGATGTGTGATGTCTGGGAGCCGCGCCTGAAATACGCGCAGGAAAAAACCAAGGCGGAGAAGTCCTATCGCGATTACCGGGAGGTGATCCAGCGGCCGGACATCGATGGAGTTGTGATTGCGGTTCCCGATCACTGGCACCACGCCATCGCCAGGGAGGCCTTGCTGTCCGGGAAGGATGTCTACCTGGAAAAGCCCATGACCTACACGATTGACGAAGCGGCCAGGCTGAACGAGATCGTCAATCAGACAAAGCGCATCCTGCAGGTAGGCGGCTCGGGTCCAAGCACCCGCCTGTATTGGAAAGTCAACGAGTACATTCGCGCCGGCAAGATGGGCAAAGTTTTGTGGGGACTGATCAGCTACAATCGGAATACCGACGCCGGCATGTGGGACTACCCGATTCCCGGGATCGGCAGCGAGTCCTGGCCCAATGCCGAGTTCAGCGAGAAGAACTGCGACTGGAAAATGTGGTTGGGGCCGGCGCGCAAGCGGCCTTTCAGCGCGGAGCGCTATTTCCGCTGGAGGAAATTCTGGGATTACTCGGGTGGCAACGCCACCGACCTGCTTTATCATCGCCTGGGAGCCATGTCCAGCATGATCGGCTTCGACTTTCCGACCCGCGTCGTAGGCGCGGGGGGAATCTACGTCCAGAAAAATCGTGAGGTTCCCGACACCTACATGACGATGGTGGAATATCCGGGCGAGTACTGCGTCAACATGATCTCGTGCATGGGAAACGCCGAGTCGGCACCAATCAGCGTCTATGGGAATTGGGGAACCCTGCAGATCGTACAGCAGCGTATGCAGGCAGGCGACGCCATGGGAGATCTGACCCGCGGGCCTCGCGGCCCACGCGGCCGCGAGGTGGCGGTGATAAAAGCGGAGCGCCAGTTCCTCAACAAATTCAAAGAAGCGAACGAGGGAAAGACGGAGGTAACCATCGAGCCGGTGGAAAGCGAAGACCTGGCGGATAACTGGCTGAACTGCATGCGCAGCCGGGAAAAGCCGGTGTATGACGTCCTGAGAGGCTACCAAGTCATGGTCGCGATCAGGCTAGGCGTCGACTCCTATCGCGAAGGCAAGGCCCTGGCATTTGATCCAGCCAGCCGCCGCGTCCTGTCGAAGCCGCCGGAGCGCAAGGTCTACCTGCCTCCCGGCGCGTAGTCCTTTGTGAATCTTCGTGGCCTTCGTGCCATTGTGTTGTCTTTTGATAACAACACGATGGTAGAAGGATCTCAAAGAGATGTGAGGCAGTATATGCGAATCTTAAATCTTTGGACGGCGCTTTTTCTCCTGGCGGGCAGCGCTCCGGTTTGCTTGCATGCGCAATTGCCGGAGCGCGCGGCTTCGATGGATCGGCCGGTGCATACCTTTTCGATCGTCGCGCACGACCCGGAGACGGGTGAGATGGGTGTGGCCGTGCAGTCACACTGGTTTTCCGTGGGATCGCTTGTCACATGGGGAGAAGCCGGTGTCGGCGTTGTAGCCACGCAGTCGATGGTGGATCCCTCCTACGGCCCGCTGGGGCTTGCTCTCATGAAGGCCGGCCGCACTGCGGGACAGGCCCTGGAAGGTCTCAAGCGTGCCGATCCGCACCCGGAGGTGCGGCAGGTTGCTATGCTGGACGCCGCTGGCAAGGTAGCGGCTCACACAGGTGAGAAGTGCATCCCTGCCGCGGGACACGTCGTGGGAGACAACTTCTCCGTGCAGGCCAACCTCATGCTGAACGAGAAGGTCTGGCCAGAGATGGCTAGGGCCTTCCGAGCAGCCCGCGGCGATTTGGCCGACCGGATGCTGGCGGCATTGGATGCGGCTCAGGCGGCCGGAGGCGACATTCGCGGAAAACAGTCGGCGGCGATTCTCATCGTCAAAGGCAAATCCACGGGACGTCCGTGGGAAGACCGCATAATGGAGCTGCGCGTGGAGGATCATCCGCAGCCGCTCGCGGAGCTGCGCCGGCTGGTGCGTCTCCACCGCGCCTTCGATCACATGAACAGGGGAGACCAGGCCGTGGAGGCGGGCAATGCGGTGGCAGCCTTGCGCGAATACGGAGCTGCCGAAACCCTGTTTCCCGACAACCTCGAGATGAAGTTCTGGCACGCGGCCGCGCTGGTAAATATGGGCCGCGTGGAGGAGTCGTTACCTTTATTTCGCGAGATATTCGCGAAGGACAAAAACTGGGCCACCCTCTTACCGCGACTGCCAAAAGTCGGGCAGCTCAACGCCGATCAGAAGACCGTCGACCGGATCCTGGCGGCGGCCAAGTAGCAAAGCCATCCTCGCGAATTTGTGCGCCTTGGTAATGTTTTTTAAAGACCGCGAAGAAACGCAAAGGCTCGTCTGGCTCAGACCGGACCGTTCAGGCGGTCCTTACTGGAGTCAAATGCATAGCCCCATACAATTTATTGCGATGAATACTCGCGACATCCCCGAAATGCCGCCCGAGCGCAACAATGCCCTTCGGGCGGCAGCGGACTACGGAATTGACGTTAGCCAGCTCGTGTATTTGCTGACCCTAACTCCACTGGAGCGCCTGATCCAACACGATCGGGCCCTGGAGCTCGTTCTGGCGGCCAGACAGGCCGGGATCCGACACTATGGCTTCGACCCTCGACTGCCTGAAGCTTCTGAGCGCCTATGACGTGGAGCACGTGGTCGTTGGCGGGGTTGCTAGTGTCCTTCACGGTTCTCAGCTCGTAGCCGAGGATGTCGAAATCTGCGCCCCTCTGACGATTGCCAATCTCGAAAAGATTCTTGGTTCTCTTCGCGGCCGGAATCCAAGATTCCGTATGAGTCCCGACAGACCTCCGCTCCCAGACGACCCCTCGCAGCTCGTCGGCTTCAAGAACCTTTACCTGGCAACGGATCTCGGCCAGATTGACATCCTTTCGGAGATAACCGGCGTCGGGAACTATTCGGAGGTCTGCAAGCACACAATCGCCGTGCATCTCGGCGGAGTCTCGTGCCGTGTACTGGACTTGGACAACCTTATCCAAGCCAAAAGTGCGTTGGATTCACCAAAGAATCGACACACCGTCCTCGAGCTGAAAGCCATAAGAGAGCGAATCCAGGATAAGAAACCTTCCAAGTGAGGGGCTTCGCCCCGGCATCACGCAATTCATACTATCGTCCGAGGTCAGCGAGATTGAACACGCTTCCTTATGCCGGCACCGGGAATCAGGCGGACTGCGTTCCTGTAATAGATCTTTTCAAGGACCTCATCCGGCAGATACATGCCATAAACCATCCAGCGTCCCTGGTAATGGTGGCTCCTGGCAACGTCAAAGTACTCGTCCGCAGTTTCCAGGAACTGGTAGTAAATCCGGTACGCTTCGGCATCCGGACTGGTATCAGTGCCGAACAACACGCGGTCCTGGTACTTGATGAGGAACTTGCGAGCCGCATAAGGCTGGCGTCCGAGCTCGCTGATGCGCGCGTCGATGCTCACAAAGAAGTTCGAGTACTTGTCCAGCCGTTCTGAAACCCACTTCAGATCCTCCGCATAACACCCGACATGGGCGCCGATGAAGGTCGTCCTGGGATGCCTGGCCACCACGTTGATCAGCTGCGCGAGGATCGTTTCCAGTGGTGGATAGCCGGGATAGAACAGCCAGTCCGGATGGTCCTGCAGTTCTTCATAGCGCTCGTTGTTCTTGTCGAGCGGCGTGAAAAAAGCTGCCGGATCCCCCACGTGGATCTCGATGGGGATTTTCAGCTCGCCGCACTTGGTCCAGATCGGGTCGAAACGCGGATCGTCCACCGGGACAACCCTTCCGTCCGGGTACTTACGCGTGAGTCCAATATCGCTTTTTGCGATCTTCAAGCCGTACGCGCCGGCCTTTACATCCGCTTCCAGCTGTGCCGCGGCCATGGCGCCGAAGTTCGGATCGTTCACCTTGGTCCAATCCACCCTGGCGTACGTAAGAAATCGTCCAGGATAAGCCTTTTCGAATTTGGCAACGGTGGCTTTGAGCGTTTCACCCCAGCCGCCATCCAGGTTGACGACCTGCGCGATTCCCGCCGCATCCATCTCTTTAATGCAGGCCGCTGGATCCATCGCGGACCCGCGGCTCTCCACGTTCCCGAGGTGGTTGTGGACGTCGATAACCTGGAATTTGGCCCTCTGGGGCACATGGTATTCGGTTACCAGCATGGACATGGGATGATAGTTCCGGAGAATCAGGTCCGGCGCCTTTTGCAGCTTTCTCTGCATCCCTTGCGGCTGGGAATGGCGCGGGCCAATAAAGGTTGAGGCCGCACAAACGAGCACTGCAATCGTGAAAATCCGGGCGATTTGATTCTTTTGCATGAGACTCCTCCACCTCAAAGGGAGTAATGGAACGGTCAGCGCACCATTAAGCCGGCTGGCAGCGAGTTGCCCGGCCGCAGCGTCCGAGTGACCATCACACGAGCGCGCCGGAGCAGCTTCGAGGAAGTCTACGTTTATCACACGGCACTATCGCCTGCAATTGAAAGGAGGCGCGAGAAAGGGGAGGACAATACAAAGCCACCAGCCAATTGAGGCCTGAACGCGCCAGAGGACGCCGAAAATCCGCGTCCTCCGGCGCTTTATCCCATCCTCCGTCTCTAATCCAGACTATCTCCGAGTCGTCTGCGTCTCCGATCTCAGCTATCTCTGCGTCTTTGGGGCAGGTTTCTCCTCGTTTCCATGGTTTGGATTATCTTTCCCGAATTCCAAAGCTCGCACCACGGCTGCTGGTGTATAAGGAAGTGGTAAATACGATCCGGATCCAACGATCTGAGGTTATCGCTCGCCAAATTATGAACAGCCTTTGAAGGGAGAAAAGCTATGACACGCCGGCGGCTGGTTCTCGGTATGGTCCAATTGATCCTGAGTGTTCTACTCGCTTATCCCTATGCGCGGCTGTTGCACGCCGATCCCGTCTCACTTACCGGCCTGAAGTGCGAATACAAAACCAATCCTCTCGGCATGGATGTCACGCAGCCGCGTCTCAGCTGGCAGGTGCTGAGCAGCGAGCGCGGCTGGCTCCAGAGCGCCTACCAGATACGAGTGGCGCAGAGTCCTGCCGCACTGAGTCAGGGCGCGGAACTGCTCTGGGATACCGGCAAGGTGGCCTCCCCGGAGTCTGTACAGCGCACTTACGCCGGACCGGGACTGCAATCGGGCAAGCGCTACTACTGGCAGGTGCGGGTTTGGGATGCCCAGGATAGGCCCTCAACCTGGAGCGAAACGGCCTGGTGGGAGATGGGTCTGCTGACGCCATCAGACTGGCAGACGTCCTGGATCGAGCCGGATTTTAATGAGGATGCGGCCAAATCCAATCCCAGTCCCATGCTGCGCAGAGAATTCGAGGTCCGGAACGAGGTCAAATCGGCACGAGCCTACGTCACCAGCGATGGTTTGTATGAAATGTACCTCAACGGTCGGCGCGTCGGCGATGAAGTGTTTACCCCCGGGTGGACCAGCTACGACGATCACATTCAATACCAGAGCTACGACATCACTGCTCAGGTTCAAAAAGGCAAAAATGCCGTTGGAGTAATCCTCGGTGACGGCTGGTACCGCGGCTATCTGGCCTTCAGCGGCCAGCGCAACACCTATGGCAATAAGCTCGCCCTGCTGGCTCAAATTCGCCTTACTTACGCGGACGGCAGCAGCCAAGTCATTGGTAGCGATCAGAGCTGGAAGGCCGCTACAGGCCCCATCCTCATGTCCGACATTTACAATGGCGAGACCTACGACGCCCGGCTGGAGAAGAAAGGCTGGAGCAGCCCAGGCTATGACGACGCCGCCTGGGCAGGAGTCAGGCTCGCGAATCATCCGAAAAGCAATCTGGTCGCCCCGGCCGGGCCGCCGGTGCGCCGGATTCAGGAACTCAGGCCGGTGAAGATCTCGAGGGCTCCAGCCGGCGAAACCGTCGTGGATATGGGTCAGAACATGGTGGGCTGGGTGCGCCTGAGGGTGAGTGGCCCGGCCGGGACCACCGTGACACTGAGGCATGCCGAAGTCCTCGACAAGGCAGGCAATTTCTACACTGAAAACCTGCGCGTTGCCAAACAGACGATCGAGTACACTCTGAAGGGGGAGGGTGTGGACGTGTTCGAGCCGCACTTCACCTTCCAAGGGTTCCGGTACGTCAAGGTGCAGGGCTTTCCGACTGAACTCACGCTGGACAATCTCACCGGCATTGTCGTGCACTCGGACATCACACCCGCCGGGACCTTCGAATGCTCCAATCCAATGATCAATCAGTTACAACACAATATTCAGTGGGGTCAAAACGGCAATTTCGTGGACGTCCCCACCGATTGCCCCCAGCGCGATGAGCGCCTGGGCTGGACCGGCGATGCCCAGGCCTTTGCCCGCACAGCCAGTTTCAACGCCGATGTGGCCGCTTTCTATACCAAGTGGCTCAAGGACATGGCGGCGGATCAAAAACCCAGCGGTGCCATTCCTCATGTCATACCCAACGTCCTGGACCGCAAAGATCCGGCGAAGAATACCGCTTCAGCGGGTTGGGCGGATGCATCCGTGATCGTTCCCTGGACCGTCTATCTCAGCTACGGCGACACCCGAATCCTCGAGCGGCAGTATGGATCCATGAAAGGTTGGGTGGACTTTATGGCTAAACGCGCCGGAGATTCCTATCTTTGGAACAATGACTTTACTTACGGCGACTGGCTGGCGTTTGCTACCAACCGTTCCGATTATCCCGGCGCTACCACGGACAAGGACTTGGTCTCTCAGGCCTATTTCGCCCGCTCTACAGACCTGCTGCAGAAGACGGCGGCTCTGCTCGGCAAGAGCGAGGAGGCGAGCAAATATGCCGGCCTTTTGTCCAACATCAAAAAAACCTTCAATGCCGAATTCGTGACGCCCAGCGGCAGGCTGGCTTCAAATACCCAAACGGCTTATTCCCTGGCCCTGGCTTTCGATCTGCTGCCCGAAAACCTGCGTGCCCAGGCGGCCGGGCGGCTCGCAGAGGATGTGCGCAAGTTCAAGCACATAACCACCGGTTTTCTGGGCGCTCCGCTGATTTGCCGTGTCCTCAGCGATTATGGTTACTTCGACGAGGCATTCATGCTGCTCAATCGCAAGGAGTATCCTTCCTGGCTTTATCCCATCACCAAAGGGGCGACAACGATCTGGGAACGTTGGGATGGAATCAAGCCGGATGACTCCTTCCAGGATAAAGGCATGAATTCCTTTAACCATTATGCCTATGGCGCCATTGGAGAGTGGCTATACGGGGTTGTCGCAGGCATCGAGATCGATCCGCAAAAACCGGGTTACAAGCACATCATTGTTCAACCGCACACGGGTGGCGAGTTGAACTTCGCTAAAGCCAGCCATCAATCCCTGTATGGCTCGGTGGCAGCAGGCTGGGAGCTGAAGGACGGACAGCTGCACGTAACGGTCGAGATCCCCGCCAATACCACCGCAACCGTGAAGCTCCCCCAGGCCAGATTGGAAAGGATTCTGGAGAGCGGCCAACCTCTGGCCAACACCAAGGGTATTATCCGTTCTTCGCAAGACGGCCAGGCCGCCGCGGTTGAGGTGGGTTCCGGACGGTACGATTTCACCTATCCGATGGAGCAATCCGCAAGGAAATAAGAGGACACCACAGAGACACAGCGCGGCCGGAGGCCGTAGATCAATGATGCGGCGATTGTTGATTCTCCTATTGGCTTTGGCTGTCGTGGCGGGCGCGATTATTGTTTTTAGGATCCTTGACCGTCCGCAGGGAATCGTGCTCACCGGGATAGTGACGACTCATGAAGTCAATGTCAGCCCGCAGATCCAGGGACGGCTGATTCGACTATTGGTAAAGGAGGGGGATTTCGTAAAGGCGGGTGAATTGGTGGCCACCATCGATCCCCAGGAGTTGAAAGCCGATCGATCGTTCTATCTCCACGCCGACCTCCGGCACCGCGCTCGTCAACGGATTCGATGTGGTGGCCGCAGCCAACAAAGTACGGCGGAGTATCGGCGTTATTCCTCAGGCAATGACCTCTGATCTGGATCTGAGCGCCGAAGAGAATATGGAGATTTTTGCCAGGCTCTATGGGGTTCCGAAGGAAAAACGGCAGCGGGTGACTAAACAACTCCTTGAGGCGGTCGACCTGCAACAGTGGGGAGACAAGCCGATAAAGAGTTTTTCCGGCGGGATGCGGCGGAGGCTCGAGATTGCCCGAGGGCTGGTGCACGAGCCCAAGATCTTTTTCCTCGACGAGCCGACCACCGGGCTGGACCCGGTCTCGCGCGTCGCCGTCTGGGAAATGCTGATGAAGTTGAAGTAGGGACGCGATCTGACAATCCTGCTGACCACGCATTACATGGACGAGGCTGACAGGCTGTGCGACCGCATCGCAATCGTCGGCCATGGCAAACTCGTCGCGCTGGACTCTCCGCTCAAGCTCAAGGCCTCAATTCCTGGAAACAACATCCTGGAAGTCAGCTTTTCTAGGGTTCCGGACGGCTGGACAGAAAAACTGAGGCAGCTTTCCGACGTGCAGGATGTCAAGGCCGATGATCACATATTTCGGATCGGCTCCAACAACGGGCCCAAAACGACTTCGGAATTGATCGAGGCGGCCCGGGGCGCGAACGTTGACATCACCTCCCTTTCAGTCCAAAGCACTACGCTCGACGATGTGTTTGTGCATTACACGGGCCGGCAGCTCCGCGATGCTCTGCAAGACGCACTCAAGTTCGATCCCCGGCATTTCTACCAACGGCAGTGAGGAAGTCCCATGCAACGCACCTTTGCTCTCATTGAGCGGGATGTCCGAAAATTCAGGCGCAGCCCCACTCTGGTCCTGACCACTATGTTTTTTCCGCTGGTCCAGCTGGTAGTTCTCGGATACGCCTTTGGTGGAAAGATAAGGAACCTGCACGTGGGCGTCGTGGATCAGGATCATCAGATCGAGACAGTCAAGCTGCGGGAGCTCTGCGGTGCGGTAGCAGTGAATGCCCGCACCTTTGACACGGTCATGTATGCGGATGAAGGGGAGGCGATAAAGGACTTACACGATGGACGCATCAGCGCCATTCTCCAGGTTCCACCCAACTTCTCGCGCCGGGTCCTGGCAAAGAATGCGCCGCAGGTGGCTCTGATTGAAGACAACACGGACAACTTTGCGGTGGGCGCGCTCGAAGGAGCGTTCATACAGCTGCTTGGGACATACAACCAGCGCGGAGATCTCCCACGCGTACCTGCTCAGGCCACGCTCCGGGTGGTTGAAGTCTATCCGTACGTTCCCTATATACAGTATCTTCTGCCGGGGACAATCACGCTGGCCGCATTATTGCCGGCGCGGCGGGCATCAAGAGTAGATCCCGTGGTGGCCTTGCGCTATGAATGATCATAGCGCAGCAAATCCGCGGCCAGCGATTTAGATATGCACTATCGTTGATCGGCTTTGCGGCACGAGTGACAAATGACAGAAGCTAGAAAAGGTGGTCTGTGAGTACCTGGTTGCGTGGCGCAGCCCGGCGCGCGTGGAGTGGATCCCATGGTGGCTCTCCGGTACGAGTGAAGATTTGCGATAGCACAACAGAATACTCAAGCTTGCCGGCGTCGAGGGAACAAATCAGAATGTCCCCAGCGGACTACAATTTGAGATCCTCCAAGGATTGAACGAGGTAATCGGCATCCTGCTTGGTGTGAAAATCGACAGGGAAATCCTCAGGCCGTTCAGCCCGAACTCCGTCATGGGACGGCAATCAGTCCTGTACTTCTCTGAGAGTTTGCTGGCCAACTCCGCCGCGCTCTGTCCCTCCATCTCAACCGTGGTGATGCCTGCAGACAGACTGTCCGGCCCCGGCGTCTTGATCTTGAAGTAGGGTTTGGCGGATAGGCGTTCCCGGAAATACCTCTTCAGATCCAGCACTCGCTTTTCAATCCGTTCCGCACCAATAAGATTGCGGAAATCCAGTGCCGTGCCAAGCCCGAGCACCTCAGGCAGATTCCTGGTGTTGTAGTTCTCGAAGCGCCGGATGGATTTGTCCTCATAGCCGGCAGCCACAATGAGGGGACGGATGTGCTTCTGCGCTTCCCGTCTGGCGTAAAAGATCCCCACGCCCTTCGGTGAGAACAGCCATTTGTGCGCGCTGGCTGCATAAAAGTCGCGGCCCAGCTTAGTGACATCAAAACGAAACATCCCCGCGGACTGCGCTCCGTCCACGGCCACCAGGATACCGCGTGCTCGTGCCAGCTCTGAAACCTCGCGCACGGGCAAAATCATCCCGTTTGTGTTGACCATGTGGCACATCGATATGACTTTGGTGAGTGGACTGAGGGCTTGTGTATACACGTCCACCAGCTCCGCAGGACTGGCGGGTAGTATGGGGAGCTTCGGTCTGACCGGCTTCACGCCTTTCGATTCCTGCCAGTACTGCCACGGGATGGTTCCGCTGGCGTGTTCGTGATCGGCCAGGATCACCTCGTCGCCCGGCTTGAGATCGAGACTGCATGCGACGACATTCATGCCTTCGGTCGTGTTGTGAATCAGAGCTACTTCATCGGGAGAGGCTCCCAACAGGGCGGCGGCCTTGCTGCGGACAATTTCTTTCTCATGGTTCCAGCCGCCCCACATATATTTGGATGGATACGCGTCCAGCGTTCGCCGGAATTTCTCGGTGGCCTCGATGACAAGGGAGGGAGAGGGGCCGAGCGACCCGTTGTTGAAGTAATAAAGGCCCGGCACGAAGGGAAATTGACTCTTGACGAGCTCCCAATAGGCTTCTCCATTTTCAAGATTGGACAGACCTGCGGCGAGTTTGTCGGCCTGGGCTAGGAGCCTCTCTCTGGTTCCTCCTGCCAAGAGAGCGCTACCGGCGATTCCAGAAAATGCCTTTTTGACGAAATCACGGCGTTGGCGAAATCACGGCGATTCGTAGACTCCTCGTGCATCCTTGTGCCTTTTGTATCACTGCGCTGTTTCAAAAAACAACACGACGGCACAAAGATCACGAAGATTCACCATGGTATCGCTGCCGGTGTGTCCGAGAACATCGGCGATTTGCTTGATGGGCACAACCTGATCCCTTCTGAAATCATCGGCCAGTATCCTCAAATCCCCTGGCGTCAGATGATCGATTTGCGTAACTTCGCAGTTCATGCCTACTGGAACCTCCTCCCTTCCATAATCTGGAACACGAACGAGAACGCCCTGCCGCCGCTGGTAGATCCCCTCCGGAAGCCACTGTCCGATTTCGAAGATTGATCGTAACACCGTTTTACCTGAAGGATTTTGGGGCTCTCCACAGAAGCTATTTCCTTCTGTATGAAATATAGGGAGGTGTCGCCCGTTTGCGATTGTGATGCAAGATAAAACGTCCTAAGGGTTGAATCGGCCCGACTCCTGAGCCAGAATGGCCTGCAAACGAATGGAAGGAACAAATGAGATCTGTCGCCCTAATCGATGCGGAATACCTCGCCTTCGCGCTCCGCGGGTTCCAGCTCAGGATCGACTACGCTAAGCTGTTGAGTTTTCTCAAGGCGCGCTACGCACCGCTCCTTAGGGCAGTCTTTTATACTGGGGTTGATGCGGCGTCGGAACGACAACGTCGCTTTTTCAGGGCCATCGAGGATATCGGATACGAAATCTGCTCAAGGCCGTTCCAGAAGCTGGGCGACAAGGTCGTGCTGAAGGGTCTTGATATTCAGCTGGCTGCCGACATTATGATATGGGCTGATTCCTGCGATCGCATAGCAGTGGTATCAGGTGACTCTGATCTCGCACCCTGCCTCGCAGCGCTTCCCCGAAAAGGAGTGTTTGGCGAGGTCGTCGCATTCCGCGCCCTCCTCGCCAGGCGCTTGCAGTTGGCTGCAGCCAACGTGACTGATTTGACCGAGTTCATTGCGGATTTGGCCCTTGAACGAAAAGGCAAGGCCGATCAACTCGACCTGAGGCCATTTCCAGATCAGATTCTTCTCTGGCAGCTGAAGGGTCTTGAACCCGGCAGAATGAAAGACATGAGGGCGGCGGTTAGCGGGATTCTTCTTGAATGGACACTCCGGGCCCTCTGCCAAAAGCACGGGATCCAGGTAGCTGCCAAGGATGGACTCGACGCCTTGAACAACCGTCTGGTGCAGGAAGGCGTCTACACGAAACTCATTCAAAAGAAAATCGCGGTGTGGGGAGACATTCGCAACTCGGCTACCCATGGACACTTTGATCAGTATACGGAGCGCGATGTCGAGGAATTTGAGAAGTGGCTACAGGATTTCCTTAGATCCCACCACCCGTGACAAACACGTAAAATCATGGTGCGCCCAACAGCGCGCTCCAGCGGGCGGTCGGAGCCGGCATTCGGGGCAACCCGACTGGTCGTTGGTACTGCCTCGGTTCTTGCCACCCGCCGCTAAGTGATAGTGTTGATGAATACAATATGAGTGAGATTCAGAGAATCACATCTGTTCGATTCGCACGCTACAAAGCGTTTCGTGATTTCTCGCTATCGCTAGATCGCTTTAACATTCTCGTCGGTCCAAACAATTCCGGAAAATCGACAATCTTGGGCGCCTTCCGCATCTTGGCTGAAGCGATCAGAAGAGCACGCGCAAAATCCCCCGCGCTTGTTAACGGGCCTAATGGGGAGACTCGCGGATATCAGGTGAACCTTGGCAACATCCCCGTCGCCACTGAGAACGTGTTCTACAACTACGATGAGGAGCGACCAGCCAGTGTGTCTTTTCGCGTCTCAAACGGCGACCATCTAACCCTCTTTTTCCCAACACGAGGCATCTGCAATCTTGTCTGCGAGACGTCTAGGAAGGCAGTAACGTCCCCGACATCATTTCGACAGCACTTTCCCATCGAGATCGGGTTTGTCCCCATTCTTGGTCCTGTGGAACATGACGAACAGTTGTTCCAGCGAGAGGCAGCACGCGAGGCTCTCCTTACCCATCGGGCGTCTAGGAACTTTCGCAACATTTGGCACCATTACCCCGATGACTTCGATCAGTTTCGCTCGCTGGTTCAAACCACATGGCCCGGGATGGACATCAAGAAGCCAGAAGTGGACACAACACACGACAAACCCCTGCTCAGAATGTTCTGTCCAGAAGAACGAATGGATCGGGAGATATTTTGGGCGGGTTTTGGCTTTCAAGTCTGGTGCCAAATGCTGACCTTCATCGTGATAAACAAAGGAGCCTCCCTATTCATCATCGACGAGCCCGACATCTACCTCCACTCCGACCTTCAAAGACAACTCATTACAGTCCTGAGATCACTCGGCCCCGACATCCTCATTGCAACACACTCAACGGAAATCATCGCAGAAGCAGATCCAGATGAGATACTGGTTGTTACCAAGAAAGCCCACTCCGCGAAGCGCGTGGCCGATCCATCCCAGCTACGGGAAATCTTTGGTACTCTAGGTTCAAACCTCAACCCAACATTGACCCAACTAGCTCGTTCAAAGCGGGTCGTATATGTAGAAGGCAAGGACTTTTAGATCATCTCTCGCTTTGCCTCGAGACTCGATTTTCGCGCGGTTGCCACGCGTTCTGATTTTGCCGTAGTTCCCACAGAGGGATTCAACCCAGCGAGGGCTAGGACATTCACCCAAGGCGTTGAAGCCACATTGGCATCCAAGATATCGGCCTCTGTCATCTTTGATCGCGACTATAGATCAGATGCGGAGGTCGCGGCAGAACTCAAAGAGTTGCAAGCATTCTGTGACTACGCTCACATTCATGGTAGGAAGGAATTGGAGAATTTCCTCCTCGTCCCCGAAGCCCTCAACAGGGCAATCGTCAAACGGATTGCCGATCAAAACAAACGAACAGGCGGCACGAAAACGTTCACAGAAAACACCCAAGCACTTTTGCTTTCTATCACAGATTCCATCAAGCACGATGTCCAAGCGCAGTTTTTGAAACGACAGCACCCATTTGCCAAGTCGTTGAATCGAGCCCTCGACGACGCGACAATCACAAGTCAACTCCTTGCCACCTTCGACAGCAGATGGAAGGACCTGAATGCACGACTAGAGATGGTTCCAGGACGAGAGGTGCTTGCGCGTGTGAATTCACATCTTCAGAAGACATACGGTGTGACGATCACCGCTAATCTCATAATCGAGTGCATGACCGAAACAGAAATTCCGGAAGAGATAAAGGCAATGATATCGAGACTCAATGAGTTTGCGAGGGGCGCCACGAAATAAATGCATCCAAATACGGGCTGGAGTGTAGCGTGAAGCCCGGACAGGTCTACATCCGCTCACCCCAGACGTTGGGGCAAAACGATGTCATTGAGGCGACATTCTCTTCAAACGTCTGTAATTAAGAGGGGACTGTTATGAAGGAACTACGGCTCTTAGCCCGGATTGTTCGTGAATTGGTCTGAAAACGCCAGCGGCTGACTCCAACTGCGCGCGAAACGTCTGGTCATAGGTGCGCAGGGGCGGTGGAAGCCGGTTTGAAGTATGTTGCAGCAGCCGGATGGAGTGATCGTGGTTGCGGCCGGTGCTGACGATGCGTTTTCGGACGAATTCGAACACACTTCTCCCCGCGTGCTGGCATTGGCTTCAGGTGGTTGAAGCGTGAAGGTGGTCAGAGGACTGCGTCCACGGCTGACGCGATGGCCCGTCTAGATTGAGGCGCTCTGCGACGAGTGGCTCAAGGATCTGATGGATTGCGCTGTGGAAATTGAACCGGCCGGTAACGCCGTATGGAAATCCGTCGAACAAGGAAGAATATTAGGTGATACTTCGCTATAGATCGTCGAACAGCTCGGGCTTGGGATCGAGCCCGAGTTCCAGTGATTCGCTGCAGAACCGCGTTAGTACCTCGATCACCCGCTCATGCCGGGCCTGATCCGGCAAGCTCAACTGCCAGCCCTGCGGGGATCGGAATGTCATAGCGTCCGTGCTGATCGAATTGACGGACTTTTGGAGATCTCCAACAAATTGCCGACAGAGTCTGCGCATGTTTCGGGCCGAGTCCTTGTTCTCCCAGTGCTCGTACATCCCGAAGGTGGCATCGTTCAGGATCTGATGGCACTGCAGCGTAAGTTCACAGGGAGGATTGGCGTGTCCAACTGCCGCCAAGATGGCACTATGCATCCGCTCGAAAAGGATTCTCTTGCACAGGGTTTTCTCATCCTTGGATTGCTCCACATCTGGATCGAACGGGATGAAATAGAGCGGCCTCGGATCCGTGTCCGGCTCTCGCTCCATGAATGGATTCTGGCCGGGCGCAATATTAAAAAATGTGCCTCCTACCTGATCAACGGTCAGGCTCAAGTTATTCTCATTCAAGGAAATGCCAAATACACAATAGTCCCCAGTCGGAAAGGACCGCTCTCGAAGATCTCTCTGCAGAACCTCAAGCGATAAGCCAAGCGGCTGAACCGCATTTTCCGGAACCATATATTCGAGCAGCGCTTTGGACACCTGTCCTGGAACCAATCCCAGAATCTCGTGACTCCGCGGACCCGCCAGCAACAGAAGACTCCGTGCCTGATCCGCAGTGGAAGATGCCGGGCCAAACGCGCTCTTCTTGCATTCGGTAAATGCATATTTACTCTCCTCCAGATTAACCAATACGACATCCGGCCTGACCCCCGACTGGATTGCCAGATGCGTATCAGTGGCCGCGAGGAGAACATCAGGTGGTATCGGAAGCAAAGGAGCGATGGCGTATACGTCAAAACCTCTCTCATGGAACAGAGGGGTAATGGGAGCGGCCTCGGGCAGGGGTTGAGCCAGCCATAGCACCATATTGAGCTGGAATAGAGGGTCTCCGATCAGGTCACTGAATCCTGGGCTCATAAGAAACTTTCCGGGCGGATTCCTCAACCATCTGCCTGTACGGTTTGCCGCCAACGAAGGCTTGCGCGCCTGGATCAAGAAACCGCTGAATGTTCGTCACTAACCGGTGCACCGTGTTTCCACAGGTGCCGTCGGGGACGATGGCAACGCATCCCTTGTCTGTGAACTCCAGAAATAGCGGTTGCCATAGATGGCGATCGACACCATAGACATGCACCTTAGTAGGCCCCAGCCGGATAGGGTGCCCCCACAAACGGAGTCTGTTACGTTTTCGTTGGAACGTCGTTTGAATCAGGGAGTCAAACACACCAGCACTCAGCGGTTCTCTGAATTTGACAACAAGCGGTGCCCCGACAATTTTGCGGAACTGACCTGGTGTGCCAATTGACTCCCGGATCGAATACCAGGCGGAATCCTCAGTTGACTTGAGGAGCTGCTCGTAGATTCGCACGACGAAGAGCAGATGATTTCTATGGTCGAGAAAGCTCTCACTCCTGTTAGTGACGCGACCATTGTCGTAGAAATCGTGTCCTCCGCGACCAACGGGCGACGGGAAGCGCAACTGGCTTATTGCATACAGGGGAGAATAGACATCCTGCAGCTTCTGGAGCTTCTGCACGATGACGCCAATTCGGTCCACCAACTGAAATCTGGTTGCGCGCCTTTCCACGATTTCCTCGATATCTTCATCCTCGCTCACTCGAGAAAAATCCATCTCGTTTTCTTCGGCGGTCGAGACCGAGGAATCGTCGATGTCGAAAATACTCTCGTGAGTGAAGACAAGCTTGGTAAACCGCTGAGGTCGACTCAGGCGGGCTACCAGATCCCAGAGAACGCTGAAGGTTTGGCCGCTCAACCAGACGTGATCGATCTCGGGACTGTGCATCACCAGTCGATGAATCCAAGGAATCAGTTCCTCGCTTTTGAACGTGCTGTAGAGCGCAACAACCCGAGGTCGGAGACGCTCCAGGAATCCAATGTCGCCCATCTGGGGATCCGTAGCCAGGAAAAGATCGTCTTCGAGAGGAGTAAGATTTACTTGACGCCTGCTGAAAATGGCTTCCAAACTCTCGTGTCCCCCACACCTGTCTCGATCCAGCAGTTCGAGTAGATGGCTCTTGACCAAGGGCCTCTTGAGTTTCCGCTCATCGATCTCCTCCATTCGCTCAGCGGCATAGCCATCAAAGAAACGAATCAGGTGATGTCGTCCACGGATTTGCCGTAGATCCTGTTCTGTCATAATCAACTCACGGAATGAAACTTCCTGATATACACCTGCTCATACTGAAGGTCGCCGCTGATGCCGTGACGTATGTCCCTTCAAAAGGATCCGACCAGCACAATGGCGATGTCATTATACTCGCGCTGCGACGGCAGGGATCGATCTCTTTGGAGCTTTCTTGTTTTTCCCGGGAAACGGAATAACCGCCATACTCAGGCAAAAGGGATCGCCTCGACACGGAAACAGCAGTTTGGGGCGCAGTCTCAGGTCAGCGATCCGAGCCCTGTTAATGGGGGTGTCTTCTGACGGAGCGCATTCTCCTTGCCCCTGGTCGGGCCCATTCTGTGGGCCACATTGAAAGAGCCAGTGACTCCGCGGACTTTTCGTTTTCGGTTGTGCAGAATCAGGCTGCGCAAGGTTCGCAGGCAGGAAGGACAATGTCCGCTGCGGTCGAATCTTTGCGCCGAGGATCCGGCCATACTGTGGAAATACTACATGTTGCTGGTTGAGATAGAAGAGGCCTTCAAGACACTCAATGTGGATCTTTCATTGCGCCCCATTCACCACCAGAAGGACGAGAGAATCGAGGCGCACACTTTCGTGCCCTTCCTGGCATACTCGCCTCAGATGAAACTGCTGCAGCGACTGAAGGCTCTTGCCCCGGGTCTGACCGCGAGATCCATTCTGCAGAAGTTCGAGTCGATCCAGATGGTCTATGTTCATCTGCCCAGCACAGATCGAAAGAACTGCTGCTCCGTCGATATACCCAGCCGAACAAGGATCTGCTTCTGCCGCTGTCCCGATTGGACTTGAATCCGCCCGATCAGCCGAAACCGCAGCTACTCGACAGGAGGCCCGATATGGGCAAGTTGCAGGTGCGCGTGTAGTGAATACTCTTGGGGGTGCCTTCTAATGATTTCAACGACTTACTGGTGTTCCCCCCCAGTTGTCAAAGTCGGGTTAGATCCAAAAATCAGACCTGTTTTTTTGATTTAATCGGGATGAATCGAAAGCAAAATTGCCGAAATAACGTTTGATCAAGATCTTGCCGTCGTCAGTTCCCTACCTCTCGGCGGAATGTAGGGCATTGGAAAAAGTTCGTCAATCAAAATAAGTATCACATCTCAACTTGTTGTTGCGTATCCACGGGTGGGCTATAACTGCGCGCACGACCGCCAGGCAGAGGGTCCGAGCATTTTTTCTGCAGGCAGGAGACCAAAGGGGTGATAGCAACGAAAGTGTTTGGATAGGATCAGGAGAGACATCCATGTCAGATCCAGAGGCAATAAGCAAAGCGCAGGCAGTGCGCGACTACCTCAGCAGCCACAGGCGCGCAAAACCGCAGCAGGTCGTGGAGGCACTTGCGAAGCAGGAGATTGTCGTTGATGCGCGTTATGTTTCCGCAATCAAGTCGCGGAGTAAAGCCAGCAAACCGTCTGGCAGGAAGTCGGCATCTCGCCATGCAAGGGCTGAGGGAACTGGACGCCAGGCCAAATATCCAAGGCACAGTCTTGAGCGGGCACTCCGCATCCCGCGGGCGGTCCTTGACCAGAACGACGGCCGTGATTGCACTGAGCAGGACGCTGCGTCGTATGTCGGTGTGCAATACAACCGGGGGCCGTTTGCCCTAGAGACAAGTTCAGCGATTAAATTTGGGTTGCTTGAGCGGCCCTCCGCGGGGCAAATCAAGCTCACCGACCTTGCGAAAATGATTCTCCGCCCGCAAGACTCGAACGCTCAGCTTAAGGGGCTTCGCGAAGCTGTGCTTAGGGCACCCGACATCGCCGACGTATACAATCAATACAGAGGTGAGAACCTGCCGGACGAGCCTTTCTTTGATAATGCGCTGATCGACAAGTTCGGCATTCCAAAGGAAAAACTCACCGAATTCAAAGCGATTCTCATGGACTCGCTTCGATATGCCCAGCTTATCGAGGAAAGCGACGGCAAGCGCCGCGTAATCGACGTGTCGGGCACTGGCGACATCCAGATCGATACCGAGGCGCGAATCAAGAAGTTGGGCAAAAGCGTGAGCGTCAGTGCGGACGATACTTGCTTCGTAATGATGCCTTTTGCCGATCCGCTCGGAACTTATTATTCAAAAATTTACGATCCTGCGATCAAAAAAGCCGGCATGAATCCAGTGAGGGCAGATAGCGAGATATTTGGGACTGGCAAGATTATTGATCAAGTTTGGGCTGGAATCAACAAAGCAAAAGTTCTCGTGGCCGAACTCACGAGCAGGAATCCGAATGTTTTCCATGAACTGGGTTTGGCTCATGCCCTCAAGAAGCCCGTCGTTCTCATCTCGGCCAATGAGCTAGACGTCCCTTTCGACCTGAAACACATTCGCGTGATTTACTACGACGTCAATGATCCGTTCTGGGGGGAAAAGCTAATTGACAAAGTAGCCGAGAACATTCTCTCGGCACTGAAAAACCCCGAGGAAGCCCTCTTTCCAGGATTATCAGAAGAGAAACGATTGACCTGTATCGAGGATCCGTGAGACTTCCCAATGGTCCGCGTCTCTCTTTGATTCAGCCCGGCAGGTGGCATTCACCAGGCAGCCGCGGCATTCCTCGACATGTTTGTAGTGCGCACGATATCTGGTCTTAGATCCAAAAATCAGACCTGTTTTTTGATTTAATCGGGATGAATAGAAAGCAGAATTGCCGAAATAACGTTTGATCAAGATCTTACCGTCGTCAGTCCTCTATCCAAGGGGCCTATATTCGGTTTTCCGCCAGTTCCCTTAAAAACTCCTCAACAGGCAATGCATCGATGCCGTCTTCCGTGCGGAACGGGCGTTCGCCCAGAAACACGATAACCCGGCGGCGGATTCCGTTCAGTTCGGCGATGGCCTTCAGTCCGTTGAGATCACGCGAGGCTAGAGTCTCTTTGGCCTTGACTTCGATGGCCGTGAACTCTTTGCTCCGCTGGAGCAGGAAATCCACTTCGGTACCGCCCTCGACCGGAGCCCAATAGAACACTCCGTCATGTCGCAGCCCCAGGCCGCATCCAGGTTCACCGTATGCGTTCAACAGAGCACCCACCCAGCCCTCCAGCAGCGCCCCGCGCTCCAATTCGCCCGGCGGATGGAACTCCCGCTTTACGGCGCGCATGACGCCTGGGTCCACCCAGTACAGTTTGGGGTGCTTCCTTTCCTTGACCCTCAACCTCCCTTCGTACGCCGGCAGGAGCCAAGCCAGATGCGTGTCTGCCAGGATATCCAGATAGCCGGAGACCGTTGTCCGCGCCACACCCGCATCGCGCGCCAACGCGGCCACGCTCAGCACCTGCCCGTGGAACAGGGCCGCAACAGGCAGAAAGCGGGCAAATCCCGGAAGATTCCGCACCAGGGCCTCCGCCTGGATTTCCTGCTTCAGATACAACTGCACGTAGGCCTCGAGGCTCTCCTCCTTGGCCGGCGACTGCCAGATGATGGGCAGGCTTCCGAAGCGCAACACCTCCGGCAAGTCGAAATCCGCTCCGAGTTCCTGTGGCAGCAGCGGGAACATGACCCGCCGCAGCGCACGGCCCGCCAACAGATTCGTACCCGCCTGCTTCAGCTTGCGGGCACTGGAGCCCAGTAAAATAAACCGCAGGCGCCGGCTCTCGATGAATCGATGCACTTCGTTCAGCAAGGCCGGCAGCCGTTGGACCTCGTCCACCACGACTGTTTGACCCGCTGGGATGCGCAGCAACTCACGTCCGAAAAGGCGGGGATCGCGCAGGTAACTCTGGAACAATCCTTCGTCCAGCAGATCGAATCGGTGAGCATCGGGAAACGCTTCCCGCGCCCAAGTGCTCTTGCCCGCGCCCCGCATCCCGAACAGGAAGAAACTCTGCTTAGGCGGCTTCAACAGACGAGGGTAGGATCGATTTGCATTCATGCCGTCATATTTACCGGAAATATGACGGCATAGCAACAGTTGTTTTCAGGTCACCCGCCTTACGTGCCGTCGACGCGCAGAGGCTGCGCGGCAGGTGAGCATCCACGAGGCGGGAATCGGGGACTGACGACGTCAACTGTCTGAGAAAAACCGAGGAACTGAAGGTCATGCGCCGCTCAGAGGGCTTTAGAGCAAAAACCTGAGGCCCATTTTTCGATCCTAGATTTGATCCGGCCTATTCTCGGCATCCCAAAACCCCTGTGTATCGAGGATCCATGGGACTTCCCAATGGCCGTGGCGTTCACCAGGCAGCCGCGGCGTTCCTCGAAATGTTTGTAAAGCGCGGGCGCCCACGATATCTGGTCCTAGATCCAAAAATCAGACCTGTTTTTTTTGATTTAATCGGGATGAATCGACAGCAGAATTGCCGAAATAACGTTTGATCAGGATCTTGCCGTCGTCAGTTCCCTACCTCGCGTCTCACGATGACCATTGATGACCAATACTCTCCGCCATGAAGGCAGATAAAATCCAGTAGAAAGAGCTATTAGCCGGAGAAATCTTGGACAAGGAGATTTGTTTTCAAGCCCTGTGTGTTTCTCTGCAGACTTCGGGGCCTTCGGCTGCAATTTCCATCGGTAATGTTGAGCTCAACATTAAGGGCTAGAGTACAAACCGGCGTGGTGTAGGCGTTCGAGGTCTGTATCAAGGGCGAAGATATTTATGTGAATTATTCGAATGTCGGCACGCCGGATGCCCGCGCCGAGCTTGCGATCACAAACCTTCCGGCCAACTTTGTCACGGTGTGTCCCTCATCTCGACATTCTGGACGCCAACCTCGGGGCGAAGGCTTGACATGGAATGTATCTCTAAATAATATGTCGCTATGACATATATAAATTCTGCAATGTTCGACCGTGAATTGAAGAAGGGCAGTGCCGAGCTGTTGATCCTCTCGCTGGTGGAGGACCAGCCCCGGCACGGCTACGACATCAGCAAATTGATCGAGCGACGCTCGGAGGGCGCGCTGCGCTTCAACGTCGCGTCGCTCTATCCTCTTCTTTACCGGCTGGAAAAGCGCGGCTGGATTCAGGGCCGCTGGGTGGAAAAGGCCGGACAACGGCGGCGCCGGTACTACCGTTTGACGGCGGAAGGACGCAAGGTGCTGGCAGCTCAGCGGCGCGGCTGGCTGGGTTTTGTAGAAGCGATCAATCGCATCACAGGAGTTCAACGTGCCTGAGTGGCAGGATGAAATCAGACAGCGTCTGGCGGGTTTGAAGCTCGAAGCGACGCGGGAGGCGGAGATCGTTGAGGAGCTCTCGCAGCATTTGGGGGATCGCTGCACCGAGTTGCGTTCCAGCGGCGCCACGGAGGAGGAAACCAGGCACGCCGCCCTGGAGGAGTTGAGTCACAGCGACCTGCTGGTTCAGGAACTGAAACGAATCGAGCGCTCTGTGACGCTGGAGCCAATCACGTTCGGATCGAGTAAGGGAAGTATTATGGGAGATCTTTGGCAAGATATTCGTTATGCCCTTCGCATGCTGCAAAAGGATCCATGGTTTACCGCGGTGGCAGTGCTGACGCTGGCACTCGGCATAGGAGCCAATACAGCGCTCTTTTCCCTCACCGATCAGGTCCTTCTCCGCCTCCTTCCGGTCGAGCGGCCCGAGGAGCTTGTGGTATTGCGCTCGCCTGGGCCGAATCCGGGGCATACTTGGAGTGACGGTGACGATGCCGCGATGTTTTCCTACCCGCTGTACAAGGACTTGCGAGAACACAATCAGGTCTTCGCCGGCTTGCTTGCGTGCTTTCCACTTTCATTGAATGTGGCCGGGCAAGGACAAACCGAGCGCGCCGACGGAGAGCTGGTTTCGGCGAACTATTTCGAAGTTCTAGGTGTGCGACCGGCTCTCGGCCGCGTCTTCACCCCGGAGGATGAAGCCGCACCAGGCGCGAATCCCGTGGCCGTAATGAGCCGCGGCTACTGGACTCTCCGCTTCGGCAACGATCCGGGAGTCCTGAACAAACCACTCATCATGAATGGAACCCCACTTACGGTAGTGGGTGTCGCCCGCGCCGGCTTCACCGGCGCGCAGGTCGGCCGGGTGCCCGACCTCTTCATCCCCATCACGATGAAAGCACAGATGACTCCCAATTGGAACGGCCTCGAAGATCCCAAGGATCATTGGCTCGCCCTCCTCGGCCGCCTCAAGCCGGATTTCACGCGCGCGCAGGCGGAAGCCGGGCTGCAATCGGATTACCGGCCGATTCTTCAATCGGAGTTACCCTTGATGAAGATATCTGCGGCCGGCGAGAAGCGCTTTCTGGAAAAACGCCTCCTGATTGATCCCGGCGCGCGTGGCGCCCGATTCTTCAGCGGGATGCACAGGAGCCCTTGCTGTATCTGATGTCGATGGTTGGCCTGGTGTTGCTGATCGCATGCGGCAATCTAGCGAGTCTACTGGTGGCGCGGGGCGAGGCACGGCAGCGCGAGATTGCCGTACGGCAGGCGCTTGTCGCCGGCCGCAGGCGCCTGATATGGCAACTGCTGACGGAGAGTCTTCTCATTGCGCTCGCCGGGGGCGGCGCCGGCCTTGCGCTCGCTGCGTGGATGCTCAAGGCACTCGTCGGCGCCGTCCCGGAAGGCCTCGGAGTGGCCGGACTCGAGGCAAAGCTCGATCCCCGCGTCCTGGCCTTCGCCGCCGGACTCTCGATTCTGACGGGAATTCTGTTCGGTCTGGCACCGGCGTTGCGGGCGACACATGGAGAGCCGCAAACCACGCTCAAGGACCAGGGCACAAGCGTCTTTGGCAGCGTGTCGAGCGTGCGATTGCGCAGGTGCCTGCTCGTATCGCAGGTTTCGTTGACAGCGGTCCTGCTCGTGGGGGCCGGGCTCTTCGCACGGAGCCTGATCAATCTGAGGAGTTCCAATCTGGGATTGCGCACTGATCATGTGATCGAGTTTTCCGTTTCGCCCGGCCTCAGCCGCTATGCGCCACAGCAGACAATTGCTCTGCTGAATCCGATTCGGCAAGGCATTACCACGCTGCCGGGAGTTCAGTCGGCCAGTGCAGCAGCGATCCCTGTGTTCACCGACAGTGATTCTGGTTCCGACATTACTGTAGAAGGCCATGCTCCCCACGAAAATGAAAGCATGCATATTTTCAAAAACTAGGTGGGACCCGGTTACCTGGAGACTATGGGAATCCCACTTCTCGCCGGCCGCGAATTCAGAGAGCGCGACGCTGCGGCCAGTCCAAAAGTTGCCATCATCAATGAAACGATAGCACGGCGCTTCTTCGCGGGGCGCAACCCGATCGGCCTGCGCTTTGCCTTCGGCGGCGGCGACAATGTACGCCCCGACATTGAGATTATCGGTATAATGAAGGATAGCAAGCACACCAACGTGCGAGACAAAGTCCCTCCCTTTGTTTACCTGCCCTACGCGCAGAACCAGGGTCTGGGCCGGGCGACCTTCTATGTGCGGACGGCTCAGGATCCCGCCGGGATGGCAGAGACGTTGCGGAGAATCGTCCTGGGCTACGACCAAGGCCTGCCTGTCTACGACCTGAAGACTCTGGCCAAGCAGATAGATGAGTCGGTGTTCGCAGAGCGGCTTCTTTCGTTTCTTTCCCTGTGCCTCGGGCTGCTGGCTGCATTGCTGGCGGCAGTGGGGCTCTACGGCGTTATGGCTTATGTTGTTGCTCGGCGCACACGCGAGATCGGCATCCGCATGGCGCTCGGAGCGACGCGGGAGGATGAAGGTGGATCCTCTGGTGGCGCTCAGGTATGAGTAAGCGTGGGCCGCCGGTCCGCGCGGAGGTTCGCGCGCCTGACTGCCGCGAAGTTGTGATATATTGCCCCCACTATGAAAACACGCAATTCTGTATCTCGTCGTTCGTTTCTCGCCCTCGTTGCGGCGGCTCCTTTTGCCGCAGCCGCGCCGCAGGGTAAGCGCATTCCGATAGGCCTGGAACTCTACTCCGTGCGTGACGAGCTCCAAAAGGACCTGATGGGCACGGTCCGCGCCGTTGCCAAGATGGGCTATGAGGTTGTCGAGTTCTATTCGCCCTATTTCGAGTGGACCCCGGCCTATGCCAAGGAGGTCCGCAAGCTTCTGGACGATCTGGGCATCCGCTGCCTGTCGACCCACAACGGTGCCCAGTCATTCGCCAAGGATAGCCTTCCGCGCGCCATCGAGCTGAACCAGACGATCGGAAGCCGGTTCATCGTGATGGCCAGTGCGGGAATGGTCAAGAACCTCGATGGCTGGAAGGCAGTGGCAGACACCTTAAACAAAGCCGCGGAGCAGGCTAAGCCGGTTGGGCTCGGCATCGGATATCACAACCACCAGTTGGAGTTCAAACCAGTCGAGGGACGGCGTCCCATCGAAGTGATTGCTGCCAACACGGCCAAGGATGTAATGCTTCAGCTCGACGTGGGTACCTGCATTGAGGTTGGCTCCGACCCGGTTGCCTGGATCGAAAAAAACCCTGGCCGAATCAAGTGTATTCACTGCAAGGACTGGGCTCCCGGCGCGGACAAGGGTTACAAGGTGTTGTTCGGCGGAGGAGTCGCGCCCTGGAAGAAGATTTTCCAAGCAGCCGAAAAGACCGGAGGCGTTGAGTTTCTCCTCATCGAGCAGGAGGGCAGCGACTACCCGCCTCTGGAAACAGTCAAGCGCTGCCTGGCCAATATTCGCACGCTTCGCGCCACCTAGGGAAGCTACGTTTTGCCGATTTCACCACCCCCTGTGGGATTGGGGAGGCGTTAAAATCGGGTGGTCAATAAACTGAACGCGGATCGGCGCGGATTTTTATTCGCTTCATCCGTGTCCATCCACGTCCACTTAAAAGAGTCAATCTTCCCGGATTCGACGGCCTTCGAAATCGCCACAGGACTGCTCTGTTCCACAATGAAGCACAAGCAGAGAAAAGCATTTCGGACGCGCTTCAAGCCTTGGCGGTTGATTCGGGTTCCATACATGGACTTCACATTCATGAACTTGCCACCTAGCGCAGCGATGCGCGTGGCGGTTGCGCTGACGGCACTTGTCTTTCTGCTGGTTCGACCGGCGGACCTCGCCGCCCAGAAGCCCGCGCAAAATCCACATGCCACCCAACCCGAGCGGCCTACTGTGGCCACGCACGCGGGGACGGTTGCAGCCGGGTGGGTCGAGATCGAGGCTGGCAGCGAGTTTGATCGCTACAGGGATCGATCCCGCGGCGCGCTCGCTCCGGTCTTGCTGAAACTGGGACTTGCGCCGCGCCTCCAGCTCAGCTTGCAGACGCCCATAGTGTGGCCGGTTGGGGGAAACTCAGCGGGCTTCGGCGATCTCTCGGTCGGATTGAAGTGGCGGCTCGTCAACGAAGCGCCGATCGTCGGGGATTTCGCGATTCTCCCTAGCATCAAGGTGTCAACCGGCTCAGCAGACGCGGGAACCGGTACCGGCACGACGGACATCAACCTGCTGTTTATCTCCAGTCACAAGCTCGGCCCGGTCGACGTGGACCTCAATTTTGGCTACACAAGGCGTAGTGGCGACGGCACGCTTGCCCCCCGTAGCGCGAGTCTGTGGACCATTTCGTTTGGAGGCCCCGCGCGGGGCCGGCTGGGGTGGACGGCTGAGCTTTACGGCTATCCGGGGACGTCAGGCCCTGCGGGAGCGGCCCCCGTCGTCGCCCTATTGGGAGGGCCCACAATCGACATCCGCGATTGGTTAACGCTGGATGCGGGCGTCATTGTACCGATCACCGGTCCACAGCCGCGAGCGCTGTATGTGGGCCTCGCCTACAACGTGGGCCGGCTTTGGCGGTAACTGCCGATCCACCTTCCCTCCGTCCACGCCCTTCCGGCTCTCCTGATAGGATCATCCAACCCAAAAGAGATTGAGCCCGCAGTTAATGTATTCACTGCAAGGACTGGTCTCCCGATGCCGACAAGGGTTACAAGGTGTTGTTCGGCGAAGGAGTCGCACCCTAGAAGAAGATTTTCCAAGCAGCCGAAAACACCGGAGGCGTTGAGTTTCTCCTGATCGAGCAGGAAGGCGGCGCCTACCCGCCGCTGGAAACCATCGAGCGTTGCCTTGCCAGCATCCGCAAGCTTCGCGCTTCCTAGGGGAGCCACACGTGCAGCGACGCCTGGTGGTGATGGGCCCATGTGGCCTAGCGGGCAAACATCTCTTGCAGCGCGGCCAGTACCCGATCCAAGGTAGCTGGCGCCAGCTGTCCGACTCGTCTAACTAACCGTTCCTGATCGACAGTGCGAATCTGGTCGAGAATGACATACCCAGCCTTTCTCTTGAAACGGCATGGGATTCGAAATGGATATGGGTGTCCCCCGGTTGTGAGGGGTGCGACGATGAACGTGCACAGGTAGGCATTCAGCTCGTCCGGTGACACGATCACACAAGGCCTTGTTTTGCGGATTTCACCGCCTCGTGTGGGATTGAGATCAGCGAGGAATACGTCACCACGATGAACCTCCTCCACTATTTCCACTGCCACTCCTTCTCATCAAAGCGGGTGGGCGTAGGTTCATCGAGCAGTTTGTCCGCGCCCCGCTTTCGCAAATGCCTTGCGGCCTCGGCCCACCCCGAACGAGGTTGGCCACCCGGTCTGATAACGACGGCTCCGTCTCGAACTCGGACATCGACCTCGCCACTCAGCCCAACCTCTTGAATTATCGGCTTAGGCAGCCGTATTCCTCGTGAGTTTCCAATACGTACCAACCGCGCCCTCATGTGTCATACCTCCTGCGTGATTACAATGTATCCACGCTGCGTTTTGCTGTCAAGCGCTTTGAGTTTGGGCTAATGAGCGGGGCACAATGCAACCATCGGAGTGTTCTCGCGAGATCACCTTTCCCGGATTCGACAGCCGGGATTCATGTGCATCAGCGCACGGCGCCTTGGGGGTTGACCGCAACGGCCGGCAGGTTGGCTTGCTTGAGTTGCGTGTTGAGAGAAGCGAGGTCCTGGCTTTTGAGCTCGTCCCAGCGTGTCATCAAGCTTGCGAGCGCTTTTCGGCCACTGGTGACGGCCTCGACCACCTGGCTCGTCGGCGCGGTGTCGGCACCCTGCAGCAAGCCCATCGACATGCTCAGCGACCCGGCGATGCCGGCCAGCGTGTCCTGCCCGCCACCGCCCGGACCGAATCCCCCACCGCCGCCGAAGCGGTCGCCACCACTACCGCTGCCCTCCAGCGCCGCCGCCTTTTTGTCGAACGTGGCAAGTGCCTGTGACACAGCACTCTGACCGGCGCGCTCCTGGAGTTGCTTCACCTGCGCACGAATCGAGCGCAGCTGCTGGAGTGCCGACTGTGCGTCGAGCGCGCCGTCGTACATCTCCTTCGCCAGTGAGAATTGATACGTGAGCCCGGCCGCAGGCGTTTTCACTCGCGGATCCATTTTTACCGTCAAAGGCTGCGCGTAGGTCTTTCCATTGACCGTCAGTTTGACGATGTATTGCCCCGGCGCCACCCAGGGCGAGTTCGGCGCCGGCGCGGTATTCTGGGCAATGGCAGTCATCGGAAGCCCCCCGCGTCCTCCCCCACCCGGCAGTGGCTGATAGTGCATGTCCCATATGAAACGGTGCATGCCTGGCGTAGTTAAAAGCAGCCGCGGCGGCCGGTACCAATACAGGGGAACCGGCGCTGTCGCCGGATCCGGCGTCTCGGCTCGATCAGTGCCCGAGTAGGACCGCGCAAGCTTCCCGGCGCTGTCCAGGATCTCTAATGTCACGGGTCCCGATGCGACGGAGTTCAGCACGTAGTCGATGATGGCGCCGTCCGGCGGGTTTTGTCCGGCCGGCTCATCCGGCGGCAGCGGTGTATCCGTGTTCATATTCCAGCGCACGCGCCAGGCATCCTGAGGGCGGAACAGAAATGCATCCGCCTCTGCGACTTTGGCGTCGATCTGGCGCAGCGGCGTGATGTCGTCGAGAATCCAGAATCCGCGCCCGTGCGTCGCGACCACCAGATCATCGTCTTTGACGATCAGGTCGCGCATGGATGTCGCCGGCATGTTCAATCGCAGTGACTGCCAGTGATCGCCGTCGTCAAACGAGACATAGACCGCGCGCTCCGTGCCTGCGAACAGGAGTCCCTTGCGTTTCGGATCCTCACGGACGACATTGACGGTAGCGCCGTCGGGAATCCCGCTAGTGATGTGGGTCCAGGTCTTGCCGCCGTCATGCGTCCGGTAAATATGCGGACGCATGACGTCGAGGCGAATGGTGTTGATGGCTGCGTAGGCCGTTTGTACGTCGAAATGGCCGGCATCCATCAAGGATACCTTGGCCCATGGTTTGAGATCCTGCGGCGTCACGTCATTCCAGTGGAGCCCGCCGTCCACCGTCACATGAATGAGCCCATCGTCGGTTCCGGCCCAGATGCAGTTGACGTCGAGGTACGACGGAGCCACGGTGTAGATAACGCCGCGCTGCGCCGGTTTCGCTGTGTCGGAGTCTCGATACTTGCCGATGTTCGCCGGGATCTCCCATGTCTTGCGCGAGAGGTCAGGACTGATCTGCTGCCAGCTTTGGCCGCCGTTGTTCGTCTTCCACAGGGTGTTTCCCGCAAAATAGAGGATGCGCTCGTCGACCGGCGAGAAAAGCACGGGAGCCGTGCGCAGCATGCGGAGGTCTGTGGAACGGAGCGGCTTCGGTCCGACGTTCTGCACCTGGCCCGTCCTGCGGTCGTAGCGCGTTACTCCACGGCCGCCGTAAACGATGTCGGGGTCGAGGGGATCCGGGGCCGCGTATCCGTATTCATCAACGCCGACGGGGTGCCACTCGCGGAAGGTGATCTGGCCGTCGTTGCCGCGGCTCGACACGCAAGCCGACCCGCTCTCCTGCTGTCCGCTGCAGACACGGTAGGGGAAGGCGTTGTCGGCAGCGACATGGTACAGCTGGGCCGTCGGCTGGTTGTACCACGAGCTCCACGTCTCGCCCCCATTGACGGTGATGATGGCGCCCTGGTCGCTGACGTTGAGCATGATGTCGGGGTTGTTTGGATTGATCCAGATGCGCTGGTAGTCGTCGCCGCCCGGCGCGCCGCGAATGCCTGTCCACGTCTTACCGCCGTCCTTCGACTTCCACGTCACGACGCTCGCGCTGTAGACAATATCGGGACTCCTCGGATCAACCGCCAGCACGGGGAGGTCGCCGCCGCCGATGCGCGCGGCAGGGCGCGGGTCGGCAGTCACCCGAGACCAGCTTTCGCCCGCATCGTCCGAGCGATAAATGCCTGTGCTGAACTGTGAGATTGCCACCGATGCATAAACGCGTCTCGGATCGCTCGGGGCAATGGCGATGTCGGCTTGAACGATCCCTTCTGCGGGAAGACCCTTGGTGAGTTGACGCCACGTTGTTCCGCCGTCAGTCGATTTAAAGATTCCGCCGCCCGTGCCGCTCCAGGCGCCATTCTCCCATGGACCCTGCCGGGCCTCCCACAACGCCGCAAAGACGGTGTCGGGGCTGGCTGGATCCAGCTCGACGTCGGAGCCTCCCGTGTTCTCGTCCTTGTAGAGCACCTTCTGGAACGTTTGCCCACCATCGGTGGAGCGGAAGATGCCGCGTTCCTCGTTGGGACCGTAAGGATGGCCGAGGACGGCGACGAACAGTCGGTTCGGGTCGCGTGGGTCGACGACGATCTGCGGGATCTGCTGGCCGTCACGGAGGCCGAAGTGTGTCCACGTCTTACCGGCGTCCATCGATTTGTAGATTCCGTCGCCCGTCGAGAGGTCGGGCCGCTGCAAGCCCTCGCCGCTTCCGACGTAGAGAATGTTCGGATCCGAGGGCGCGACGGCAATCGCGCCGATCGATCCGGTTGGCTGGCCGTCGAAAATCGGCTTCCAGGTCCGGCCGTAGTCGGTCGTCTTCCACACGCCGCCGTTGCATACTCCGATGTAGAAAACGTTGGGCTGGCTCGGAACGCCGGCGGCGGACTTCGTCCTGCCGCCCCGGTAAGGTCCGATCGAGCGCCAGCGCATCTCCCCGAAAAGCTTCGCGTCGTACAGCTGGGCGATGACTGTGGGAATTGCAGCGGCTAGCAGTAGCACTGCCAGGATTGTCGGGACAAACTTAGCTCGAGTTTTCATGGATCACCCCCCCCCCCCGCCAAGCATAGCACCACAGAGACACAAAGATCACAAAGACAATGGGACTGCGCGAGGTTCATGATATTCTGGGTCACGTCTCTTCGAGCAGCGGTATGCTGCCCGCAATAATCTAAAACCCAATTGACTTTTGAGGCTGATATGACCATCTGCGAAATACCGGTTGGCAATTTGGATTCCCAGGAGTTTATCGCGAAGCAGGTCAAAGAGATATCCGCCGCAGTGGGAGATGGACTGGCGATCAGTGCGTTGTCCGGCGGTGTTGATTCGTCAACGGTCACTCTGCTCGCCCATAAGGCGCTTGGTGACAGGTTGAAGTCGTATCACATCGACAACGCGCTCATGCGGGAGGGTGAACCTCAGCAGGTGGTATCGCTCTTCGAGAAACTGGGAGTCCATGTAGAGTTGGTCGATGCTCGTGACGAGTTCCTGTGGGCGCTAAAAGGAATAACTGATCCGGAAGAGAAGCGGGAGGCGGTTACCCAGACGTTTTACAAATACGTCTTTGCCCGATTGATCCGACTAAGCGGTGCCAAGTGCTTGTTGCAGGGGACCATTCTCACGGATGTAGACGAGACCGTTGCGGGGATCAAAAGGCAGCACAACGTTTTTGAACAGCTGGGAATCGATCCTCAGGAAGCCTTTGGCTATAAGATTATTGAGCCGCTGATCCAACTCCGGAAGGACGGCGTCCGGAAGATCGCCGAAGCATTGGGTCTTCCCTCTTCGGTTTACAATAGAATGCCGTTCCCGGGGCCGGCGTTGGCAGCTCGGGTTATCGGCGAGGCTACACCGGAACGACTGGCGCTCATACGCAGGGCAACGGCCATCGTCGAATCGATACTGTCAGCCACCGGGGCTTTCCAGTACATGGCAATCCTGCACGAGGATCGGGTGACAGGCATGAGGGAGGGCCGCAGAGATTTCGGTTTCCAAATCGAAATTCGCTGCTGGGACAGCATCGACGCGCGCGAGGCCACACCCACGCGCCTGGCCTGGGAGACTCTGGAGGCTCTCAGCCGCAACATACTGGAGGGAGTGCCCGGCGTGGTCAGTGTTACCTACAACATCGCGCCGAAACCTCCCTCAACCATGGAAGTCGTATAGCTGTGGGAGCATTCTCTTCGTATAGCGTCTTCTCGATGAGGATTTAAAAAGTCACCACGAAGGCGCCAAGGCGCGAAGACACCCGAAGAGAATAAAATCGCCGTAAGGTCAGTATAGGGGAAGTACACAATCGCCCTTGCGGGCACACAGAGGAGAATTCATGTACACTCGACGCATTTTCGGCGTTATCGCTTTCGTCTGTCTCACCTTCGCCGCCGCGCCGGCTCAAGATCTCACCCTTGACGAAATCCTCAAGAAAAATGGGGACGCCATTGGCGGCGCCGAAGCCATCAGCAAGGTTCAGACCATCAAAATGACAGCCAAAATGGTGATGGGTGGCGGCCAGATGGAAGCTCCCATGATCGTGCAGGCCAAGCGCCCCAACCTCGTCCGCACCGAAATCCAAATGCAGGGCAAGAGCATGATCATGGCTTATGACGGCACCAACGCGTGGATGATCAATCCGTTCACAGGCTCCTCCGAACCGCAGAAAATGGATGAGAAGATGGCTTCCAACCTTGACTCTTCCGACGTGGACTCTCAAATTGGCTGGCTTTCGGGCATGAAGGCTGCCGGGCATACTGTTGAGCTGCTCGGCAAGGAAGATGTCGAAGGTTCGCCCGCCTATAAGCTCAAAATCACTCGCAAAACCGGCATGATCGTTACCGAGTTCCTCGATGCCCAAACCTTCCTGCCCATCAAGAGTATCGCCAAAATCTCTCAGATGGGACAGGAGATGGAGATGGAAGGCTACTCCAGCAACTACAAGAAGGTCGGTGGCATCATGTTCGCCCACTCCGTCGACGAGAAGAGCGGCGGCCGCTCTATGATGCAGATGAATTTCGAGAAGATCGAGATCAACGAGCCCATGGACGACAGCCTTTTCAAGATGCCCGCGGCGGAGAAGCCCGTGGAGAAAAAGTGAGACCGCCATGCGACTGCGACAAGCGCTACTCCACTGCCTGCCCGTGCTGGCTCTCGCCGTCCTGAGCCTGCCCGCCCAGGTCAAGATCGACACCACCACTTTTGGTGCCCTGGAAGCCCGAGCCATCGGCCCCGCAGCGATGAGCGGCCGCATTGCTGCCATCGATGGCAATCCCCGCGATGGCCGCATCGTCTATGTCGGCGCGGCCGGTGGAGGTCTCTGGAAGTCCACCAATGGCGGCACCGCCTTCAAACCCGTGTTTGACAAATACAACCAGTCCGCCGGCGCCATCGCCGTCGACCCCTCCAATCCCGAGACCGTCTGGGCCGGCACAGGCGAACCCTGGGTGCGCAATAGTGTCTCGGTAGGATCCGGCGTCTATAAGACTACCAACGGAGGCGAAAGCTGGCAGTTCATGGGGCTGCCCAATTCCGAACGCATTGCCCGCATCGTCGTCGATCCCAAAGACTCGAAAACCGCCTATGTCGCCGTGCTCGGCCACCTGTGGGATGCGAATGAAGAGCGCGGTCTCTACAAAACCACAGATGGCGGTAGGACCTGGAACCGCATCCTTTACGTTAGTCCCGACACCGGTTGTTCCGATGTCGCCATCGACCCGCAGGAGACCCAGGTCCTCTACGCCGGCATGTGGCAGTTCCGCCGCTGGCCATGGTTCTTCAAGTCTGGCGGGCCCGGGAGCGGCCTCTATCGCAGCGCCGATGCCGGAAAAACCTGGGAGCGTATCAAGGAAGGCCTTCCGGAAGGCGAACTCGGCCGCATTGCCGTGGCCGTCTCTCCCGCCCGCCCATCCACTGTCTGGGCCCTCGTCGAAGCAAAAAAGACTGCCCTGCTCCGTTCCGACGACATGGGCCGCACATGGACCTCCGTCAATACTTCCGGTTCCGTGGCAGCTCGCCCCTTCTACTTCAGCCTGATCGTTGCAGACCCGAAGGACTATAAGCGTCTCTACAAACCCGGCCTATACCTTAGCGCCTCCAACGACAGCGGCAAGAGCTTCACAATGCTCGGTCTCGCCCTTATGAGCTTCTCCTATCACCCCGACCTCCACGCCCTGTGGATCGACCCTGCCAATCCTGGCACTCTTTATCTCGGTACCGACGGCGGTGTCTACAAATCGCTCGACGCCGGCGTCACCTGGAGCTTCCTGCGCAACCTCCCGGTCTCGCAGTTTTACCACGTTTCTTATGACATGGAAGTTCCCTACAATGTCTATGGCGGTCTTCAGGACAACGGCAGCTGGATGGGGCCCAGCGAAGCCCCCGGCGGCGTCCAGAACAAGGACTGGCGCTCGGTCGGCATCGGCGACGGCTTCTACGTCTTCCCTCACCCTACCGACAAAAACGTGCTTTACTCGCAGTACCAGGGCGGCCGTATTCTGCGCTTCCACAAAAAGACCGGAGAGATCAAGTCGATTATGCCGCAGCCGGCTGCAGGCGATCCCAAGTTGCGCTTCAACTGGAACGCGGCGGTCGCGCTCAGCCCATCCAACCCTGACACACTCTACCTCGGCGGCCAGTTCCTCTTTCGCTCACGCGACAGAGGAGAAAGCTGGGAGAAGATCTCGCCCGATCTCACCACCAACGACCCCGAAAAGCAGAAGCAGCACGAGTCGGGCGGCCTGACCATCGACAACTCCTCTGCCGAGAACCACTGCACCATTTACGCCATTGCCGAATCACCCAAGGATTCGAACGTCATCTGGGTTGGCACTGACGACGGCAACCTCCAGCTCACGCGTGATGGTGGAAAGACCTGGAAGAGTCTCATCGCAAACGTGCAGGGCGTCCCCAAGTTCACGCAGATCTCGAGCATTGAAGCCAGCCGCCACTCACCTGGAACGGCCTACGTCACCTTTGACGGCCACATGCTCGGCGACGGTAAGACTTACGTCTTCAAGACCAGCGACTTCGGCGCGACCTGGACTTCGATCGTGAGCGCCGACATCAAGGGTTACGTCCACATCGTCAGGGAAGACACGGTCAAACCGGATCTGTTGTTCGTCGGCACAGAATTCGGCCTCTTCCTCACCGTCGACGCTGGAAAGCAGTGGGCGCAATTCACCGGCGGCCTGCCCAACGTTGCCGTGCGCGATCTTGCCATCCACCGGCGCGACGACGCCCTCATCATCGCCACGCACGGCCGCGGCATTTATGTCGTCGACGACATCACGCCCATCCGCCAGATCACCCAGGCAGTGCTCGAGTCGAAGATCACGGTTCTCAACAGCAAACCCTCGCCCGTGCGCCTGCCCTCCGGAGCGCAGTCCTTCGGCGGCAATGATGAGTTCGTCGGCCAGAATCCGCAGGAAGCCGCCTGGATCACTTACTATCTCAAGGAACGCCACGTCATCGGCGAGTTCAACATCGAGATCTATGATAGCCAGGGCAACCTTGTGACGAAGCTTGCCGCCGGCACGCGCCGTGGCATCAACCGCGTCGCCTGGGCGATGCGCATGAAACCTCCCCGCGTTGCCACCGCCGCTACACTCGAAGGCAGTTCCCTGAGTGGCCCCTCAGTGCCGGAAGGAAATTACACTGCCAAGCTCATCAAGGACGGTGAAACCTTCACTGCGCCCATCCGGCTTGTGGCCGATCCAGCCTCGCCGCATTCTGAGGCGGACCGCAAGCTGCAGCAGCAGACCGTCATGCGCCTCTACCGGCTCATTGAGCGCATCGCCTTCGTTTCGGCCTCTGTCGTCGAGGCCCGCGATCAGGCTCGCGGCCGCGCCAAACAGGCCCGCTCCGCCGCCGGTGACAAGAAGCCCGATGAAGCTTTGGCCAAAGAGATCGACGCCTTCGCAGAGGAACTCAACAAGCAGGCCGTTTCCATTGCCGCACAAAAGGAGGAAAGCATGGTGGGCATCTCCGGCGAAATGAAGCTCCGTGAGATGACCGGCGAGCTTTACGGAGAGATCTCCCGCTACGGAGGACGGCCCACGCAGTCCCAGCTTGGCCGCGCCGGCGTTCTCGAGCAGGAAGTCGAGAAGGTGAACACTGGCTTTGAGAGCCTGATAGCCAAAGCCCTTGAACCGCTCAACGCAAAGCTCAAGGCGGCGAACTTCGCGCCCATCACCCGCCTGACCAAGGAGGAATTCGACAAGCGCCAAAGGTGAGTGCAATAGCCGATACCACTGCCGAGTTAGTTCGGCCGCCGCTAACTCCGGGATCGAGCAGCAGCTCCGCGCGGATATGGCTTTGCCGTTTGCGGCCCATGATTTGCGTATATCCTTCATGAGTGCAGGGAGCGCTTGTGGGCGGCAGTAGGCTCAGCCAGACTTGGCTCTCGTGCCCAGAACCAACCTGACTCGCCGCGCGCAAGCACGCGGATATTCCGAACAGTATTGTGAGATCTTGCCACTTCATCGCGCAGGAGCCAGACTCACGGTGATTACTTTCTAGAGAGCGAATCGGTTGCCGCTTTTTCCCCCGGGATGGCAAACCACAAATGGTTGAAGTGCTTATTGACTTAGCTCCTAATCCAGATCACCCGAGCCAAAAAATGCAACCTGCGAAGACCTCAAAGACCTCAAAGTCAGTGGAAAGAGGCTGGATATGACCGTGCATCCGCAGGGGGCCTCCGGCTGCACGATCATATCCAACCTGGGTCTGCCCCTGGTTGGTGGCATCGTTCATCAACGGTGCGAGCTGGGAGATCAAGGAGCCTTTGAGGTCTTTGCGGTTTGCATCATTGATTCCGGCTTTGCGGCGTTATGAGCTAAGTCAATAAGCATTATGGCTGATATACACTCCAAAGGCATGAATCCAGCCCAAGGGAAACATATCCCGGAATTTCTCACCGCTTCTTTCGTAATGGTGTTGGCCGGCAAACACCTTGACATCTCTATAAATGCTCCCATTGGCCCAACCCGATTGGCGACCATGCTTCCCCTGATTCAGTCTGTGACTGACCTCATCGTAGAGTCCGCGATTGAGGCCTGCACGGAGAAGGGACTAAACGTTTCATGCAAGAAAGGTTGCGGCGCATGCTGCGTGCAAGTTGTGCCGCTTGCCCAGATGGAGGCTCGTCACATCCGCGAGCTGCTGGAACGGATGCCCGAACCGCGCCGGTCCGTCATTCGAAATCGCTTTGCGGAAGGCGAGCGACGGCTGCAGGAGGCTGGCTTGCTCGAGAGATTCCTGGACACCAGCAAGCTCAGTGAAGCTGAGCTTCAGTCGCTGGGCTTGGATTATTTCCATCAGAGGCTTCAATGTCCTTTCCTGGAAGAGCAATCGTGCTCGATTCACGCAGACCGCCCGATTCGATGCAGGGAGTACCTTGTGACCTCCCCGGCAGAGCACTGTGCGAATCCGACGGCTCAATTGGTGCGACGCCTGGCGCTGCCGGGAAATGTTCTCGCCACGCTGATTCACATGGAAAAAGGTCTCAATGCCGGCGCCAGCCGCTGGGTGCCGCTTATCCTGTCTCTTCGGTGGGCGGAGACGCATCAGGATAAACCTGCGGAACGCCCGGGGACCGAACTGGTGCGGGAACTGTTCGAAAGTCTCTCTGAAAAAAAACTGCCCAACCCCACTTTCCCGCTTTGAAGAACATAGCTATTCTCGTTCTCCACCCTCAGGGCTCGCGCAAGAATTAATTGGCATTTTGGCGCGAGCGCCGGGTGGGCAGATGCGAGGCGCCGCGACGCAGGCGATGTCGGTGTACATCGTCGAGGAGCGGCAACGAAGCAGATGCCCACCCGCC
>Ga0315277_10000966_pt1 | contig 42971 bp, 41 predicted proteins | sample YL17G05_15_MG_FD_203695 | JGI IMG/M metagenome (GOLD analysis project Ga0315277, IMG submission 203695) | Sediment microbial communities from Yellowstone Lake, YNP, Wyoming, USA - YL17G05_15 | ecosystem: Environmental > Aquatic > Freshwater > Lake > Sediment | place: USA: Wyoming | collected... | reverse complement strand
CGAAGTGGTCCTTCGGACTGGCGTAACCCGCGAATACTAGTCTGATGATCGTCGACTATCCCTCTCCTCTCGACTCTTGATCTATACTTGACTCTCTGCCGTTTCCATACTATTTCACCAACACAACTTTGCGTGAACCAAGGAGTCTCTTGCTCGATTCCAGGGATTCAGCCTGCAGCCGAATGAGGTACACGCCGCTCGGCAGGTTCCCTGCGACCCACTCCACCTCGTAGAATCCTTTCGATCGCTCGCCATCGACAAGGGCCGCCACGATGTTCCCCAGCATGTTGTAGACCTCCAATTTCACTCTACTCCTTTCGGGCAATCCGTACCGGATCCTCGTGGCGGGATTGAACGGGTTTGGATACGCCTCGTGCAGGACGAATTCATTTGGCATCACCCCCAGCAAGCTCTCGACGCCTGCAGCCGGAGATGAATCGACAGTGAAGCCACCGGCGATCGAGGCAGAGCCTCCGCCGGGAGCAGCATTGGTCACCGTCACGTTCCGAGCCCCCGTCACGGCTGACGCACTGACGCTGATATCGACCGTGATTTGGGTTGAACTCGTAATGTTTGTCGAGTTGACGGTAATGTCGGGCCCGAAACTGACCGTCGAGACGCCCTCCAAGAAGTTGGTACCTGTCAGCACGAGATTGAGCTTGCTCCCCTTCCCGGTCTGGTTTGGCGAAACCCCGCTGACGGTCGGTACCGGATTGGTGACCGAAAACGCGCCTGCCAGCGCTGCGCTACCGCCCCCTGGCCCCGCATTTGTCACCGTGACATCGCGTGATCCGGTTGCCGCTCGCAGATCAATTGTAACACTTGCCGTCACCTGGGTCGGCGTGATCGAGGATACGGAATTCACCATGATGCCATCTCCGTGGCTGCAGGTGGTCACTCCGACCAGGAAGTTCGATCCCATCACTGTCACGTCGAGCGTCTGTCCCCGGCTCCCGCTTGCCGGTGTGATACCGGCGAGCGTTGGGGCAGGATTGCCGATCGTCAGTGCGCTCTCCAGCGTCGTTGATCCACCTCCAGGGCCGGCGTTCGTAACCGTGACTCCTCGGGCACCTGTCACCGCGCTTGCTCCAACAGTGATGTTTGCTGCGATCTCGGTCGTTCCCAATATCGCCACCGAGTTTACCGTAATGTCTGCACCAAGGCCGACTGTCGTGACAGCCGAGTAGTAACCCTTGCCGGTGAGCGTCAGATTGAGGGTCTCCCCCCGGCTTGCGATGTTTGGCGCAATGCCCGCCAATGAAGGCGAGGGATAGACGAGCGTCAGCCCGTTTGTCAACGTTGCCGTGCCGCCCCCTGGACCCTCGGTCGTCACCGAAACATTCCGCTCACCTACGGAAGCGGTGGCTGACACAGTGATATTGATGCTCATCTCAGTTGAACTGACCACGGTGAACGAATTGACCAAAATGCCCGAGCCAAACTCGGGTGAGCTCGCACCATCGATGAAGTCAACGCCGGTCAGCGTGACGGTGGTTGTTTCGCCTAGCGCGACGGTCGAGGGCACAAGGCTCGCTACTGCCGGGGGCAGGTTCCCCAGTACGCCGCCCGCTGTCCACCTCGAGAACGCATTCACCGTGGCCAGCGTGACCGTGTGTGCGGTCGTGTTAGCCGTCCCGCCGTGCGAGGACCAGTTCGTCCCGCCATCTGTCGATCGATAGAGCGACAGGCCCGACTCATCGTTTCCGTTCAACTCATTCGTAGCATAATGGAAGACAAAGGTCGCGTTGAGCCCGCTGTTCGTTGTCGGCTGGATGTCAAAGTAGCGTTTGATTGGGATGCCGGGGGGAAACGTTGGAGCGGTGCCGGTGACACGAGTAACGGTGGTCGTTCCGGGCACGGCACCTGAAGCGTTGATCTCCAGCCCCATCCCACCGAATGTCTGGTTCACACCCGTCAAGCAGGCACGCGTGGTTGTAAGGTTGCCTCGAACCGCGGACGAAGCACCCTCCGTGAGGGTCGCGGAATCCCCGAGTTTCAGCGTGTCCGCCCCTGTAGTCAGGCTGCCGCTTGTCATCGTGAGAGTATTATTGACGGTCGCAGCCCCGCTGAGGACGACACCCGCAGGATTGTCTATCGTCAGCATCCGATACGTCAGGGGTGCGACGGTCTGAGAGGATGTCCCTTTGTAGACAAAGCTCCCGGCCGTGTCAATGATCGTTCCGCTGACAGTGAGAGGAACGGGAGATCCGACGAGATACATCGTGCCGCGGTTGTCAGCCCCTTCGCCGGGGGGAATCGTCAAGAAGGTCCAAGATCCGGAGCCCGTGACGATTTTCTTGTCGCCGTCGTTGTCAACAAATGTTGCCGGTGCACTCACCAAGCCGTCGTTGGAGAATGTTTTGCCATTTCCGGTCAACAACAGGTGGCCCGGACCGGCGATCGTACCCCCCGTCGAGCCTCCGTTGACAGTAACATTTTGCGCGGCGGTCAGAGTATCCCCGGAAGGGATACCCAGGGTCGCCCCATCATCGACAGCGACATCACCTGAGAAAACCCCATGCGCTGTTGTCACGCCCCCGAGCACCTCGAACGGCTCGCTGAAACTCCCATGCTGGAGGACACTTACGGTACCCTGCGTTTCAACCGTATGTGCACCGCCGGTGACTGCGCCTTTCGAGTTGACCTGCAGTGTACCGCTGTTGAGATTCAGAACATACGATAGTGTCCTGAGGCGACTATTGAGGGTAATGTTCGAATTTGTCAGGAAAGTGCTACTCTGGAGGTCTACGTAGACAGAATCGTTGATGGTGAGACTCGTCCACGTCCCGTCGCCGTCCAAATACGTGTACTGGTAATTTGTCCCTTCAAAAACGGCTGGGGCTGAAATGGTCCCCGCGTTGGTGAAGTACTGATCCGGAGCTGCGTAGCAGAGTGTGCCCGGACCGCTGACGGTTGCGCCCGAATTGATCGTCACGCTGCCAGTCGCCCGAAGGAACTTGCTCGCGGGAATATTGAGGGTGGCATCGGTCAGGACGGTGATGTTTCCGTCAAAGCTGTTCGCTCCTGAGGCAGTTGTTGTCCCCGTCTCCACATCCAAAGGCGCGGAGAATGAGCCTCCTTGATCGATTGATGAACTCCCCGTCGCTATCACCTTCCCTGATCCCCCGTCTGCGAGCATAGCTTCCGACTCGACTACAATATTGCCCTGGACTGAAACGTTAGCATTCAGTGTGATGGAGACACCGCTGTTAACGGTGATATCACCGATAATTGACGGCACACCACTGCTTATTATCGTCAGGTCTTTAGTGAGTGAGATCGTTTCAGAATATGTCCCGGCAGCTACGTCGAGAGTTTGGCTCGAGGAAGCTTGATCGATTGCTCGTTGAATTTTCCCAAAGTAGGCATCCGTTGTCGGGTTGTGGACGCGCAAGCCCTCAATCTCACTCGAGGAGTTCTGAGGCAGAACCGTGCTTTGTTTGACGAAATCGCTCGCATTATTATTACTATCTCCTCCGTTGCCTGCGAACTGATCAACGCCGCCGGAGGCGAGCTTTGTCGAATCGGATGAACTCCGAGCCTTGCGCTCAACGGAAGTCGTGTTGCTCGGCGCTGGCGCGCGGCCGCTGCCCTCGAAGGCGCTCGCTGTTGTCCCGTACCCCAACAGATCAATAGCTGAAGGATCGGAAGGATTTGTACCACTAAGAGCCGTCGTGCTGTTCACGAGAGCTAGCTTCCCGGCAGTGGCGCTCATGGCAATTGTGCCCGTTGCGTCCGGGGTTGGCAAATCCATGGTCCCACCAGCTCCTATTGCTTCCTGTACGAGATAGAAACCAAAGGCAGGTATAGAGCCTGTCAGGGTTGTGACTGACCACGTGGATCCGGTGGCACTTGCGTATTGAACAGACCAACCATTCAGACTTACAGGAGTGCTTGTCGGATTGTACAACTCGACAAAGTCGTTCTTCCACATGGCTCCCGAGTTCCCCCCACCGCCGTACACCTCGCTGATGACGACGTGGGTTGCAGTTTGAGCCAAGAGTGAAGGGCCTGCGGAGATGATCGCGAGCGACAATATCAGCTGCGTAGCCAGAACATGTCGTGGGTATCGCATAACAACTTCCTTTCAGAGATTCGGTCCTGTCGGGTATCCACGTAGTGAATCAATGCCAAAGAGGAAGTGCGACGGTGCAAATTCCTCTTCAGCGAATACCTTGACAGACTAGGAGAGTCGTAAAGAAGAGAGAGGAGTTAGTAGCAATCGGCCATATCCCCCCTTTACTTTTGAGCGACTCAGAAGCTGTTCAGATGCGCTCAGTTGGGAGAATTTCAGCTATCGCTGAGTTTTCGAAGAAATGTCATACACGGTGCGTATGACGTCTTGGTCTCGCCCGCCCCCCAGGGTTCTCCAAGAGTTGAACGTTCTTGGCGCAATGTTAGCGAATGTTGAAATGAATGTCAAGCGCGAAGGGGACTCGCGTCGGTCCGCGAGCGGCAAACCTGTAACTCTCGTCGCAATGCGCGAGCAGAACTTGGAAGGTGGTGAGAAACGCGGACGCCGGCTAAATCCTCTTCCCTGCCGGCAGAAGAAGCTCTCCGACCCTATCGTCTGAAAACGATCGACCCGGGAATAATCCCAGCCAGAAACCGCGTAATCTCCTGACCACTCTGCCCGTAGATGATGACGTCTCCAGGCTGGACGTAGTCTTTCGCATCCGTCGCATACAAACGGTTGCTGACATCGTCCACCGCCAGTCCGTAGGCCGCAACGGAGACGAACGGCGTCGGGTTGACAGAGATCGTCCCGTTCCCGATGTCGAACCGCATGACACCGGATTTCCCGACGAAATACCCATATCCGTTATTGCTCAGCGTCATCCTTCCGGGATGACCATACACCCCCAACGGCAGCTCCACCGCCGCGAGGACGACATCGTTGCGGGGATCGAGGAGCACCAGGCTCCCGGGAGTATCACGGTTGGGGTCATTGAAATTGAAGGATCCATCGCATTTCACAACAAGGTGACCGTTTGCATCGGCGGCAATTTCGCTCGGCGAGCGTGCCACGGTAATCGTGTTCACGACGACGTCCGCGGTCGGATCCACAACCGTGATCGTGCTGTCCGCGCCCAGGCCGGAGTCGCACACGTACAGCTTCCCATTTGCCAGCGCAATGCCTTCGGGATTATTCCCGACGAAAATCCTCTCCTGAATGATTTGCAGACTCGTGGGGTCAAACTCCGTCAACGAGTTATCGTAGAGGTTCGTGACGTAGGCCTTCGAGCTGTTGACGATCGCGAGCTTGTACGGGCTCTTCGATCCCGGAACAACGAACCTCCCCACCGATTTCTGGTCAAGAAGGGAGATCACTTCAATCGTCTGAGAGTTGTTGACGACGATATACCCCCTGTCATTGAAGAGCACCATATCGTTGACGACATCCCCCAACGGGCGACCGTTGGCGGCCGAGAAGACGTCCGGGTACACTCTGTTCGAGTCAGGAAGGTACAGAGAGAGCGTGGCGTTGTTGCGGGTGAAATTCCCCTCGTTCACAATGTAGACGCCTTTGGTGACCGAGTCAAAGCCAGGCTCCGGGCTGGTTGGCGAGCTTTTGCAGCCGGCGATGAGAAATCCGATGAAGAAGATAAGGAGAAAACGGAACAATCTCATGGTTGTTCTTTCTGAAATAGAGAACGAAGAGTGCTCAAAGCGGAACGAAGCCATCCTCAGTATTCTAGCATCAAGTTCACGGCATAGGTTCGAAGGGGCATCGGGAAGCCCGGGAAGAGCTGATAATCAGAATCGAGAATGTTCAGGATTTCAAGCTTTGCTCTCACCGAGATCGTTCCGGAGAGGATCGTACAGACCAGGTTCACGTCGGTCTTCTGAAATGCCGGCAAGACGAATTGCGGATCGTTGGTTTCCGTCACGTAGCGAAAGCCCGTAAACGAATGCATCACATTCACAGACCACCGGTTGAAACGGAGGCTCGCCGAGAGACTGGCGGACTCGAGCGGCAGGTAGATCAGCTGCTTGTCGGCCGTCAGGTCGTTCGGGCCGTCGTGACTTACTTTTCTTGCCTCCGAAGTCGTATAGGACGCGTGGAGCTGAAGGTGGTCAGAGAGCAACGTCCATCCCGCAATGAACTCAAGTCCGGCGGATTTCACCCGCTGCAGATTTCTGGGCCTCCACAGCCCATCGGCCTGCGGCGTCCAGACGATGCGATCGCGCGTGTCGATGTCGAAATAGTTCATCTCGACATCCAGAGGGCCAAGCACATCGACAGTGAGAAGAAGCCCTGCATCGAAGCTCGTCGAGCGCTCGGGATGCAGGTTGGGGTTGCCTCCGCTCTTCCAGTACAGATCGTAGAACGTGGGCGCATGGTAACTCTTTCCGAAACTCGACCGGATATAGAGGTTCGGGCTGCGCAGCACGCCGATGTTGAAGCCCACCTTGGGGCTGATTTCGCCCGGGACATCCGAGAAGCTGTCGTACCGAAGCGAGGAAAAGAGGTTGAGTTGATAGGGGAAAATGTACGGCATGTCGAACAAGTGCTCGGTCGAGAGAAACACGCTGCGTTGATCTCTTACGGCATCATTCACTTCGTTGCTCCGAATGGTCGAGTGACCGATCTCTCCGCCAAGCGTCACAGTTGCAGCGGGAGCGATCACGTATCGCAGGTTGGGTGTCACGAGCAGCGCGCCGCTGCTGTAGCGACTTTCAAGGGCATCGCCGGCTATGCTCAGGCCGGGGTCTAAGTATTTCCTCGTTTCATCATCGTAGGACGAGCCGATGCTTAGGAACAGCGAGGGATCGATGCTCCATTCTACCGACAGCTGGGAGAGGAGGTCGTGGTCGAGCAAGCGAGCGCGACTCGTGCTGGAGGGACTCACAACCGCCCCGGGTGAGCCGCGCTCTGAGGAACCGTAGATACTCGTCAGATTGATCTTCAGATTATCGCTCGGTGAGTAGTCAGCAAACGCCTGCAGCTGGTTGATCAGGTAGTCCCCATTCGACCTCCGAAGTATTTCGGTGCCAGTGCCGCCATGGAATCGAAACTCATAATCGCCCTTCCCGCGTTCACGTCGACCAGCCAGATGAAACCCAACGTCGCCGAGGCCGAAGTCTACACCGAGCGCCTGCCCGTTCATGCCGCAGGAGCCGGCAGATGCCTCAGCCGACACGTGGCCCTGGCCATCCGGGCGTTTGGTGACGATGTTGACGACCCCACCGAGCGCATCGGAACCGTGGATGGACGAGTACCCGCCCCGGAGGATCTCAACGCGGTCGATGTCGTTCAGCAGGAAGATGCCGAAATCGACCTGACCGTCGCGGACATTGTTATAGCGCTGGCCATCGATGAGCACGAGTGTGTGTTCAGCCCCCATCCCCCTGATGGATGTCGTCGAGACCGCGCCCGGCCCGCCGTACGACTTCACAAAGAGGCTCGGAACGCCTTCCAGCACGCTCGCCAGCGTCGCTCCGCCGCCAGCCTCAAGGTCGACGGAGGACAGGACCGTTGCGCTGGAGGGCAGGTGTTTCGCGTCGATCCCCCACCGCGTGGCCGACACAACGATCTCGGGCAGCGAAAATTCCCCCGCGTGCCCCTTTGCCGTGACGGTCGTATCCGCCATCGGTCCTGAGACCTGCGCCTTTGATACTGTCAGGAAAATGAACGTCAGTAATGCGATTGGCTTCATTTCATTCACAAAAAAGAAAAAGCCCCGATCCCATTCGCGAGACCGAGGCTTCTTGAAATGATTACGTGGTTAGCCGTAGTTCGACACCCTCCCGCGAAGGTCCTCGTCCCGGAACCGGGTCGAGGTGCGCCCGTCGTTGCTTCCGCATGACGACGGCAACGTGCGTTTTGGCAGGTCTCCTGGCTCTTCCATTCTCCGATACGCCTTCCCACCCCGGATGCCCTGGGGCAGTGACTTTGTGCATCGGAGATGCTCCTGTTTCAAGCAGGAGCGGAATTACAGTTGCGGGGCAGCTTCCGGTTTTGCAGCCCGGAACTCATGGGGCTGAAGCACGGAATTCCCTTTTCATCCCGTCTCGCCGCCGAGGCGCGACGGGACACCAAAACGATTGTGGAAAAGAACAAGGACGCATTGAAGATAGACAAGTTCCGAGCAAGAGTCAAGCTGGCGGGACAGACAGGTTGCATCCGTTTTACTGGGGGGTTCACGCTGCGATGGAGTTGATGCGATGACAACGCAAGGCCAACAGATTATTGGCACCTTGCTTGCTCCAACTCATGCCTTGGCGCTTCATCCGTTTTCCGACAACCACATCGACCATCTTTTCAATTACCCCTGAGCCCCAGATTGCTCCAGCTTCGTAGTGGAGCCCGTCACGGTTTTGTTCGACATAGTGCCGAAACTCGCTCAAAGCCTCTCGGTGAGCACTGTCCGATGGATGAAGACTTCCCAGGTAATCCTGGGCTGTGCTGACCAAACCCGTCCTGACCAAAGTGAAGAACCGTCTGTATTGATGCTTTAACAATACTTCTCGTGCTCGTTTCTTCAGGTGATACAAATCCAGCGTATAATCACTACCGGGAAAATGCCCTTGCCGCACCGTGCCGATCCAGCCACCCCCATCAGCGATGCAATGGACTCGTTGCTCGTTACCAAGTCCTGCCTTCCGACACTGCGCATACCACTGCTCCCCAAAGGCTTCCACATCGCTAATACGAGCATACACACTCCGCTGTAATGTCTTGTTCCGCTTCCTCTTGCCCAAGCGCTGGGTCCCCCAAAACAACACCCCCACCTTCACCTCCATTCGCTTGCGACCATACTGGTCGTGCTCTCCAGCTTCCCGGCTCGCAATCATCGTCCCATCTAACTGCATTGTCGGCATCACCTTTGATGCCGTCCCCTCTCTTCCAACCAGCGCCTGTTCGTAGATCTTGGCTCGCTCCAGCTCCAGTTGCCCCTGCGTTTGCTGGCCTTCCTGTTGAATAATCTTCCAAAGCCTCATGCGCGACAGCCCCATCCCAAACTCCTCCCGCAGCAACTCAGCGCTCCACCCGTAGGGCCGTTCCACCGCCAAACGCACACACCGCTGCCGTGCACCCTCGGTTGCTTCCCCGATTCCACAGATATCCCGCAGAGGATAGATCCGATGGCCCCGCTGGTTCTCGTAGCAGCGACCTCGCACCTCCACCATTCCCACGCGGCTCAGGATCTTCCGCTTCTTCAGCCCCCGGCTCTCATACCCCCCACAACCCGGCACTTCCTCCGATGCCTCCCGATCTAATCGCTCCAAATACCCCTTCATCTCCTCTCGCATCTGCCGTCGGTGCCGCTCCTCCAGCTCCCGCTCGAATCGTTTGACTTCCTCTGTATACTTCTGTAGCTTGTCAGTGCATCCTGTATGCCGCATAGGGTTTACCTCCTACGATGTCTGTGATCAACTCCATCGTAATGTAAACCCTTTTGCGTTTCAAGCCCCCCACTTATACGGATGCAACGGACAGACATTCCTGTCTGTCAAACTGGCTCTCCCGCCGGTGCGACAATCATTCTTGATTGTCCAACTGGTCCGATAAGAATATCGGACCTACCGCCGGGACAAACATTCCTGTTTGTCCAATTGATCCGATAAGAATATCGAACCTACTCCCGGCAAGAATATCCTCTTTCATCATAGTACCATCCGTGGTACCGGTGTGGATCATCAGTCAACCCAGCCTTGAGGGGATTGTTTAGCATATACTCGAGCTTTTCCAGAAGCTCATCTTCGTCCCGCATGATTCTGTCATACGATTCATGCTGCCAGACCGGGCCCGGATGATGCCTCATAGCATTGATCCTTCGAGCCGAGGCTCCCTTGATCCCCCTCATAATCCGGCTCAGGCTATACTCCTCCTTTGGAGTCAGAAGGAGATGCACGTGATCAGGCATCACGACAGCGGCGGTTAAATCATAATACTTGCCGTTTCCTTCTTTAAGGTGCTCCAGAGTCAACTGCTGCTCGCGGACGGTCAATGTGCCGTTCCTCGTTCTGAACGTGACGAAATACGTCGCTCCGTTGATCGTCCAATGTGGCAGATGCCTTCTGGTAATGTGGAGGCTCTCGTCTTCCATCATTTTTTGGTCCAAAAGGCGCCAAAGGAATATCCCCAGGTGGGACAATCATTCATGATTGTCCAACTGGTGCGATAAGAATATCGGACCTACCGGCGTACTGGTCCGACAGAATGTCGGACCTACCGGCGGTCCCATCAATATCCAACGGCGGCGCCGAAGCCGCGCGAATCGCTCGCTCCGTAGAGGAGGCCATCCTTCCGATCAACAATGATGCCTTCAGCCATACCCTGAGTGCCTCGCCGGTGGCAGACATAATAGCCGCGCTTTTCCAGGTTTTCGATGACGTCCTTTGCCAATCCGTACTTCTCATAGTACAGCGTGTCCGGCTGCCACTGATGATGGATACGCGGGGCGTCGATCGCCTCCGCAATATTCATCCTGTGATCGATCACGTTCAGGATCACCTGCAGCACGGTCGTAATGATGGTGGAACCTCCGGGACTGCCGACGACCAGAAACGGCTTGTCGTCTTTAAGGACGATCGTCGGCGTCATGGAGCTGAGCATCCGCTTGCCCGGCTGGATGGAGTTCGCTTCGCCACCTACCAAACCATAGATGTTTGCCACGCCGGGTTTCGCAGAAAAATCGTCCATCTCGTTGTTCAGAAAGAAGCCCGCCCCCCCCACAACGATCTTGTTGCCAAACCAACTGTTGACCGTCGTGGTCACGGAGACGGCATTTCCCCACCTGTCGACCACGGAATAGTGGGTCGTGTGCGTCCCCTCCTTGAGGGGAATCACGCCCGGCGAGATCGTCCTGCTCGGCGTGGCCCTCGTCGAGTCCAGCAGTCTCCCGCGTTCCTCGGCATATTCCTTTGAAATGAGCCTGGACACGGGGACCGGATAGAAATCGGAGTCACCGAGATATTGTGAACGATCGGCGTAGGCCAGCTTCATCGCCTCAGCCATGAACGAGACCGTCCGGGAGGAGGCAAACCCGTCTCCAGCAATGTTGAACGGCTCCAGCAAGTTGAGCATTTCGACGAGACAGATGCCGCCAGCGCTGGAGGGACCCATCGAGACGATCTTGCATCCCCGGTAGGTTCCATAGATAGGAGGACGCTCCACTGCTTGGTAAGATTGGAGGTCGTCAGCGGTGATCAAGCCGCCGCCCCGCTGCATCTCTGCGACGATCAGGTCTGCCGTTTTTCCCTTGTAGAACCCATCCCGCCCATATTGCTGAATCCGCTTCAGCGTCTCCGCAAGGTCTTTCTGCACAAGAAGATCTCCCTCTTCGTATGGGATGCCGCCCTTCGTGAAGATTTTCATCGACGAAGGAAAGCGCGACAACACCTTCAAATCTGCGCGCAAATCCTCTGCGAGTTCACCATTGATTCGGAATCCCTTCCTCGCCAGGTCGATGGCAGGTTGGAGCACAGTTTTCCGATTCAACGTTCCGTACGTCTCCAGGGCATACAGCAGTCCGGCGACAGAGCCGGGGACTCCGGAGGAGAGGTACCCCTCCTGGCTCCCCTCCGGAACAAAATGACCGTTCTGGTCCAGGAACATGTCGCGACTCGCCTTCGCAGGAGCCTTCTCCCGATAGTCGATCGTCGCGGTCTTGCCGTCGTTCATCCGGATGACCATGTAGCCGCCGCCCCCGATATTCCCGGCGCCGGGGAACGTCACCGCGAGGGCAAACCCGACGGCCACCGCCGCGTCCACCGCGGTCCCCCCTTTCTTCAGGATTTCGACGCCGACGTTCGAAGCAAGCTCATCCGCGGAGACGACCATTCCGTGTTTCGCCCTTACAGGATGTTTCGCCGCTGACATCAGGAACTGGGCAGATGTGAAGAGCAAAATGCAGAGAGCAAGCAGCATTCTCGCTACTGTTTTCATAGGTTGACAGGGGGGATGGTGAAAGGTCAGTGCGCCGATTGAATGGATCATCAATTCGCGACGCGAGGGAGCGCCAGCGTCGAGAAGCTCAACGAAATCAACGCGACACAGAAGGCTTGAGACCCCCGGATTTTCAGGGGCTCTTGAATGGTGGGACATCCTAGAACGGTAAGTCGTCCACCTTCCCGCTCGGTTCTTCCTGCGGAGGGAGGGTGCCGGAGTTCGAAGGGGCGGCGGCAGCGCCACGGCTGTCGAGCATCACCATCTCATCCATTACAACTTCCGTTACCGATCTCTTCACACCGTTCTTGTCGTCGTAGTTGCGATATTGGAGGCGGCCTTCAAGGTACACCTTGCCGCCCTTCTTCAGGTACTCGCCGCAGATCTCCGCGAGCTTCCGCCAGGCGACGATATTGTGCCACTGGGTCCGTTCCTGCGTGTTTCCCTCCGGATCCTTCCACGACTCGTTAGTGGCCAGGCTGAACGTCGCCACGGCGACGCCGCCGCTTGTGTAGCGCAGCTCCGGATCTTTTCCCAGATTGCCGATAAGAATGACCTTGTTGACACTCCGAGATGCCATGACAGTTACCTCCAGGGGATGGAAGTGAGAAGAGTGCGTCTCAACATAAACTGAGCGCGTCCGAAATTATCACAAAACCCCACCAATGTCAAGCTCCTCACCGTGCGAAGGACTCAATCATCAACCGGGACGACGTTGAACCACAGAAGCTTCTTCGCCGTCAAGAGGTAGAGACGATCGCGGACGAGAGCAACATCCTCCAGTGAGCCGAGCGGCGAGCTGGTGAGGAGAGTCCCTGTCGGCGTCAGCCGGAGGAGCTGGCCGCGATCTGAGAACCAGTAGAGCGTGTCTTTCGCCGCCACGACGATCCTTCCCTCCCCGACGTCAAAGCCACGCGCGTCATTCAGGATCCCGAGTCCGATTGTCTGCACGTAGTTGCCGAAGTAGTCGAATTCGAGGAGCCGCCCCTGCTCCAGGACGTAGACGTGGTCGTTGGATCCCACGAGAATCTTGATCGGCTGCTCGACCTTCCCACGCTGATCATCGATGCCGCCGAAGGAGCGTTCGAACGCGCCGCTGCCGACGAACTTCACGATGCGCGAATTGTCGCTATCGAGAATGAACATGTCGCCCAGTCGCGAAAGGGCAACCCCGCGCGGGTACCCAAACCGCGCGGCCACGAAATCCGTGTCACGGGTAGTGAACGAGGAGACAAAATTGAGGAAGCGATCGAAACGTTGGATCCGATGGTTGTTATAGTCGGAGACGTAGACGTTGAGGCCGTCCGTCGCGAGACCGGTGGGCCGATCGAATGTGGTCGCTGTCCACCCGTAGCCGCCGACGGCCGCGACAGCGGACTCGCCGTCGTTCAGGAGAAAGACAGCATTGCGCTCCGCATCGATGACGTAGATCCACCCTTGAGGGCTGACCGCGAGGCGGGTGGCCTGTTGGAAGGAGCCGACTGCGCGTTGTTCGACGAACAGTGTGTCAAGAGCGTTGGTAGCAACGAGCAGCAGCGCCGCTATTGAAGATAGCGCTGCCATTGATCATCCCGCAGTTCGCCCCTCTTGGTCGAATTCACGAGGATATAATCGCCGAACCCGCTCCGCTCGACAAAATCGAATTCGACGCCGTTCTCGATGGAGTAGTAGTGCCAGACCTCATACGGCTTGATGTCCACTGAGGAAGGGTACCGCTCGATCTCATCCGGTTCACCGTATATGATGAAAACCCTTCCGCGGTCGGTATTCCACCCCTGCCTCGACAACGCATGGAACCGCTGATTGGCGGCAGTGACCCTCTGGAGGTAGGCCGTGCGCGAAATTCCCGGATGCCCCATTCGCCCTGTTTCCACCTCAGTCCAGAACTTCGCGAGGAATTCCCGGCGCCCCTCTGCCGAGGTAATCTGCGAGAACATCTTCACTTCCTGGTCGCTGGCGAGATATTGCGCCTCGCGAAACTCCTTTTCCAGCTCTTCTGCCGACAGGCCAGCGAGCTCCGCTGCGCTGATCGATGAGGACCTGGCGTGGGTTGTCTTGAGATGTGGATTGTAGATGAAGAACGTCTTCTCGTTCTCCGCGACCGCTGTTCCTTCTGTATCGGACAAAATGAACTTGAACCGGTATTTTCCCGACGGGATGGATGCGACGTTCGTTGTACCCACCTCCACAGCGTTCTTGACCCCGTACCGGCGGTTTTTTGAGGCCTCCTTGACTACCTTGCCGTCCGTCCCGACGATCTGGGTCTTCACGGCATACGTCTGGTCCGGGTCGAGATTATACATCTCCGCATAGTTGAACATCATCGGGTAGGAGCCAGCACCGAACACCAGGGTGGGATTCGGCATCACTTCGAGCGAGTTCTTGTAGAACAGGTCCCCCTTTTTGTCCGAACTTTTGACGCTCGAGCAGAGCTCAAGATCGCTGGCTGCGGCAACCGGGCCGTACTCTTTCAGTGAAAGTGGGAGAGAGATACTGTCTCGCCGCCCCGGGTCAAGAGAATCAATAACCAGAGCCTCCAATGTATACTCACCGAAGGGAAGCGCGTACCCCGCCTGGCTTATGACCGTGGAACGGAGCGCCCTATCGCTCGTGTCGGATACGGAAAGCGGGACATTCGACCGCGTGTGCACAACATAAGAGCCGGTCGCGTTGTTCTTGATGCCCGTTATGACCTTGAGAAGCCCCGCATAGCGACCATCGCGGAGCTCGTAACACACAAGCCCGGGATAGAATCCGTAGTAGAGCTCAAGGTACGCCGTGGAATCGTTGTTCCTAAATCGTGCATAGTCGAGATTGAGCACCAGCGCTGAGGAGGGCACGAGCCGCTGCGCCCAGCCACCCGAGCAGGAAAGCATTAACAGAAAGAGAACGCCGTATACTTTTTTCATGACCCCTCACTCCTTTCGTCCCCAATATATCAATACGACAGCAGGTTTGCAAGCAGACGGTACGCTCCGGCCTGCACATTCAAGAACTGAGGATGAAGCGCCAAATCGACATACGTGAGCGTACCACCTCCCTTTTTCCACTGAACGATCAGCGCGTTCCCATCTCGAGCGACTTTCACGGGTACCTCCGCCCCGTCCAACGCTTTGCCTGACACTTGGTTGTACGCCATTCGAGCGAGCCAGTTCATCCAGTCCTCTGAGTGGATGACGTTGGGGCGTGTCATCAACTGGGAAGTTGAGTCGGCTTCCACCCCCGTCTCCTCATCATAGGTGCTCGTTGCCGTCAGGTTCAGGCCCTCGATCAGAGGAGCCCTCGTCCATGCGACGGCATCCTGTGCGAAGAGGATCAGATGACCTCCCCGTTCAACAAACTCTGCCAACTCGGCTTTGTGCTCCTGGATCGCCGGTTGAAGCGACACGAGTCGATGATCAAGCACGACGACTTGATACGAGGCCAGGCTCCTCGAGAAATCCGGGTTCACCTTCAGGTAGCTCCAGGCCGCCCCAATCCTTCGGAGAGCGTCCGCCGTCGGACTATTCTCAACACCTTCTACGAGTGCCACCCTCTTCGATGAATCGACCCGGACGTCAAATCGCCGCGCCCCAAAGCGCGCAACTTCCTGTGTCTCGATCTTGACCGGAATGACGTATGTCCCTTCTTCAAGCGGTCGCCTCCAGGAGAGGATCAGCGTGTCCTGCTGCGACTGATCCTTGACGGTCAGATGAAACGGACGTTTCGGCGCGAAGGCGAGGGAATCGTTGACCTGAACTGAATCGAGCACCGCATCCCGCGTGTGATTGGTGAGTCGTACGATCACCCGCTCAGACGGCATCGCCCGGACAATCGGCGTGAGCACTTCGACGGTGAAGCGTGGGCAAAACTGCACGGGCACGACAACGCGATACTGGAAACTCTCATCCCGTTTCTTCGACTCCCGCAGGATCGCGAACATAAAGACACTGCCTTCGCTGGGCCGCGAGAGCCCTGCCAGGCTTGCGGGGAGATCATACTCCAAATGGGTGGGGGAGAGGATCCGATAGTCCTTATGGAGCTCGAGAGGGAACTGTTTGTTGTGCGATTCGTTGATCACCCACCCTAGATCCGCCCCGAGGAAATAGATCATCGTACTTTTGTCGACCTTGAAGCCCTTCACACTGTCAATCTTGAGAACCGTCAACTGTCGCTCGGCGAGGATCGAAGGGCTCAGGGTGTAGTAAACTTGCACTCCCATGATGGTCGTGCGCAGATCTTCGAGGGCGATTTTCCAGTGTACGGCCGCAGCACGCCCCTGCGGTGTCAAAGAGGAAGCCCGCCAGAGCACCCTATCGACGGAATCCACCATTGCAGTGAGACTGCCAAGGATTTGCGCCGTGCTTGTGCGCAGCCGGGGTCCCTGCATCGTTGCGGCCGTCAGGGCCTCAATCTGCCGCTCAAGGCTTCCCAGGCTCTTCGGGAGAGCTCTCGGCAGCCCTTCCTCCAGTGTGCGAAACCGCCGGGTCCGGCGTGGATACAGTTGCTCATAGGTGACGCTGGTCGCGCTCTGTGCCTCCCATTGCTGCCGTTGAACGGCAAGCGTCGCATACGCCCGCGCCGCCTCCTCACCGATCTCCCGGTATGATCTCTTCCAGATGGGATGCACCCTCTCGACGGGGGCTTGCACTCCCTTGCCTCTCCCGTCGTCAACCAGCAAGCGTCCGACCGACCATTGAGGGGAGCTACTCTTCGGCGGGACCTTTGTCGCTTCTGCCCGCCTGATCGCGCGCACGAGAACACTCTGAAAAACCTCCGCTTGAGGACTCTTGACGCCGCGGGCCCAGTCGCGTGGAACGAGAATGATATCCGGACGAGAGTTCAAAATAAGCCTGACCAACCGAGCCTGAAGTGTGTCTGTTTCCCATCTCGCTCGGACGAAGCCGGTGTCGGATGCGGCGGCGATGTCCGGCATATTGAGGAAGTAGGCTCCCCCGCCAAGCAGGGTTATCGCTTTCGCGGCTTCGCTCCGCCGCTCGGCTGCGAGCTGATTCGGATACTCCCCCCTGATGTCGCTTTCACCCCCCTCTCCATTCGTCACATACGCGCTGATCACCCGGGCACCTCGTGCCAGACGAAAATATCCGAGCGTCGCGAAATCCTCATACCCCGGCTGCAAGGAGATCGACAGGACGGTCAGGCGGGACCGAGTATCAAGAGAGCGCTGGTATCGAGCCGGATACCCGGTTTCTGGGAAGTATTGCGCCTGCAAGGCGAGGGGTATACCGATAAGAAACAAGAGGCGAATGAACAACTGCCGAGTCTGCATTTTAGCGGGAATTCTTTTCGAGTTGATTGATCGCTGAATTAGTTTTCTAGACCTCACCCTAACCCTCTCCTAAAAGGAGAGGGAACGTGTCACGGGAATTTTGCTGCTGCCAGAAGGCATAACGAAATAAACAAGCCCCTCCCCTATGAGGGGAGGCACGCTCGCCCGCCGCGCTCTTTGGCGGGGTGGGGTCTCATCCTCTGCTTCTCTTCTTCAATACCGACCTCTACACTTGGGCCGCTCTCTCTTCCATCTCGGCCGAGAAGCCGCACTCTAGACCTCGCCTCCCAGAGCTCCTTAGCCACCTCCCGCGAGGATGGCCGCCAGCCGGATCATCTCAGAACCACCATTTTGTCCGTTGCCGTCCGCCCATCATACTGCAAGCGACAGAAGTAAACTCCCGAGGAGAGCGCACGACCATCGAAGCTCAGATCATACGTCCCTGCACGTCTCGCGCCGGCAACGAGGGTCGTCAATTCTTGTCCAACAACATTGTAGATTTTCACCGTCACATCTCCATCGACGGGAATGGAAAAGGTGATATTGGTGATACTCGTGAACGGGTTCGGGTAGTTCGGCCAGAGAGTGAAGGGCGGAGGGTCGCTCGCATACATCAACACTGCCTGGTGTCCGAGCTTCTGATAGAAGAGCGCGCGGTCGCTCGGGATGTCGGAGGTGGAGGACACCCCTTCGGGGCTCTGTCCGAAGAGCAGAGAGAAGAACGTGCACGCCGCCAGATACGATCCCTCGACCGTGGGGTGGCTGTAATCCCGCATCCAGAGACCGATGGACGGATCTCCCTGGAACGCCAGCCGCCAGGCGAGTCCGACAGGACAAAGCTGGGCGGAGAGTTCTTCGGCGATGTGCCGATAGGCGACCGTGAGGGAATCCTGCATATCGAAGAAATTCTTGAAAACCGGGGTCGAGTACGAGCCGTACGTCTGCTGGCCCCCCTCCTTGCGCGCCCACGTTAGAAAAAAGACCGTTCGCGCTCCGACCCTGTTCGCGAGCGAATCGAGGATCCGTGAAGCCGGCTCCATGCTGTTATCCCGCAAGTACGGTATCGCCGGCAGCACGCTCTGTTCCTGCAGGACAACGAAGTCCCACTGCTTCTCCAGGATCTTGTCCACCGTCCCCTCGTAATTCGCGTGCTGCTCCAGCGTGAAGCCGCCAACCGTACTCTCGTCGACGTCCACCTTTCGGCCTGCGGCCCTCGCCAGCTCAGCGAACATCGTCGGCATCTCGTTGCTGTTCGTCAGGCTGTTCCCGATAAAGAGAACTCGAAGGGTGTCACCTTGCTGCGATCGGGCGACGGAGAGGAGCGCAATCCATCCGAGGAGCACGAGGATCGCCCGGGTGATGCCTCCGCGCCCGCCTCTCAGGCTGAGCATACATTCCGCACAATTGGAGGAAAAAGAAAGGCTGCCCTTGACGGGCAGCCTTTCTTTGGTAACGGAAACAGCATCGGCTGGCTAGAAGTCCACCTTCAACGAGAAGACTTGATTTGCGTTGAAGTATTGGACCTGTCGATAACCGAAGTCGAGCGTGATGCCGGTCGTGCCTGCTTTGTAGTTCAGACCGATCCCGAACGTGCTGCCGAAGATGTTCTCCTCAGCCTTCGGAATCGTGCTGAACCCGCCCCGGGCGACGAGCGTTACGACGTCGAGGTTGTACCCAACCTCGAGCCCGCCCCGATACTCGTCGTAATACAAGTTGTTGTTCGAGAATGTCCCGTTCGCTCCTGCGAAGAAATTATCTCCGAGGGAGCGATCGTACGACAGACCAAACTCGACGAGAGCGGGCAGCTCAAAGGCGGCCGCTTGAACTTGGTAGTTCTGACGGGGACGGAGGCCATCCGTAATGAGCGCTTCGCGATACAGCGCCGGTCCGTTAAAGCGCATCGACGGACCGATGTTCTTGATGGCAATCCCGACAGTCAGGCCTTGGACCTGTAACAGCCCCCTGTACTGGATGCCGAAATCGAAGGCGAAGCTGGAGGCCGAGACTCGCTCGATCGTCTCGCTGATCACCTTCGCCGTGGCTCCGACCGTGACGGCATCCGTAAGGCTGCGTGCGTAGGTGAACCCAACGGTCACATACGTCGGCGAGTAGAACCTTCCGGTGTTCCCTTCGGGATCGTCTTCTGACGTCAACGAGATGCTCCCAAAGTTGAGGGACCTAATGCTGACTCCGATGCTGCCAAAGTCCCCAAACCGGCCCGCAACCGCACCATACAGCACGTCGATGTCGGCGATGTACGACATCGATGAAACCATCGCCTGGGCTGATCCGGGCATTTTCCCGAGCCCGGCAGGGTTCCAGTGAATTGACTCTACACCGTTCGATGTTGCAATGCTCGACCCGCTGAGCGCCATATCCCTGGCTCCAACGGGGATGAGTAACTCGGGAGCCGCTACGCCCCCGGCCCTCGGATTCTGTGCAGTCGCAACGCTCACACCGAGAAGGACAACACAGAAAACCAGGGTTACCAAGCGTGTTGTGTAGGACTTCATAACATATTCTCCTTCAGTAGTTTTCAAGTTAACCATGGTCGTTTAGTACAGATCGAGCAATTCCTGCTCTTGGATCACGGCTAGCTTGAGCACCTTGGAACCGACTCCTGGTATGTCGATGTAAGCGATGTACATACCGCTTGCCACTGGGTAGTTGATCTCGTTCAGAAGGTCCCACTTCATGAACGACGATGCGTCGTTCTTGTGCAGCACCCTCGCCAACTGACCCGCCAGGTTAAAGATGCGTACCGTAGCCTGTTGTGGCATGTTGATGAATGTGACGAACTTGGCGAACCTGCTCGTCTCCTGCGAGTTGATGCAGTAGTACGGGTTCGGGAAGACGTTGATCCTGCTCAGATCGGTCTTCTGCACATCCGTCGTGGCAGGCTGCACCGCAGGCGCCGTGAAGGTGAACGTCACGCTCGCTGTATTCAGGTGCGCGGCGATGATCAGGAACTGGTCACCCGAATGGAATGTGTTGCTCCCACGCCGGTTGGGCGCGCCCCACCACATGACCGGAAGCGAGTTGTTTAGGAAGTCGACCTGCAGCGCCGGATCGGGCGTCGTGCTGTAAGGCGTCGCAAAGATGAAGAAGAACTCCCGAGACACAGTATTATCAGTGGTGCTGCTGCTGCCCGGGAAATAGACGCCATCGACGAAGCCTGCCGCTACGTTATTCTCGAATATTGCGACAGCCAACCGCGTCGGCGGATCCGTCTCCTGGTCCCACGCAGAGAAGGGGATGCTCACTTTGAAATCCTGATAAGCGTACCCCGCGGTGGGATTGACGATGAACGGAGCGAACTCCGGTTTTGCTGGAGCCGCAGTCGCTCCTCGCAGATAGCGGTACCCATAGGAGAAGTTGGGATCGCTGGGCGGATTGTTCGGATCCCAAGGTGCAGCAGCGGTGCCGAACTTGAGCAGCACGTTGTGCATCTTGTCGGGCCCAATGGTCGAGCTTGAGAACCACGAGTTATAAGCCATGCCCATGGCTCCACTGAAGCCTTCCAATCCCCAATCGGCACCGGACCAGGTAAACTCTCGTGTTCCGGCCGGGATCTGGTAGCCCTTCATTCCCGGTGTGGACGGTCCCGTCACCTTGACCATGATGCCGTCGACGATCGGATAGAGGTCGTCACCGGACTGGTTGCTCTGACCCGTGACCACCACTTTGTTCTTCGTCTTGTCGGTGACGCTCCAAAGGGTCTGGTCTGCCGAGACGCTGAACCCCACCTCGTAAGTGTCCCCCGTGCTCTTCTTCGGGTCAATCACGAGCGGGAAAACGTTCCCCTCGCTATTGCCGGTCTTCGTGACCACGAGCGTGTCACCGTAATTCGTCGCATAGCGCACACCGAACTCCGGTCCATGCGGAGTCACTTTGTAAATGATCGGAGGTGACTCGAGTGCCGTTGGCAAGAACCCTGGCACCGTCGCGACGCTGTAGGCCGTCACGGCAAGGTAGTAATCCCGACCGTTGTAGATCTTCGCCAGGTCGTTCAGCTTGTCCTCGCTGAAAACGTAGGTGCGCTTGATGCCGCTGTTGGTTCCGAACTGCACAGGAACCTCAACGACGACGCCGGACACCGGCTGCAGGTCTGTCACGACTGCGGGGTCATTTGGAGTGTCATACGTGACAAGCCTCTTCGCATCGGCTATCGAGCTGCTCGTCGGAGGGAACTGATACACATTGTACCCCTCAAACCGATAACCGCCCGGCTGAGCGATCTTGGTCTCAATGTCAGCGACTTTTGTTGGATCATCGCCCCACTGCAGGACGATCTTCTCATTCAGCTCTGCTATTCCCACTTTCGGTGCCGGTGGAGGCTTCGGAACCTGGAACAGGGCGTCAAACGTGTTCTGAACGAACTGGTCGTTGAACTTCATCACCGCCACGCTCGACAGCCTGTCCGCACCCAGACCGACCACGATGCCCAGAACGACATCCTGCGTGTCGCCCGGAGCCATGAAAAACGGCCCCGAGTTCAACAGGATACGGCGATCGCCCGGCGCAAAGGAGTAATCGGTTCCCTTTCCATCCAGGAACCCGGTCTGCGTCACCGGATCACCGCTCTCCGGGAAATTCGTGTATCCAAAGGGCCCGGTGTTGTAGCGTGAGTAGGTATCGCCGAACTGCCCGGCCGGCGCATACCCCTGCAACATCGCATACCACTGGAAGGTACCCGTGTTGTACGCCGCAGAGCCTCCGGGTGGATCACTATACGGGCTGCCGGCGGAGAAGTACGCGAACGAGGACATCGGCAGGTTCCTCCTCCCGTAGACCCGCCTCAGGTCGAAGATCGCCGAGTCACCCGGCGCATCCACCTGCGGGCCGGCCAGGAAGTCGTAGCCCGGGCACGGTGGCGCGAGGTTGAACTTGGCGAACGTGTTATCGACCGGGTTGCCGTTGTAAACGAACGCGAGGCTCTTGGTCGAGTCGCAGCCCACCAGATCGTCGCCGGCATTCCCCATGTCGATGTCCGACCACTGACAGACGTACATATTGTCGATGTACATCGCGCCTCGAGTACCGCCCCCGATATCGATACCGCCCTTGTTGATCATGCGGTACCGGCTGAAGTAGATGTTCCCCATCGCATCCGTCCGCTTGTATCCCCAGATCGTCTTCTGTATCTCCATGCCCGACGGCTCTGATCCGACGAATCGAATCGATTGGCTCCGGTCCAGGTCGTTGTACGCATTCCAGATGACCTGGTCTGCCGGGGAGTTGACATCAGCACCGGCCACGCCCGGCTCGTCGTAGCGGCCCGAAGTCAGGCTGTCCTGTGTAAACGTGGCACTGAACGGCGGAGGCGCCTGGTAGCCGGGCACGCCGTTCCGCTCGATGTAAGGCGCACCCTGTGAAACCGGCCACTCCTTCCAGTCGGTGTCATACTGCTGCTTGATTGCATCCATCTGCGACTGCGTGGCGGCGCTCGCGTCTGACAACTCATTCGACGTCTGAGCGTCATACCGCAGCTCCCCATCCGTCATGAAGTAGTAGTCACGACGAACCCTGTAGCAGCGCACGTCCGGATCCGCAGGACTGGCGGCGACAGCAGTCGCCCCAAATCCCGTGACCCGTCCTGCCCTGATTCCGACATACGTGCTGGCAGAGTAAGTCGATCCTTCGATACGGATAGGCTGAACCGTGGGCTGCTGGGTCTTGGCTGCATCGAGGTAGAATTTCCCACCCCAGATGAAACCGTCTTCATATATGACGTTTCCCGTCCCCACCGGGTAGTAGACGCCGTTGTCACCTCCCGGTGAGTGGTTCGAGTTACCGTCATACTTGGTCCACGTCGTGATGTTGTTGATGTTCAGTATCTGCCACTGGGGCTTGCCGGTGATCTTGCTCAGGGACTGCGGCTGCTTGACCTTGGTTCCAGGCAACTCGGAGCCAAGCGCAACCGACCAGAGCAAGAGAGCGCCCACGGTGGCGAGCACCAACACGATGATTAGTTTGCTCTTAGCCATACTCGTAACTCCTTGAGAAGTTTCTCTAAGTTAGGTTCTTTGAACTACCGTGAGACTACATCTCTATCCTTGCACCAACACGAATCTGACGGGGTGCACCAAAGACGTCATTACGGTAGGTCATAACGCCCCACCTGTTGTCGAGATTGATTGCACGATAGAACGCCTCGTAGTTCGGAATCGCTTTGTATGGCTGGGCAAATGGGCTCTTCAGCCAGCCGTCATCGTACGGTGTCCCCGTATTCGGATACACGTCAGTGATCTGCTTCGAATTCAGGACATTGAGCACGTTCGCATAGATCTCAACATTCAGCGTTCCGAGGTAGAGCATCTTGCTGATGTTCAGATCGATGTTGAACACCCAGGGTGTCGTCGAGCTGTTGACCGGCTCAACCGGGTTGCGGAACCGGGCATCCCGAAGCGAGTTGACGCCGATGTTCCACGGGCTCGCCTGCCCCAGGTTCAACGGCTCCTGTATCTTCGTGTACGGATGTCCGCTGTTGAACGACATCAACAGGTTGACGCCAAACCCCTCGAGAACTGGGCCACCGTCGCCCTTCGCAAACCGATAGTCAAGGATGATGGCACCTTTGTGGGTCTGGTTGAACGGCTGGGTCGCCACGAAGTTCGGGAACCGGGCCTTGATCTCGTCGCTCGTCGCAACCGCGTTCGAAGCGGAGCTTGCGCCGGTGCCGACAGCGTCGGAGAGCGTGTAATTAACCCTCGCCTGCAGGCGTTCTGTCCGGCGAAGCTCGAGTGTCAGCTCGATGCCTTTGACCGTCCCGAAGTCGGTGTTCTGATACGACGTGAAGATCGGGTTGCCGATGGAGTTATACACGCGCCGGAGCTGCAGCTGTTCCTTCGTATCCTTGTAGAAGCCGGTGAGCGTGAACGCAAGGTTCTGTGTCACCACCTGGCGAATACCCATTTCGAACAGCGTCGTCCGCTCGGGCCGAGCGGTGAAGCCAAGCCCGCCGCCCGTCCACGATCGCGTCAACGGGTTGACCGAATTGCTGATTCCGTTCTCGCTGCCGTACAACTGGTTGAGGCTCGGCATCTGCACGTATTTTCCATACTGCGTGTAGAACACCGTCATGTCGGAGACAGGGAACGAGAAGCTGATGCGCGGCAGCAGGAAGCTGAACGGCTTGCTGCGCGTGAAATCGTCCTCGGGAATGATGTTGAGGTTTTGATCGACCGGCACATCCTGATAGTCGTACTGACCCGTCTGGCTGTTGAGCGTCGGATCGACCATCAGCATCTTCGGATCCATGTACTCATAGCGCAGACCGACGTTCAGGATCAGATCGTTGAACTCGAACTTGTTCTGCACGTAGGCCGCCGCAAACATCGGCTCATACGGCTGATCCACCTTCGAAGAGACGCCGGGAACGTTGTAGCCATCCGTCGAGTTGCCTTTGTAGTCATATCCATAAGTAGCTATGTTACCGGCATTCAGCCAGCGGACGCGCATCAAGCGAGCATCCACCGGAAGGCCCTTCGCGATATCGGAGCCATACACGATGTTGTCCGCATCGAAGACGCCGTCCTTGTTTGGATCCAGGAAGGTCAAGAGGCTGGCGATGTTGGCGACGTTGAATGAACGCATCACCCACGACTCGATGTTGCCGCCCGCCTTCAACTCCCACGTTGAATTGACCTGGGAGGTGAGGTCGACATTGGCGCCGATCATGCTCTGCTGGTTCTTGTTATAGGTGTTGATCGGGTTGTCGGGATCCAGCAACAGGAATTTCTGGATAATGCTCATCGACGGTGGAGCCGTGTATCGAGCCGACCAAGGACTGACAACACCCGGGAATCCTGCGTTCGCGTTGGCAGCACTGTCGGCATACGACATCCAGTTGTCCCCGAAGGTCTTATCGTAGGTACGCGCCTTCCGGAACTGCGTCGAGACGCCGACCTCGTAGAACGTCGTCGGGTTGATGATGTGTGTGAGCTTCACAGAACCCGCATACGTGATCGTCTCCGTGCGCGATTTCTTTTCGTCTTTAAGGAAATAGTTGGCAAACCTGTAGTCCAAAAGACCCGGCCAGCTGTTCCCATTGATATACGTATTAACGTCGTAGTACCCATTGACGCGCAGCTTCAACGGCACGTCGGCCAGCTCTTTCAGATCGAACAGGACGTTGCCTTGACCGGTGTTGATCTGCTGCCAGTTGTCGTACAAATAGTTCTTGGTGATCGTGATCGGCCCGGGCAGCGCCTTGCCGGCGTTGTTCTTGATGTTCAACCCGTCATCGACAAAACCGCTGAACTCGAGCGGCGTGAGCCAGATCGATTGCCGATCCCGCATGTAGTTGTGCTGTCCCGCGAGGAAGAACCGGATGCCGCTGACGATCGGGCCACTGGCCGTCGCGACGGCGTTCCGATATCCAAACGCGGACGTGCCGAGGAACTGCTTGCCGGGCTTCGCTAAATCGTCGGTCAGATAGTCAAGGGAGATCCTCAGCTGACTGCCGCCCGTTCGCGTCGTCGTGCGGACAACGCCCGAGTTGGCACCGCCGAGCTCTGCCGTCATACCGCCCGTCTGCAGCTGAACTTCCTCGATCGCATCCCGGATCGAGCTGTAGTTCTCCGAATTGTAAAGAGGATTTGTCGCATTCGCCCCGTCAACGTAGTAGGCAACCTCACCCGCTCGACCGCCACGGATGTACAGGTTCCCTCCCTGTTGAACGGCGCCAGCATCCAGCGCGACGATGTTTTGCACGCCGCGGAACGGAATGTACTGGATCTCTTCCGCCTGCGTGATGCGAACGGTATTGGTGGTGTTGCGCTGAATCAACGGCCGTTCCGCTATGATCTCGACGGCTTGAACCTGAACCGACGAGCTCGACAACGTGAAGTCCTGTGTCGTCGTGATGTTCGAGCTCACCCGGATGTTCGAGATCGTCGTCGGCGCATACCCGATGTAGGTCACCTTCACCGAGTACACACCCGCCGGAACAGTCAGGATGATGTAATCACCGTTCACATCGCTCGCAGCGCCCAAATTCGTCCCTTCGACAACGACGTTCGCGCCGATGAGCGCTTCGCCTGATTCTTTATCCGTCACCTTGCCGCGCAACTTGCCATCCTGCGCTGCAAGGAGAGCCGGTAAAAGGAGCAAAGCGGTGAAAGCCACGAGGAGCTTACGAAACATAGCATACCTCCTTTGAGTGTGGTAAATGTGAATTAGAAAGGATTTCAGAGTCGATGTCCGCGCTCGGGACAATCGGCAGGTAGAACTGAGGAAACGCCGTCACAAGGTTTTCTTCGAGCGTTCAAAACGCTGAGCCACTCGAACTAGCAGGTCACCTCCTTCTCGATGGAATGCTAATTGAGATGGGTTATTCTTAGAACAAGTTGCTAGAATATATAACTTGTTACAGCGTTTGTCAAGTGGAAATTCGCAAGGAGCCAGGAAACTGAAGATACGGTGCATATTAGCGAATATGGCGGCATCCTCCCGGTTACCCTACAAACAAGGTGCTGCTCCCCTTCAGCCATCAGCGCCCCCCTTGCGCATCAGAGCTTCACCGCCCTGACATCAAAAACTCCCTCCATCTCCCCCAGCTTCTTCAGAACGCTCGAAGGTATTGCACCGTCGACATTGATGACAGTGAGTGCTTTTCGGCCAGGCTGCCCGCGCCCCAGCGAAAGACCGGCGATATTGATCCTCTCCGCGGCAAGGATCGCACCAACGCCCCCCAACATGCCGGGCCTGTCGACGTGCGAATAGAACAAAAGGTGACCCTCAGGATTGACCTCGAAATGGAAGTCGTCAATTCGGACAATCCGTGCATGTATATTCCCATAGACAGTCCCCGAGAAACGTCGCGTCTCCTTGTTCGTGTCGTACCGCACCGTGAGGAGACTTGTGTAGGAATCCTTCTCACTTTCTATCTGCTGCTCGACGACGAGGCCGACTTCCTCTGCGATCACCAGCGCGTTCACCAAGTTCACCGGCTCGGACATGACGTGGTGAAGAATCCCCTTCAGCACTGCAGCGGTGAAAAGCCCCAATGACTGAAACAGCGGCGAGCCGCTGCACGTTATGACGACTTTCTTGAGCTGACCGTTCATCAGCTGCGCTACCAGACTTCCCAGCTTCTCGGCGAGCAGGACGTACGGCTTCACCCCTTTCTCGAGAGCCGTCCGGAGTGCCTCTGCGTTGACGGCACCCGACACCCCACGCTCCTTGAGAAAGTCGGCAACCTGGACCGCAATTTGACGAGCGACTTTTTCCTGTGCCTCTTCCGTCGAAGCGCCGAGGTGCGGCGTCGCGATCACCTTCGGGTGTTGCAGAAGCGGATGATTGCCCGGAGGCTCCTTCTCGAAAACGTCGAGAGCTACCCCGTGGATCTTCCCTGAGTTCAATCCCCGGAGGAGAGCTCCTTCATCCGCGATCCCTCCTCGGGCGCAGTTGATGATCCGGACGCCGTCTTTGCACGCGGCGATCGCACCGTCACCGATGAGCCCGCGAGTCTCCTCCGTCAGCGGCGTGTGAACAGTAATGAAGTCCGAACGCCGATAGAGCTCATCGAGCGATACCAGCTCGACTTTCATTTTCGCGGCAACGTCAGCGGAGGTAACCGGGTCGTAGCCAATCGTCCTCATGCCGAACGCCTGGCACCGGAGCGCTACCTCCCTGCCGATCTTGCCGAGACCGATGATGCCGATGGTTTTATCGAAAAGCTCCGTGCCGATGTATGTCGTTCGCTCCCATTTCCCCAGCTTGAGCGACTCGTTCGCCTGCGGTATGTTCCGGCAGAGTGAAAGAAGGAGCGAGAGCGTGTGCTCCGTGGCCGCGATCGTGTTGCCGCCCGGCGTGGTCATGACAACGATGCCCCGCCTGGTCGCAGCATCGACATCGACGTTGTCGACAGCCGCACCCGCCCGACCGATCACCTTCATCCTCTTCGCAGCAGCAATCACCTCCGCCGTCACCTGCGTTCCACTGCGTATGATGAGCGCATCGTAGGCCCCGATGATTCTCGCGAGCTCCTCTGCAGGCAGCTTCGGTCTGAGATCGACCTGAACGCCTTCCGCCCTGAGAAGATCGACACAAACGGGGTCGACAGGATCACTGATGAGAATGTTCATTGGAAGATTCCGATGAGCAACGTCGTCAAACTAGTCTGGTGCAAGAGCGCAACAGTGTGCTGGTTGGCCTCAGAGAGTCACTCCTGCTGTCTCCACAGAGCTTTCTTGTGTTCCGTAGAGCCAGTCGCTTACCTCCCCTCCCTCGACGAGAGGGGACTCAGGGGAGGTCGATTCCCGTGAAAGCATCAGCTGCGATCTAGAACAGCGGACCGGACAAGCGAAGCTTCCGCAGCCCGAACGCCGCTTCCGAGTTCGAGAGTAAATCCGCACTCCGTAAGTGCCATCTCCAGCGCGGAGACGATCGTGACAATGTCCAAGTCGTCGTAGTAGCCCAGATGCGAGACTCGAAAAATCTTGCCGGCGTACTCCGCCTGCCCGCCGGCAATCGTGATCCCGTACTTGCCTTTCAGGGTCTTGTTGAACGTCTTCCAGTCGACCCCCTCCGGCAACCAGACCGGCGTGACGGCGTAGGAAGGGGAGTCTGAAAAAAGCCTCAATCTCATCGCCTTGACGCCTTCACGCAATGCGACTGCGAGCCGTTGATGCCTGCGCCAGATGTTCTCGATGCCCTCTGCCCGGATCATCTGAAGCGCCGCGTCGACTCCTATAATAAGAGAGACGGCGGGGGTCCATGGGGTGTCGTTTGTCTCGTAGGATTTCAATGCCCGCCGAAGGTCGAAATAGAACCTGGGCAGGGTCGATCGCTCCATCGCTTGAATGGCACGGGCGCTCAGAGCGACAAACGCCAGGCCCGGCGGGATCATCAGCCCTTTCTGCGATCCAGTGACGCATACGTCGATGCCCCATTCGTCAAATCGCATCTCGTGTGCGCCGACAGCCGTAATGCCATCCACACAGACCAGCGCGTTCGAATTCTCATGAACGACACGGGCAAGCGCCCGCACGTCGGTCGCCGTCCCTGTAGAGGTCTCGCTGTGCACCAGATAGACTGCTTTGGCGTCGGCGTTCTTGCGGAGCGCCTCGGTGATCTGGTCGACGGTCGGCGCCTTCCCCCATCCCACCGTCACCTCGACTGCGTTCAACCCGAACGTCCTGGGCATCTTGACCCACCGCTCCCCGAACTTTCCCCCGTTCACGGAAATGACCGTATCCCCCGGGGAGAAGAGGCTGACGAACGTTGCCTCCATCCCCCCGGTCCCCGAGCTGGCGAGCGTGAGAACGGGGTGCTGCGTTTGAAAGAGATACTTCAGGTTGTCGTTGACGCGCTTGAAGATCTCGTTGAACTCAGGATGACGATGGTGAATGATGGGTTCCGCCATCTTCAACATCACCGCCTCTGGAACAGGTGTCGGTCCCGGTGTATACAATCGGTTTTTCACGCTGTCACCTCTGTGAGTCCGCAAGAAATGATTCAAGCGAAAATAATGAAGAGGGTTCCGACAAGCAAGGAAATACCGCTGGCGGAACGGCAATCTGCTGGGAGGAGAAGGGGGCGAGTGCCGACGTCGGAATCGTCGTACTTCATCGCGACAGTCGGATCGATCCCGGGGAAAGAAAGACCCCGATCGATTCGAGGTCTTGGTCAAAAAACGAGCGCGCCGTTCTTGCAGGTGGAGTTAGACTGCCTCCTTTTTCGCGCGGAGCGCGTGGTTGAGATGCGCTTCAATCAACCGAAGCAATTCTGATTTCCCTTCGCCGCTGAGGATGGAAAATGGGACGATCCCGCGGCAACTTCCCTCCGTCAGCTGAGCGTTGAACCGGCTCTTGTACGCATCGAGCTGCTTGTTGAGCTTGCTCACCGGAAGCTTGTCCGCCTTCGTCAGCACCAGCAGGTAGGGGATTTCATAGTAGTCCAGCCAATCCATCATCATCAGATCCAGGGGCGTCGGCTCCTGGCGCGAATCGATCAGCTGCATCGCGAGCCCGATCGGGCCGCCGCGCGTGAGGAAATCTTCGATCAACCTCTTCCATCCGGCGCGCATCTGCTCGGGCACCTTCGCATAGCCGTACCCGGGCAAATCGACGAAGTAGAACGAGTTATTGACGATGTAGTAGTTGATCTCCCTTGTCTTCCCGGGGGTCGCGCTGGAACGCGCCAGGTTCTTCCGATTGCACATCTTGTTCAACAGGGAGGACTTCCCGACATTCGACCGGCCGATGAACAGGATTTCTCTCAGCTCGTTCTTCGGAAGCTGATGGAGATCTGCAACACCTTGAAAGAATTCAGCAGCAGTAATTTTGAGCATAGGGATTCACCTCTCTACGGTAGAACATAATCTTCACTCCCCCTGCTTCGCCCCTCGTTTCTTTGGCTTGGCAGCCGGCGTCTCCGGTGGGGCAGATTCAGGCTCACTGCTCTTCGCTCCGCTCGTCTTCTCTTCAGCCTTCTTCTTGGAGGTCGAGGCTTCGACCGTCTCCTTTTTCGAAGTTTTCTTCCGCGGCGCCGCTGAAGCTTTCGCCTTCGCTTTCCCCTTCGGCGCAGCTTTCTCTTGACCGACGTTGTAGTCGACAAGCTCCAGGACAGAAACCTCAGCTCCGTCGCCGTGGCGTTGACCCAGTTTCACGACACGCGTGTAGCCTCCCGGCCTCGTGGCAACCTTCGCGGCGATCTCGTTGAAGAGCGTCGAAACGGCGTCGCGGTCTCGCAGGAATGCAAACACCTCCCGCCGCGCATGGACGTCCTTCACTTTCCCATCTCCCTCACGCTGCACGGCCCGCTTCGCGCGGGTTATCAACTTCTCAACCACCGAACGCGCTTCCTTCGCCTTCGCTGTCGTGGTCCGTATCTTCTTGTGCCGGATGAGGGAGACGCTCAATGCTGAGAGCGTTGCCTTCCTGTGACTTCGGGTCCGCCCGAGTTTTCTTCCAGATCTGAGATGACGCATATTCCTTTTCCTTTTTCCGGTCCCGTCTCAACACGCCAGCGGCACTTCTCGCCCTTCGGACATCGGGGACGCCGGGTTGTCCAAAGGGTGTTACTCGCTCCCGTCCTTTAAGTACTTGTCGACGTCCATGCCGAAGCTGAGGCCAAACTCCTCCACGATGGCAGAGAGCTCGGCGAGAGACTTGCGACCGAAGTTTCTGAATTTGAGGAGCTCCCCCTCATCCTTGCGCACGAGGTCGGCGATGGTCTTGATGTTGGCGGACCGCAGGCAGTTGTGCGAGCGGACGGAGAGCTCAAGCTCGTCGACAGACATCTTCAGTTTCTTGCGGATCTCCGAGAGCTTCGCCTCCTCGGCGCTCTCCACCTTTTCGGCCTCCGGCTCCACGTCGAAGTTGATGAACAACTGGATGTGATCGCAGAGGATCTTGCCGGCATGGGTCAGGCCATCCTCGGGCGTAATCGAACCGTCGGTCTCGATCTCGATGATGAGCTTTTCAAAGTCCGTCTGTCCCCCGACGCGCGTCGGCTCGACGAAATAGCGGACGTTTTTGACCGGCGTGAAGATGGAGTCGATCGAGATCATTCCCAGCGGTTGGTCCGCTGTCTTGTTCTCCTCGGCTGAGACGTACCCCTTGCCGCGGCCGAGACGGAGCTCGAGCTCGAAGCTGGCGTCCTTGTTAAGGCGGGCGATCCGCAGCTCCGGGTTCAAGATTTCAATCTCAGGCGACGCCTTCTGAATGTCTTGGGCCGTAAACTCGCCCGGTCCCTTCAGGGGAACGGTGAGCTTCGACAGTTTTTTGTTGATCGGTTTGATGCGAACTTGCTTCAGGTTCAGGATCACGTCAGCGACATCCTCCTCGACGCCTTTGATCGTCGAGAACTCGTGCTGGATACCGTCGATCCGAATGGCAGTGATCGCGGTTCCCGGAAGAGAAGAGAGCAGAACGCGTCTGAAGGAATTCCCAATCGTTACACCAAAGCCTTTTTCCAGCGGCTGGACCGTAAACCGCCCGAACGTCGCCGTATAGGTGCTCTCGTCGAGCTCGATCTTTTCAGGCATTTGGACTAATGCATTGCTCATAGTACTCTTTCCCCCCGCCCGAGGCGGGGATCGTTAGACCCGGGACTCTTTCGACGCGCGAACGGAGCTCCCGGGGATCGTTATGAAAATGTCCGTGACAAAAGCGTATTCTCGTCTGGCTACTTCGAATAGAGCTCAACGATCAGTTGCTCGTTCGCGTTCAACGGCACATCCGCCCGCTCCGGGACTTGAAGAAACGTCCCGCTCATCCCTGCCTTGTCCAGGCTCAGCCACGGCAACATTGCCGTGTCCTTCACCCTTTTCATGGATGAGTGGATGAGGTCGAGTTTCTTGCTCTTCTCCCGCACGTGAATGACGTCGCCGGGATTGAGCAAATAGGATGGGATATCGACGATCGTGCTGTTGACCAGTAGATGGCGATGGAGAATGAGCTGGCGCGCCGCTTTGCGAGATGGCGCGAGGCCCATGCGGTAGACCACGTTATCGAACCGGCGCTCAAGCGTCTTCACGAGCGTTTCACCTGTCCGGCCGGTTTGCTTCAATGCTCGCTCGAAATAGTTGCGAAACTGCGCTTCCAGCAGGCCGTAGGAGCGCTTCACCTTCTGTTTCTCTCGCAGCTGTACGCCGTACTCCGAAATCTTCTGGCGGCGGCTCTGCCCATGCTGCCCAGGGGGATAGCCCCGCTTCTCCACCGGACATCTCTCCGTATAGCACTTCGTGCCCTTGAGAAAGAGCTTCTGCCGCTCTCGCCGGCACAGTTTGCAGTTGGCATCAACGTATCTGGCCATAATACTCCTGAATGATGTTCAGTTTCCAAATTCCAATCATCAACTGATCTCGCCAAGAACGAGCGGGATGCAGGAACCGCACTCTCGCAAGTCGCTAGACTCTTCTCCGCTTTGGCGGCCGGCAGCCATTGTGGGGGATCGGAGTGATATCGCGTATCACGGTAATCTCCAGCCCCGCCGTCTGCAGCGAACGAACGGCCGCTTCACGTCCCGCGCCGGGCCCCTTGATGTAGACCTCTACGCGACGGAGACCGAGGGCATAGGCTTCTTTCGCCGCGGCTTCGGCAGAGACCTGCGCGGCGAACGGTGTGTTCTTCCGCGAACCCTTGAAGCCGTTTCTCCCGGCGGACGACCACGCGATGACGTTCCCGTACGTGTCCGTTAGGGTTACCAGGACGTTGTTGAACGTCGCCTTCACAAAGGCCTTTCCGTTCGTGTCAACGTGAACCTTCTTCTTCTTTTTGGTTACAGGCGCACTTGGTGATTGCTTGGCCACGTCAGATCTCCTTCAAGATCGTTGTTACTTCTTCTCGATTGCTCTCTTCTTCCCGGCGACCGTCTTCCTCTTTCCCTTCCTCGTGCGGGCGTTTGTTCTGGTCCGCTGCCCCCTCGACGGCAAGCCTTTGCGGTGGCGCAACCCGCGATAACTTCCGATGTCCATCAAGCGCTTGATGTTCATCTGAGTCTCGCTGCGCATTGCGCCCTCGACCTTGTAGTCGCCCTGGATGATCGCGCGGATTGAGGCGACCTCCTCATCGTTGAGCTCGCTCACTCGCTTGTTGTAGTCCACGCCGGCCTTGGTCAGGATCTCTTTCGCGGATGACCGGCCGATCCCGTAGATATAGGTCAGTCCTACCTCCGCCCGCTTGTTTTTCGGCAGATCAACTCCTGCGATACGTGCCACCTAAGAATTCTCCTTGTTGAACAGTTGTTGAATTTCGAAATCCTCGACGAACAACGATCTCATTTCGAAATGCGCATTCCCGATCTGGAAATCCCCCTTGCTATCCTTGTCGCTGCTTGTGCTTGGGGTTCTTGCAGATGACATGCACGGCCCCCTTGCGGCGGATGATCTTGCAGTTCTCGCACAGCTTCTTTACCGATGATCGAACTTTCATAGTCTGGCTCCGTCAGATCCTACTTGTAGCGATACGTGATTCTGCCTTTCGTCAGGTCGTACGGCGACATCTCCACCGTCACCCGGTCCCCGACAAGAATCTTGATGAAGTGCATGCGCATCTTGCCGGAGATATGCGCCAGGATCTCGTGCCCGTTGTCGAGCTTCACCTTGAACGTCGCATTCGGCAACGTATCCGTGATCACTCCATCGACCTTGATCGGGCCTTGTTTTGCCATAGCGGACCTATTGCGACAGAATCTCCGGCTTCCCGTCGACGATCGCAACGGTATGCTCGAAGTGCGCTGAAGGTTTGCCATCCCGCGTTAAGACCGTCCAGCCGTCCGGCGCGATCTGGACCTGCCACGTCCCGGCATTCACCATCGGCTCAATTGCAAGTGTCATACCTTCCTGCAGCTTCATGCCTGTTCCGGGCTTTCCGTAGTTGGGGATGGCAGGCTCCTCGTGCAACTCGACGCCCACCCCGTGCCCAACCAGATCCCGCACGACCGAGAAACCCCGGGCCTCGACGTGGTCCTGGACGGCGTGCGAAATGTCGTGCACCCGGTTTCCGACGACCGCCTGCTCGATGCCCTTGTAGAGCGACTCTTCTGTCGCCTTCAGGAGCCGCTGCTTCTCATCAGAGACTTCGCCGACCGCAAACGAAGCGGCTGCATCTCCGAAGAACCCGTCCTTCTTCACCCCCACATCGATCGAGAGAATCTCTCCCTCCCGAAGCACCCTACGCCTCGGAATGCCATGCACGACCTCGTCGTCGACCGATGTGCAGAGCGTTGCCGGATACGGATTGGCTTTCGAGTGTCCATACCCCTTAAACGCCGGCACGGCTCCCATCGACCGGATGAAATCCTCGGCCAGCCGATCCAGTTCGACGGTCGTGATTCCGGGTTTCACGCGAGCACCGACGAGCTTGAGCACCTCAGCCACGATCCTTGAACTTTCCCGAATGAGCTCAATCTCTTGCTTGGTCTTGATCCTCACCATCGAATTCGGCGGTCTAGCTTCGCCTCCCTCGAAGCTTTCCGCTCTTCATAAAGCCGTCGTAATGGCGCATGAGCAGGTGCGACTCGACCTGCTGCAGAGTATCGAGCATGACACCCACGACGATTAGCAAGCTTGTGCCCCCAAAGAACTGGGCAAATCCAGGTGTCACGCCGCCCACACTAGACATAAGCGTCGGCAGAATCGCAATGATCGCCAAGAAGATCGAGCCGGGGAGCGTGATCTTCGTCAGAATATTATCCACAAACTCTGCAGTATGGGTCCCCGGCCGGATGCCTGGAATGAAGCCCCCCTGCTTCTTCATATTATCCGCGACGTCTTTCGGATTGAACGCGATCGCAGTATAGAAGTACGTAAAGAACACAATCATCAAGGCGTAGATGAACGAGTAGGTCCACGAAGTATAGCTGAACCACTCGCTCTGAAGGTTCGCAACGAACTCGCTCTCGGGGAAGAACTGGAAGACGATCTGCGGAACAAACATAATCGCCTGTGCGAAGATGATCGGCATGACGCCCGCCGTGTTGACACGCAGTGGAATATACTGCGTCACACCTCCGTACACTTTTCGGCCGATCACGCGCTTCGCGTACTGCACCGGTATGCGGCGCGTGCCCTGCGTAACAAGGACAACGCCTGCCACGATGACTCCCATCAGGACAAGGATCACAAGCTCGATAATGATGTTGCGCCCACCGACGACCAACTGGTACTCGTCGAGCAGCGACGCCGGGAAGCGCGCAATGATCCCGATGAAGATGATGAGGGAAATCCCGTTCCCGATGCCCCGCTCGGTGATCTGCTCACCAAGCCACATCATGAAGATCGTCCCCGCAGTGAGGATTAACACCGTGCTGATGGCAAACCCAATCCCCTGAACGTGTATCGGCACGATGGGACCCGCCGGCGTCACCGTGCTCTCCAACTTCACTACGACACCGCTGGCCTGGAGCAGGCAAATAAGGACCGTCCCGTAGCGCGTGTACTGCGTGATCTTCTTCCTGCCGTCCTCTCCTTCCTTCTGCAGTTTCTGGAAGTACGGGACGACCGCCCCCAAGAGCTGGATGACGATCGAGGAGCTGATGTACGGCATGATGCCGAGCGCGAAGATGGCAGCATTGCTGAACGCGCCGCCGACGAACATGTCGTAGAGACCGAACAGGGTCCCTTGCGACGATCGCTGCAAAGAGTCCGACAGCACCGCGGCGTCAACTCCGGGGAGGGTGATATGAGAACCGATGCGGACGATGATCAGCAGCGCCGCCGTGAAGAGCACTCGCTCCCGGAGCTCCTGGATCTTGAAGATGTTCGTGAACGTCTCAGTTAGTTTGCTCATTCGTTCGCTTGCTCGTTAACAAGTCTACGACTTGCCCTTGCTCAGAACGGTCGCCGTGCCGCCGACAGCCTCGATCTTCGCGATGGCCGACTTGCTGAACGCGTGCGCCGTCACTTCAAGCTTGCTCTTCAACTCACCGTTGCCGAGGATTTTTACCGGCCAGTCTTTTTTCGAGATGGCGCCGGATTGGAACAGGACTTCCGGGGTCACGATGCCGCCGGTGAGCTTCTTCCCGCTCACGAGCCGCTCGAGGCTCTCCACATTCACTTCCTGCGCCTCGACTCGATTTCTGCTTTTGAACCCGAACTTGGGAACTCGTCGCGTCAGCGGCATCTGACCGCCCTCGAACCAGAGCTTGAACTTGTGGCCCGATCGCGCTTTGGCCCCCTTGTGGCCCTTCGTTGCGGTGCCCCCGCGCCCCGAACCTTGACCCCGACCGATCCTCATCGCCTTCCTCCGAGAACCTTTCGCCGGGGTGAGATTGCTGAGAATATCTTTCGCCATTGTCGCTTCCTTGAGACTCCCAAAGGTTTCAAACCTTCGGAAGGTTTCTGTTTATTTCATTTCTTCCACGCGGACCAGATGGCGGACCGCTCGGATCATCCCGCGGATTTGCGGCGAGTCGCTCTTGATGACACTGTAGTTCGGTCTGCCAAGTCCCAATGCTTTGATCGTCCGCTTCGCGTTCTCCTGCTGCTCAATCACGCTCCGGATCTGAATGATCTTTATCTTCCTCGGTGCAGTCATCCCTCAACCTTTGGGCTTTGATGAAACAATTCGTGGAGTGAGATACCGCGACGCTCGGCAACCATCCTCGCATCGACGAGACTCAGCAAAGCCCTCATCGTCGCTTTCACAACGTTGTGGGGATTCGACGAACCCATCTGTTTCGTCAAGACGTCCTTGACCCCCGCCGACTCCAGCACGGCCCGAACGCCGCCGCCTGCAATGAGCCCGGTGCCGGGAGACGCGGGCTTTAGCAGCACCCGCCCAGCGCCGAACTTGCCGATGACCTCGTGAGAGATCGTCCCGTTCACAATGGGGACCTTCACAACGCCCTTGCGTGCGTCGTCCACACCCTTCGCGATCGCGTCGGCAACCTCCTTCGCTTTCCCTAACCCGATCCCAACGTGGCCCTTCCCGTCGCCGACGACGACGATCGCGTTGAAACTGAACCGGCGGCCTCCCTTCACGACCTTCGCGACCCGGTTGATATGAACGAGTTTCTCCTTGAGCTCAAGTTCGCCTGCCTTGAATTTTGCCATCGTGCCTTCTCGTCTTAGCGTTGTAGATTAGAACTTCAGCCCGGCTTCCCGCGCACCGTCGGCGACTGCCTTCACACGCCCGTGGTACAGGTAGCCGTTCCGGTCGTAGACAACCCGTTGAATGTTCTTTGCCAGCGCGCGCTGACCTGCATGCACTCCTACCATCTTGCAGACCTCCATTTCGGAGGTCGCTTTCTTGAGATCCTCGCGCAGATCCTTCGATACGGTCGACGCCGATACGAGCGTCTTCCCCGTGGTGTCGTCGACAATCTGAGCATAGATGTGCTTCGCGCTGCGATAGATTGTCAGGCGGGGCCGCTCAGGGGTGCCGCGCACCTCCTTCCTGATGCTTGCCTTCTTTTTCTTCCAGCGGTCGCGTTTCTTGTTATGAATCATAGGTTCTTTCCTTTGAACAAACCGGAATCCGTCCTCTCGCGTGAGGTTCCACTACTTGGTTCCGGTCGCCGCTGCGGCCTTTCCAGCCTTCCGGCGGATGTACTCGCCCTCGTACTTGATCCCTTTTCCCTTATAGGGCTCCGGAGGCCTGAACGAGCGAATCTTCGCAGCGACCAAGCCGACGAGCTGCTTGTCGATTCCAGAGATGACGATGTTCGTTTGCGTCGGCGTCTCCAGCGTGATTCCGTCAGGCGCGCCAAAGAGAATCGGATGCGAATAGCCGATCATCAACTGAAGCTTTTTCCCCTTCATCTCGGCGCGGTACCCGACACCGACGATTTCAAGCTTCTTCGAGTAACCCTGTGTGACGCCTTTGACCATGTTCTGAATCAGAGCACGCCACAACCCGTGAAGAGCGCGGAAAGGTTTTTCATCAGAATGTCGCGCGACAGAGATATTCGACTGCCCCACTTCGACGCTGATGTCCGGATGTACCTTGGCCGTCAGCTCCCCTTTCGGGCCTTTGACGACGACCATCCCATCCTTCTCCGTGACACTGACCCCCTTGAGAATGGGAATCGGTTTACGACCAACTCGTGACACGTTCGAATCTCCTCAGTTTACCAGATGTAGGCCACGACCTCGCCACCGACGTGTTCTTTTCGCGCCCTGTGGTCGGTCATGAGACCCCGTGATGTCGAAACTATGGCAACGCCCAGTCCGCCGAGCACTCGCGGCAGCTCCCCGGCAGGTCGATACATCCGGAGGCCGGGCTTGCTTACGCGGCGCAGTCCTGCGATGACCGGTTTGCCGCCCTGATATTTTAGATTGATACGCAGAATCCCCTGCTTCCCGTCCTCGAGAAGATTGAAGCTCGAGATGAACTTCTCCTCCAGCATGATCTGCGCCATGGCTTTCTTCATGCTCGACGCCGGGACGTCAACGCGCTTGTGCTTTGCTTTCGATGCGTTGCGAACTCGAGTAAGGAAATCCGCTACGGGGTCGGTTGTGGACATCGAATCAATTCTCCTCAGTGGTACTCAGAGTGATCTCACCAGCTTGCCTTGCGGAGCCCGGGGATTTTCCCGTCAAGGGCGAGGTTTCGCAAACAGATGCGGCAGACACCGAATTTGCGGTAGAACGCGCGCGGGCGGCCGCAGATCTGACACCGGTTGTGCTGACGAACTTTGAACTTAGGCGGCTTCTTCGCCTTCACCCTCATTGCCAAACGTGCCAAAGGAACCCCTCTCCGTTATGGTTGTGCGGCGGTTTGAACGACCTCTTGTCGCTTCACGAACGGCATCCCCAGGGACTTGAGCAACTCAAAGGCCTCCGCATCGGTTTTTGCCGTCGTCACAAACGTAACATCCATGCCGCTGATCCTTGTGACTTTGTCGACGTCGATTTCAGAAAAAATGATCTGCTCCTTGATGCCCAGCGTGTAGTTCCCGTGCCCGTCAAAAGATTTGTCAGAGACTCCGCGGAAATCCCTGACTCGCGGAAGAGCAACGTTGATCAAGCGATCAAGAAACTCGTACATGACCGCACGCCGAAGGGTCACCCGACAACCGATCGGGATCCCTTCGCGGAGCTTGAAATTCGAGATGGCCTTCTTCGATTTTGTGACGGCCGCTTTCTGCCCCGTGATTGCCTCAAGCTCTTTGACCGTGCTGTCGAGGATCTTCGGGTCCTGGGTCGCCATTCCAACACCGGTGTTGATCGAGATCTTCTCAAGCTGCGGTACCTGCATCATGCTCTTGTACTGAAAGCGTTTCCTCAAATACGGAACGATCTCTTTTTGATATCGGACGAACAAGCGTGGAGGTGGACCGACCTCCCGAGCGGCGACCTGTTTCTTCCCGCCGCCTTCAGCGCCACCCTTCTCTCCCTTCCCCCCTTTGCCCTTGCGTGGCGCGTCATCGACCTTTTTCTGTTCTTTTTCCTTCGCCATGTGTCAATTCTCCCAAAGCGCTCGAAAGTTCATTCAGAACATCTCTTTGCATTTTCGGCAGATCCGCATCGTCTTCCTTCGCCCAGTCGTTGCGTCCTTGACGTGAGCGTGGCCGATCCGCGTCGCTTCGCTGCACTTCGGACAGACTACCATCACGTTGGACGCGGTGATCGGCGCTTCCTTCTGAACAATCCCGCCTTGGGGGTTCTTCTGGGATGGGCGGGTATGGCGCTTGACGATGTTGACACCTTCGACGATCACCCGGTTGCGGTTCGGAAACACCTTGAGCACTTTGCCCTGCTTGCCGAGGGCGTTCCCCGCCACCACCAACACTGAGTCATTCTTATGAACGTGCATGCCGATATCCCTTGCAGATTACAGGACTTCTGGTGCCAGCGATACGATCTTCATGAATTGGCGCTCGCGAAGCTCTCGTGCGACCGGGCCAAAAATTCGAGTTCCCCGTGGCTCACCTTGCGGACCCAACAACACGACCGCGTTCTCGTCAAAGCGGATGTATGTTCCGTCCTTCCGACCGACCTCTTTCTTCGTACGGACAACAACAGCTCGTGAAACCTCTCCCTTCTTCACCGGCGCGCCGGGGATAGCGCTCTTCACCGCGACCACGATCAGGTCACCGACCGTGGCGTACCGCTTATCGTGCCCACCGAGGACGCGAATGCAGCGAACCTTCTTTGCACCCGAATTGTCTGCTACCACTAAGTTCGTTTCTTCCTGAATCATGAGACGCTCCTCGACGAGGCCGGAGACCTCGACCGCAAACTGTTATTTCGCTTTTTCGATTATTTCCACCAACCGCCATCGCTTGCTCTTGCTCAACGGCCGTGTCTCCATCACCTTCACGATATCACCGATGCCTGCCTCCCGCTTCTCATCGTGGGCCATCAGGGTCGAGGTGAGCTTGTGATACTTCTTGTACAACGGATGGGGGATCTTCCGCTCCAACGAGACGACGATGCTTTTCTGCATCTTGTTGCTGATCACTTTGCCGATCCGGACTTTTCGTTGATTCCGCTGAACCGTCGAGCTCCTTGCTTCCATGTTCATCGCTTATGCCTTCTTCTGACTTTCAGGTGGAACAGCGTTCGCCTGCGGGTTCTTCAACTGGCGTTCACGGAGGATCGTCTTCATCCGTGCGATGTCTTTCCTCGTCAACCTGAGTTTCATCGGGTTTTCGAGCTGGCTGATGACCTTTTGAAATCGAAGGTTCGCCAGGCTCTCCTCCTCCTCCTGGATCCTCTTGAGCAGCTCCGCGTCCGCGAGCGCACGTAATTCGAATGCTTTCATTGAGACTCTTTCTCCTCGTTCTGTTAGCGGGCCCCGTAATCGACCCGGGCCACCATCTTTGTCTTGATGGGGAGCTTGTGGGCTGCGAGATGGAATGCTTCGTCCGCGACTTGCCTCGTGATGCCGCCCAACTCGAAGAGGATACGACCGGGCTTCACGACGGCAACCCAGAACTCCGGAATGCCCTTGCCGCTTCCCATACGAGTCTCCGCCGGTTTCTTCGTGACGGGTTTGTCCGGGAAGATCCGAATCCAGACTTTTCCCTCGCGCTTCATCATGCGGGTGAGCGCCACACGGGACGCCTCGATCTGCCGTTGTGTGATCCACCCGGGCTCAAGCGCTTTGAGGCCAAAATCACCGAACGCAACCGTAAAGCCGCGCGTCGCCTTCCCCCTCATCCGCCCCCGCTGGGCCTTTCTGTACTTGACTCTCTTTGGCATCAACATGACCGATACGCTCCTTCGCTAATGGGAGACTGGCCCGAGGATCTCCCCCTTACAGATCCACACCTTCACGCCGATAGCACCATAGATGGTGCGCGCGGTTGCGGTCGCATAGTCGATGTCTGCGCGGATCGTGTGCAGCGGAATCCTTCCTTCTTTGTACTGTTCGCTGCGGGCGATCTCAGCTCCTCCGAGGCGGCCGCCGCACATCACGCGGATGCCCTCTGCCCCCATCCGCATCGAGGCCGTGATCGCCTGCTTCATCGCCCGGCGGAATGAGATTCTCCCCTCGATTTGAGAGGCGATGTTCTCCGAGACGAGCGATGCGTCCAGCTCGGGACGTTTGATCTCGTGGATCAGGATCTTTACATCTTTTGAGGTGACCTTCTTGAGCTCTTCCTCCAGCTGGGCAATCTCCTTCCCGCTCTTGCCGATGACGATCCCGGGACGGGAAGTGTGGATGGTGATGACGGCGCGTTTCGGCGTCCTGTCGATCTGGATGCGCGAGATGCCCGCTTTCTTCAAGCGGTTGCGAATGTAGTTGCGCACCATCAGATCCTCTTGAAGCTTGCCCGAGAACCCTTTCTCGTCATACCAATTCGAGTCCCATGACTTGGTGATGCCCAGACGGAATCCAATTGGACTGGTTTTTTGACCCAAGAGATCCTCCTCGATTAACGTGCTTTTGCTTTGGTCTTGGCTTGAGCTTTCTTTTCCGGTTTTTGTGACTTCGTCGCTCTTTTCTTCGGTTTTTCCTCCGGCGCCTCAGCCGCCTTGGACCTCGCCTGCGCTGGTTTCACCTTCGCCTCGTGCTGCGCAACGACGATGGTCAGATGGTGCGACCGCTTCCGGATCCGGTACGCACGCCCCATCGGGGCAGGCGAGATCCGCTTCACCGTCGGACCGGCGTTCACGAATGCCTCCTTCACAAACAGCGTCGAGGTATCGAGACGACCCCCTTCGTCCTTGGTCTGGATATTTGAGATCGCCGATCGCAAAACCTTCTCCGCGGTCCTTGCTGCGTGCCTCGGCGAGAAATGAAGCACCGTGAGGGCCTCTTCGACACCTCGGCCACGGATGAGGTCCACAACTAACCTCATTTTCACCGGTGATGTTCCGACAAATCGATTGATCGCTCGTGCTTCCATAGCTCCCTCTGTGATCCTTCCGAAGGTTCTCCGCGCTCAACCTTCGACCCGTTA
>Ga0315277_10000965_pt1 | contig 43029 bp, 36 predicted proteins | sample YL17G05_15_MG_FD_203695 | JGI IMG/M metagenome (GOLD analysis project Ga0315277, IMG submission 203695) | Sediment microbial communities from Yellowstone Lake, YNP, Wyoming, USA - YL17G05_15 | ecosystem: Environmental > Aquatic > Freshwater > Lake > Sediment | place: USA: Wyoming | collected... | reverse complement strand
ATCGAGTATTAGCCCCGATTTCTCGGAGTTATCCTCGTCCTGAAGGCAGGTTGCCTACGTGTTACTCACCCTTGCGCCGGTTTACTCAAGATATTGCTACCTCTTTCTCCCAAGACTTGCATGTGTTAGGCACGCCGCCAGCGTTCGTCCTGAGCCAGGATCAAACTCTCCGTTGTAAGTTTTACCTTCAACTTCAAGTTTGAAGAATGGCATCATTGAATCGCATTCGATTCAATTGCCAAGGTTCAAAACCCTGTTCAATTGACTCGAGGCTATGCACACTTTTCAAAGAACAATTGTTGTCGGCAGATTTCTACTCTGCCTGACGATAAAAATGCCCATCTTGCATGGGCATTGTTCGTACTTCAAGATCAAAGAATCTGAGGCGCTGAACCGCCTCTCCCTTCTTTCAGGGCTTGTAAATATAACATCTGCGGACTCAAAAGTCAACACATTTCTGGTCGCTCACGTGTTTTTCGCACGCACGCCAGACTGTGTCTTCATGTCTCCCCACCTTCGCGTCCAGCAGGCAAAACACGCCAAAACCCGAGGGCAAGAGACCTTTTCTCGCCCTGATCCCTTTTTGTCGGGACTATTTGAATTGCTTCTCTTGACCATTTAGCCTAATTTCCTTGTCAAGTAGCACATATGGAGGCCTTATGGTATTCTTCTACGTCCTGCTGGGCGCAGTCATATTGTTGATCTCTTGGGTGGTCTCGAAGTACAACATCCTGATCACCCTCCGCAATCAAGTCACCAACGGCTGGAAACAGATCGACGTCCAGCTGAAACGTCGGCACGACCTTATTCCCAACCTCGTAAACACCGTGCGAGGCCAGATGGAGTTCGAGCAGGAAACGTTGACAAGGGTGGTCGAGGCACGCGCAGCCGCAGTCTCGGCTAAGGGCATCGCGGATTCCGCCGCCAAGGAGGATTTACTGAGCTCCGCCCTCTCCAAACTCTTTGCCCTTGTCGAGAACTATCCGACGCTACGGTCAAATGAGAACGTCAAGCAGCTTCAAGAGGAACTCACCAGTACAGAGAACAAGATCTCGTTTGCGCGGCAGTTCTACAACGACATCGCGACGAAATTCAACATTTCACAGCAGGTCTTTCCGGCGAACATCATCGCCTCGATGTTCAATTTCAAGCCCGCCGAGTTGTTCGAGATCCAGGTTGCAGCGGAACGAGAAGTGCCGACGGTCAATCTCTCTCTGAAGAAATAGGAAGGGCGCTTTGGTCCAGACGAGGAACATCTACGAACAGCAGGCTCACAACAAGAGGCTCACCTTCTTCGTGATGCTCGCGTTCGTCGCCTTCCTCGGCATCATCGGTTTCGGTTTTGACTTTTTTTATCTCGGAACCGTCAACCAAGATCTCTTTCTCCCACTGGGGACATTGACCGCGGTGGCCTTCGGATCAGGATCTGCGATGTGGAGTCTGCGAGGGGGATCCCGTGCCATTCTGAACGCCTCCGGTGCCATCCCAGCCGACCCTTCCAATCCAGCCCATCAGAGGCTCCTCAATGTGGTTGAGGAGATGGCGATCGCTTCAGGTCTACCACGACCAAACATCTATATCATACCGGATGAGGACCCGAACGCCTTTGCCACTGGAAGCACTCCTGAGACAAGCACCATCGCCGTGACGCAAGGACTACTGGATACACTCTCACGCGAAGAACTGCAAGGCGTTGTCGCACACGAAATGAGCCACATCCGCAACTATGATGTTCGCCTCATGACTGTCGTGGCAGCACTGCTCGGTGCTGTCCTCCTACTCGCTGATTGGGCACGCCGATCTCTCTGGTATGGGGGCGGTGCAAGAAGGAAACGGAGCTCCGGAGGCAGTGGCGGAGCTGGGGCGATACTTCTCATCCTGTGGCTGGTTGGCGTGATCCTTGCCCCCATCATCGGCCAGCTTATGGCCATGGCGGTATCGCGCAAACGCGAGTATCTGGCCGACGCATCCGGAGCAGAGCTCACGCGCAATCCCCTCGGTCTCGCAGGCGCCCTTAAGAAACTCGAAAGCGCATCCGCACCGACAGCGTCCATCAAGCGAGGCGCTGCTCATCTGTGTATCGTTGATCCGCTTGGGAGAAACGTTAACTCAAAGGAAGGATTTGTTGCGGAGCTGTTTGGTACCCACCCGCCTATGGCGAAACGAATTCTCGCGCTCCAGGCGATGGCCTACCAGCACCCAGGTGCTACGACCGCTGTCTAAGCACGTCTTGCCGAACTCGTTTTTCAAGCCGGAGATGCTCTTCAGCTGAGATTTGGAATTCCTCGCGGAGTTGTTCGAGTCGTTCAGAATCCTGAGGTGTGATCGCACCGTCTTTCCAGCCATCGACGAGCGCCTGGAGGTAGATCTCGAGCTGCACCTCCTGCTGGATTGCCTCGTGTTTTTGGTCTGATATCTCGAGCGTGCTGCGAAGTGTTGCAAGGATATCGGCTTCATCTTGACTAATTTTACCGTCCTGCCAGGCCTGTTTGAGCGCCTGCCCATAGACCTGGAAATTCTCCCGAATCGTTTCCGAGCCCCCCTGGGATGCTCGTTCTGCCTCTTCGGCTTCCTCGCGCTCTGCCTCAGCTTTCCTGCGGGCCCCCGCTGCTTTCTGCTTCGCCTCTTCGATCCTCCGCCGTTGTTCCTCCGCTCGCTGCAGCCGCTCTGCCTCTTCAGCCAGTCGTCTCGCCTCCTCCTCCGCTCTCTTTTTCGCGAGCGTCTCTGCATGCCGTCTGGCCTCCTCCATCGCCCGCCTCGGATCATGCTCCTCTTGCAGCTTGCCCGCTTCCTCCGTTTTCCATCGCGCCTCCTCGTCGGCCTTCCTAATCACTTCCTCCTCTGCTTTGCGACGAGATTCCTCCTGAACTCTCCGCCTCGCTTCTTCCTCAACCCTCCGTGTGGCCTCCCCTTCAGCCCTCTGCCTCGCCTCCTCCTCCGCGCGCCGAGCTTGTTCCTCAAGCTTTCGCTTCGATTCCACTTCAGCCTGAAGGCGAGCTTGCTCCTCCGCAGAGAGCTGTGATTCCGTCTTCTTCCTCTTCTGCTCGAGGATCTTTCGCTTCAGCTCTTCGACCTTGCGTCGTTGTTCTTCGATGTCAGGCATAGGGACAGGCAGTGATGGTTACCACGGTAGGCTGGGTTCAGGCACCTGATCTGAAATTCGCAGCGATAGCAGCACAAACCGCCGCAATATATCCATTTCTGCTTCGAATGTCAACCAGTCGCTTTCAGCAGTTTTCTCTTTGAAAATACATTCCGGTGAAGTACATTTCACTACACCAACACACTTTCTCACCACTATCCGGAGGTCGCTATGGACCAACAACCCGTTCCAGCACCGACAATTTCACTTGGAAATCTCATCGTCAACGTCTTCTCGTCCCCATCGGAGGCATTCGAAGGACTTCGAACGTCGCCTGCGCGGGCAAGCACCTGGGTTCTCCCGCTTATTCTTCTCATCGTGTTTGCCTCGCTCATGAGCTATGTTATGTTTTCCAACGAGTCCTTGCGGGCACAGTTCATGGACTCGCAGAGCCAGAGGCTCCAACATCGAGTTCAGTCGGGCCAGATGACTCAGGAGCAGGCAGATCAAGCTACGCAACAGACGGAGCGGATGGGGGGTATGATGATCGCGTTCGGGATAATCGGTAGCGTCATAGTGATCTCCATCTTGTTCTTTGGCGCTGCGCTTATTTTCTGGCTCGTGGGGAAACTCGCGCTCAAAGCGCCAACCGCATACGGGAAATACCTGGAGCTTTGGGGTACATCGGAATGGATCGGCTTGCTTGGAGCCATCATCACGCTTCTGATGGTCCTTGGGATGAACTCCATGAATGCATCGCCGAGCGCAGCTCTGGCCGTCCTCTCAAACTATGACCCTGCGAACTCACTTCATCGGCTGCTGGGGAGTCTAAACATTTTCTCGATCTGGCAAACGGTGGTTCTGGGAATTGGCCTGAGCAAGTTTGCAGCGAAACCTGTCGGGACGGGCATCGGCATCGCCGTTGGGCTGTGGGTAGTTTGGGTCCTCGTCGCGACTTTTGCCCTCGGCGGGCTCGTGGGCTGATTCCTCGCCTCTCAAGATTGCACCTTCGCTCGCAATTGACGAGATTTAATTGCCCACGAAATTGACTTTGCGCACCCCGGGTCGTGTCATAGGATGTAAAAAAAACGATCACACCAAACTGAGGAAGTAAACCATGAAGAAGCTGCTTGGTGTTGTGATGCTCCTTTTCGCCTTCGTTGCCGTCCAGGCCGTCGTCGCCCAAGAGAAGAAGATGGAGAAAGTGGAGAATAAGGGTCAGATGATGGAGAATAAGGGTCAGATGATGGAGAAGAAGGGCGAGATGATGGAGAAAAAGGGGATGACGAAGAAGGGCGCAAAGCTGGAGAAGAAAGGCGCGAGAGTTGAGAAGAAAGGCGAGATGATGGAGAAGAAGGGTGAGAAGATGGAAAACAAGGGAGCCAAGATCGAGAAGGAGGCTCAGAAGAAAGAGGGGATGTAGCGGTTCGCTCCCGCCCTCATTCATTATCTTTCCAAAAGCGAGGATTTCGATCCTCGCTTTTTTTGTTCCGGTCCAAGAGCAAGGGTTGGAGGAGCCGAATTGAACAGGCGCCCCACAGTTCGCTCTCCGCCCTGACCGGAATTTCCCAGACACCTTTTGATCCTCGAGGATGTGAAGTAGGCGTCATGCCGGTGGGAAGGGTGTTCAGGGAGGAGGATGTACTGCCAACACCACCTGCGGCGGCCATAGTCACCTCGTCGCGTGAACATTTGACCATCGCCGAGACTTCGCGACAGACAACGAACCTTTCCCCCCTCGCCCGACGACTCGGACTCTTCGTCAAGAGTCGTTTTCCGACCTCATCCGCCCCCCCGGGTAGTTTCTCCCCATGCTCTTCTCAAGGCCCCCAAGACCGAGCTGGCCATTGAGAAGCGGGAACTCGGTCCGCGATGAAGAGGTACCAACGGACAAGATATTGCCATCGCGATAGTGTCGTTGCTCTCATCTCATAGCTCCTTCATTTCATCACTTACTCTTATTCAGGAGCGACCAAATATGAAGCGATTTCTGCTGTCGGTTTTCGTCGCCGTCCTCGCCTCCTCCATGGTGGCATTCGGACAGACCAAGAAGGAAACGTCCAAAGCGGTGACGATCAAAGGGGAAGTAGTTGATGTTGCCTGCTACCTGGCGCAAGGTGCTCGTGGTTCTGGCCATGTGGCGTGCGCGACAGCCTGCGCTAAAGCGGGCGGTGCACTGGGCATCCTCGCACCCAATGGCAAATTGTATGTCTCGGTGCTTCCGGATGACCACAAGCATGACCCGAACTATCTCCTCATGGACCACATCGGCCAGACGGTCGATGCGAAAGGATTCGTGCGGTCAGAAGGAGGTGTGAACGGGCTGATGATCTTAAGCGTGGCGATGGCTAACTGAGGCCCAGGAACCCTCTAAAGATCTGGATGATCCAACAAAAATCTTCTGAAGGTTTGGAAAAAAAGGCAACTCTCCGGCGAGAGTTGCCTTCTCTGTTCCGGAGAGAATCGAGAGCTTGAGGGCCATCTCCGCGGAGGGGCAGCGCACACGCGGCTCAGGAGTGGTGGAGCGCTGAACGCACCGTTTGAAGCTGTTCAGGACTTCCGATCACGACGAGGGTATCTCCGGCGTTCAGGACCGTGTTCGGCGGGGGGTTGAATCGGAACGAGTCACCCTGCTTGACCGAAAGGACGAGAACCCCGGCTTTCGCAAAGATGTCGCAACTGCCAAGCGGCTTATTGGCGAACCTCGACTCGGCATCGAGATGCACATCTTCCACGCGGAGCGCTGAGCTATCTCTTAGCATCGTATCGAGAAAACTAGTCGTCTCCGGGCGCACCATTTCAGAGACCATCCTCAACCCGCCGATGAAGTCCGACGAGATCGCTGCGCTCGCACCGCTTCGTAGAAATTTGTCCCGCGAGGAGACCTCATCAATCTCTGCAATAATCCGTAGCGTTGGATTCAGACCCCTCGCCGTGATGACCACGAACAGGTTGTCCCTGTCGGTCGGCAGCGCTGCAATCAACCCTTCAGCCCGCCTGATACCGGCTGAATCGAGAGATGCATCACTCGTTGCGTCCCCTTCAATCACGAAGATGCCTTTCTCTGCGAGCCTGTTCACCTTGGTGAGATCTTTCTCGACGACGACGGCAGGGCGGCGCGTCCTGAGCAGCTCTTCGAGAACGTAGTAACCCGTGTTCCCCCATCCACAGAGGATGTAATGTTTCGAAAGCTTGTTGATCTTTTGGTTCATTCTACGTCTCCTTAAAATGCCGCTCATCTCACCCTCGACGATAAACGTCGTGATCTCCGTGAGGCCGTACAAGATGATACCCATCCCCCCCATGATCAGGAACATTGTGAACACACGACCCGCTGTAGAGAGAGGGTGCGTCTCGCCATAACCAACCGTAGCCAGCGTAATGATCGTCATATACAAGGCATCGAAGAACGGCCACCGTTCGATGAAATGATAGCCGAGCACACCGACCAGCACAATACTGCCACTAAGAGCGACAATGCGTAATGCTTGTTTGAGAGGGGTCATCGTGGAAGTACGAATCCGGTCCGGTCGAAATATACGAGAAGAGATTCAAGTGTCAAAGCAGCGGACCGCGGATTCCGACAGGAGGGCGGGGTCAGTAGGGGCCTCACAGGAAACGGTCGGATGTGAGAGAGAAAAGATCATCAGAGCAGAGCCTCGGCCACGGCGCCCAGCCTAGTGCAGCTGCGGCTCGAACGAGACGCCGATTGCGGCAGCGGTGAGGCCGTCGAATTTCGGCGTGTTCGGGCCGACGAAGTTGGCCACACCGAACATCCGTCTCAACTCCGCGAATCCCGAGAAGGAGCCGCTGATCCGGATATCCAGCCCGCCTTTCGCGCTCGGCGCGAGGGCTCCGCTGAAACGGCTAAGATATGACCAGAAAGCAAAGGACGCTCCGACCCCGACATACGGCCGAACATCCCCTTCGGCCAAATAGTATGTCATATCCGCCCCCAGAAAGGCAAGTCCGATGCTGAACTGCGGTCTCTGATAGTACCCGTCGTCGTAATAGTCTGAAACCGGCGAGTACGCTGACGCAAACTGGCTGACGAGCGGAATGTAGTCGCGTTCATCGGTCGGACCTGATTTGCCTGTGCGGATCAGCACACCACTCACGAGATCGACCGTCGGCCGCCAGTAGCGATTGGGGGTATACTGCAGGATGATCATCGGCCCGAATCGGTCCTCGCTGCTCAAAGCAACGCTCCCGTAGGCGATCATGCTGGTGAAGCTCGATCTGCTCCAGGCGCTCCCTCGGCTCCTCCCCCCTGTTTGACTGCTTGTGGGACTTGCTGCGGACGTTGGGCTGAGGGGAGTCTCATCAAGCTGAGCAAAGAGGCTCGTGTATACCAGCAAGACAGGAATAATGCACAGGGATCTCTTCATAGCGCCAGATTTCAGCTGGAATTTTCCTCGTTTTCAACCGCCGGAGCACTTTGGCAATAATAGCAAGGTTCCACGAGAGTTGCAAGGATCTTTTTCCTTCGAATGGGTCATCATTCGCCTCTGGGATTCTCTCTTCGCTCACACTCTGGCGAAGAAACGTATCCTCTTGCCTCCTCGCTGTCGCGAGGGCCTATCTTAGTCCTCCGCCGGCACCTCGTACACCTGAACCGGCTCATTGAGGCCTTTTACTTTGATGGGGTCCAGCGCCCGGGTTGCGACGTGGTCTTTCACTAGATCGTACGTCCGCTGGGAGATGAGGATCCCTTCAACGGGGGCATTGGCCTCGAGGCGCTGCGCAAGGTTGACATCCGCCCCGAGCACCGTGTAGGAGAGCCTCCGCTGCGATCCCATGTTACCGACGACGACCGGGCCGGTGTTGACGCCCACTCGAACCATCAGGGGGAACCTCCCCTCGCGCACCCAGCGGGCCTTCAGCTCACGACATTTTCGCTGCATCTCCGTCGCCGCTCTCACACAGCGAACAGCGTGGTCGGGCTGCGGCTCGGGGTCGCCGAAAAACACCATCAACCCATCTCCCATAAATTTGTCGACCGTCCCCTCGTACTTGAAGACGATTTCCACCATCGCTTCGAAATACTCGTTCAACAGTTTCTGTATCTCATCCGGCGGCAGAGTCGATGAATAGGTTGTAAAGCTCTTGATGTCGCTGAAGAGGATTGTCAACTCCTTCTTTTGACCGGTTGCCGTCACGAGCGCGGGATTCAGCATGATCCTCCGCACCACTGACGGAGGGAAGTACGCTTCGAACGTTCGGCGAAGGACCTCCTTCTGCTTCTGCTCGTTGACGTAGCGGTAAGCAACGACGGCGAAGGCTCCCAAACCGACCTCCAGAATCGGGCGGAGAACGTTCACCATGGCGTTTGAGTAAAGGAACAGCAGCGCGGCCGCGGCAAAGTAGAGAATGATCAGCCCGAGGGCACCGAGCGAAAAGTTCCTTGACGATAGCCTGAATGCAAGCAACACGAGCAGGATGCCAACCGCCAGCTCGATCAAGAACATCTGAAGCCCGTCTGCCTGCCTGAGAAAGTTTTCCGTGAGGATCGTGTTGATGGCATTGGAGTGAACGCCGCTCAGGGGGAAGTCATTATCCCCCGGGATGGGGCCGACATCCGCCGCACCCGTTCGGACTTCCGAGACGACAGCTATCTTTCCTTTGAGCTCGTCTCTCCAGATGTCCAGCTCCATGCGGTCGTCTGATGCGCGGAGGATGTCTGCAAAATTGGAATGCAGCATCGAGAGCGTGCTGTCCTGGCGGACAAGCGGCCCGACATAGTTCACCAGCATATTCGCCGAGCGGTCGATCGGGATGACGATATCATGCGGTTGTCCTCCCGGCTGCCGTGCCCCCTTGAGCGTAATACTCGTTCCCGGTTCCAGGACGACGCGATCCGGACTGACGCGCAGGTACTCACAGGCTGCCCGCAATGCGAAGCTCGGGTAGTAAGCTTCATGATACCGAATGAGCAGGGGGGCTCGCCGGTACACACCGTCGCGGTCGAAGGTGAGGTTCAGGAACCCAAGACCCTGCGAGGCTGCGGCGAGCGCCGGGAAGGTGATCAGAGCCTCTCGAGCTTGATACATCTGACGCGGATTGCCGTGAACCTGGACATCCCACTTTGTCATCTCCAGGTATTGACTGGCCGTCGTTCCAGAAGCACTAAGCCTCAATCGCCGGCGGTCGCCGAGTCTGAACGCAAGTCCGAAATGAACATTGCGCGCGTTGGCAGTCGCGACGACGAAGGCGCTGTCCTCCTGCAGATTCGTCTTCGCCGGCAGAATGAAATCCCAGAGCTGGAGGGCCGTGCCCATCTCGGCGAGGTTTCTGACAACCTGGGCGTAATGGAGCCGGTTCAGATAGGAGTTTTCGAGGATCTCGAACGTCCTATCGGAAATGTCGATATGGACGATCGAGCTGTCGTAGCGGGGCCGGAGATCATCGGACTTCGACCTCAGGGTGAAAAACTGGTCGACGGTTTGAGCGTTCCACGGCACAAACACGTTTGGCAGGAGCCAGAAGAGCAGGTGCACAGCAAGGAAAGATGCCAGGATCAGGAGGATCGTGGCCGATGTCGTTCGCTTGCTACTTATGGTCAATGGTGAAGGTCTTACCGTAGAAGTTGTTAGCGGAGATCTCCGTCGCGATCTGCGCGACATCGGGGCGCCGCGCCGCCTCGTCCTTCGTCAGGCTTCGGACGTTCCCTCCGATGGAAATCGGTCGCTCGGCGAAGGTCGTGAACGTCTTGTAGTGCTTCCGCACATTTCGAATCTCAGCGATGATCTCCTTCCCTACCGAAGGTTTGCCTGAAGATCCCGCGTCCGTGTATTTTCCCAGGAGCGCCTCCAGATCGAGCAATCTCTCCGCGGAAGCGAGCAGATAGAATGTCTCCCGCCCGGCGATGGTGTCGAGCTTGAACCATGCTCGCCCTTTGGGCACATAGTAATTCTTGCCGGTCTTGTAATCCGCAGCGAATTGCCTGAGATCGTACGGAAACCGGAGAGAGATCTCGCCTTCGGAGCCCTCGTGGATCACGTAGACAAAGCACTCATGATTCAGTTTCACCATCATCTTTATCTCGTCCCCGGATGAAAGGGTGGTATCCCGTGTAATGGCGACAAGTTTCGCGTCCGCGCCTGAGCCTGAGAGCGTCCCAAAAGCCCACTCGAGCCGCACGTTCGGTTTATCCTGGGTCATGGCGAGTGCGCAAGTGGCAATGACCGCAAGAGCTAATGAGCGAAACATTCTGAATTCCTCCCCTTAATGGGCAATCAATGAAATAGTCAGGTCCTTGTCGTAGTTCGTTTGGCTTCGGGTCGGATTCTGTGCACCTTTGGTCTTCCGCTTGACCTGCTCCTCGACATATTGCATGAGTTCGTTGATCGTCACCGTATAGTCGTTGTCGAAATCAGCCTCGCCTTTCATTCCCTCCAACAAATAGTACGTAAACACGCCGTGACCAAGCTCCGGCAGCTCCTGCGAGACCTCGCCAGCCGCGCTCGCGGTGAAGACGACAATCCCATCTTTCGTCCGCCCAAGGTCTGCAAGATATTGATTGATCATGTTCGATTCAGGAGTGGACACCCCGCGGATCGCAAAATCTACGCTGATGCCGCCGCTGTGACATGCGTCGGAAAAGACGACGACCTTCTTTGCGGAAACATATCGCAGCAGGATGTCTTGAATCTGCCACATCGGATACGCGGTTGTCCCTAACCGCGCCGGATCTGCATCATAGGTGAGCAGGTAGAGGTTCGCAGGTCTTGCCGCCTCCGGAGCTCCATGGCCCGCGAAATAGATGACCACCAGATCCTTGTCGATCGCCTGGGATAGGAAATCGATCATGGCCTCCTTCAGATTGGGGAGCGTCGCATCCTTGTTGATGAGGATGCGCATATGGTCCGGCTCATAGCCTCCACCTTCCGGCTTTTGGAGAAACTCTGCAAAGGCCTGAGCATCCTGATCAGCAAACTTCAGCGCGGGGATCGACTTGTTGGCGTACTCGGAGATGCCGACCACCAGAGCCCACCGTTGCGGTCCGGGGCCTCGTTCCTTTGGTGCCGGCTTTCCTGCCTGGTCAACTGCTATTGCTCCGAACATCTTGCGGCTCACGCCGAGGGTCTTTGTGAACTTCTCGCCCGTCTTGCTCGTGACGATGATCTGAATTTGATTGTAGCCGACAACCAGCGGTATCTCGTCAGAGAAGATCGCCCCTTCCTTCTTGTTCCGGATGTTGGTCTGGCTGACCATCTCGATAAGGTTCACCAGCACCTGGTATGATCCCACCTCACACCACGACTTGAACTGAAGCGTTACTGAAGTCTTGTTCGTCTCATAGTTGTTCGGAGGGCCGATCGCCTCGATCACCTGCTCGCTCGAAAGACGCTGTATCGTCACTGTTTGCCGCGCAACGTTTCCAAATTCATCAACGGCTCTGATCTCAAACGTATTCACGCCGACGCTTTCGAGCTTCACCCTGCCGAGAAACGATTTTGCCTTCATGCCCCGCGCTAGAGCGATGGTGTCCTGAACGTCCGTTAGAGCAGGACTCGTCAGAGCACCCTCGATGATGAACTCCTTGAGACGATTTTGATCTTGAACAATTCCTCGAATCTGACAGGAATTCCCGAAGACTCTCGGAAACCCCTCGGGGCCCTCCTCGGGTTGTGAAATCGTTATCGTGGGGGGAGTTGTATCAGGCGGAGTGTCGAGAACCCTCCAGGTCTTGAGGATGCCCTTCGTTGTCCCGGCCCAGAGGGTCTCATCACCAACGAACGAAACGGCCGACACAAGTCCGTCATTCTCCGCGATCGACCTCACACTCGATTCAGTTGAAAGATCAAAGATCCTGAGCGTGCTGTCGGTAGACGACGACACCAGCCAGCGGCCCCTCGGATCAAAAGCAAGCGCGGTGATGGTCCCTTTTTGAGCTGAGAGAGTTGATTTCTGCGAGGATTTCTCAAGATCCCAGAGTCGGATGCTCCCATCGAATCCGCCAAGAGCGGCGTATTTTCCATCCGGGCTGAGAGCCAGCGAAGCGATTCGGCCCCGAGTGTCATATTTCTGCAATTCGCCGAGTGGGGGCACTTCAAGCAGGTAGATCCACCCAGCCGACGTCGCAAGCACTGCTGTCTTTCCAGTAGGTTGGAGTGCCAGTCCAGCAACCTCCTCCTGTGGTCGCGACGTCGATGCGACTGTCACACCACTGACCGGGTCGGTAATCCTTATCGATTGATCGATCGATGCTGTCAAGACCAATCCCTGCGGCAGGACGGCGAGGGCGACGACGCCGGCCGTGTGAAGGACGAGGTCTTTCAACTTCCGTTTAGAATCGAGATCCCACAACGTCACCTGTCCACTGGCCGAGGCGGAGAGCAGCAGCTTCCCAGCCTCGCCGAGCGCAAGCGCAGAACAGGGCTGGTCAAGACCGACAAATGCTGCCTGCTCCGTAAGCGTTTGAGCGTCATAGACCTTGATCGAATTATCCGCTGACGCCACGGCGATCAAGCCGCTTACATTGCTGGAGCTGCCTAGTCGAATGGGGGCCACGAACGCGTTGACCGCACGGAGGGGCTCCACGTAGATTTCCTTTTGCGCACGGCCGAGGGCTGAGCAGGCCAGCATCAGAATTAGCAGATATTTCGAGCTCTTTTGCATCTCCGATCTAGACGATGTTCGACATTTTTCCGTTGAATGTCAAGAAATGGGCTTTGTTGCTTCTCGGTCTCCCTTTTTCTATATTTTCAGCGGTGTAGTCATACTCATCGAGCCCTTCACCTCTTCCGGTAATGCTGATAACAATGAAACAGACGATGACAAAGTATCTCGTTCCCGTTTTCGCTCTCCTACTCTGTTCCTCACTCCTCTCGGCACAGGTCCCGTCGGTCCAACTGAAAGTCCGGGGATCAAAGTTGTTTGGGCTCAGCGCGGAACGATTCGCAAGAATCGATCTATCCAATCGAACCAGATCGCTCCCCCTCACCTGTGATAACGTCCACGCCGGTCCATATATCTATTTCATTTTCCGTCCGGCGGGTAGTTGGAACATCGACGTTGACTACCTGAACGCTGAGCTGCCGAAGCTAACGCTGAACCAGGGCGAGCGGAAATTGTCGATAGCTTGGAAGGGGGAGGTCGTGAGTGATACTGGGGGAACATCGGTCCTCGTCGGGTTTTCAAACGATTTGAAACTCTTCGAACCGTTCCTCGCGCGCTTTGAAGTGAATGGAGTAACAAGCCAGGCAAATTTCACCGTTCCCCCGGAGCTCTGGCTCGGGTATTCAACCCTGGTCGAGACTTTCCAGAGCGGGGAGAGGGCGCTGGAACAGAAGCGGTACCCCGAAGCTATCGCGATCTTTGAGCGCGCGCTGAGGAATGATACTCTTCAGATCTTCCCTCGATACCCTGACCTCGCGGCAAAAAGGACTCAGGCCTTCGAACGATTTGGGGCCGAGGCCCAGGCTTCGTTTCTCTCCGCCCTTGCGGACGAAAAGCCGGGCCTGAAGGCGAGGATCTCACAGATCGACCAATGCATGCCCACGCTCCAACTTATTGTCGATTCGTTGCCGAACGCGGGCTTGAAGGCCAGCCCTGAAGAGCCGTCAATCAAACGTCTTGTCGACAACGCGAGGAACCTCCTGGCAAAGGTCAAGGCGGCACGGGATTCTCTGCAGGTTGTTCTGGATGATCAAAATGTTCGATGGATCGTCGAAGGAACATCAACCGGCAAGAACGGTTATCTCTATCAGTACATGGTTGAGACGCTCGCGTACGCGTTCTCTTCTCCCGATTTCGCCGACACCACGGCCGCGAACCTGAAGATGACGATGCCCGCGGAGATACAGGCGCGCCTGACGAAATACAATATAACGGAATCATACGAGACGTTCCTCCGGCAATGCAATGCGCGCCGCCAGCAGCACGCCGCGCTGCTGCCCGCCGTGTTTCTGGACAACCTTCGCAAGGACTCCACGGCGTTTCCCCTGCCGTACTACTCGATGCTCAAGGCGGTGAACGATTACTACGCCGGCAATCTCGCCGGCGCGACGGAAGAAATATTCAGGATCTTCCGGACGTGTTATGACCCTGAGCTCTCGGAAAGGTTTGACCAGATGAGGGTGTTGATCAATTTTCGTCATCGCGGTCTGTCACCGGACGTGATGAGGATCCTCGATGAGGCGATGGCGGCAGAACGGGCGGGGAACAACGAAGTTGCGGCCGACCGATATCGGGAGGCATCCAGGATCGCGCCGGATTTCGCCTACGCAGCCTACGCGTGGGGGAAGTTCTACGTCCACACAGGCGACCCCATCCGTGCGCTGACATTCTTTGAGCGCGCGTATCAAACCGACTCATTGTACCTAAGCGCGTACCGCGAAGCCTACAGCCTCTATCGAAAAAGCGGAAACTACAAGCCGATGATCGACGTCCTCACACGCGCGCTGGCTTGCGGGAACGACTACTGGGAGACCAATTTTAACTTGGGCGTCGCCTACACGGGCGACGGAGATCTTGCCCGCGCCATTAAACATTTCGAGCGAGCGCTTGAGCTCAACCCCGGCAGCTATCAGACGAATATTCAGCTTGGGCTTGCGCACCAGACGGCGAAGAACTACCAGAAGGCGCGAGAGTACTTCAACCGAGCCATTAACATTGACCCTATCCGGCAGGAAGCGGTGAATTTCCTGGATAAGCTCAACGAGCTGCAAAAGGCGGGTCGATAGCACTTCTTTTGTTTTACCTCAATTCTCCCTATATTGGGATTGCCCTCAGCCCGCCTGAGAGTACTCTGGCGGCCAAAATCCTCACATCGCTTGAGCGTTGAGGATTTTTTTTGTTTCATCAAGAGGTGGCCATCGGGCACGTGGCGGAACTGTCCCGAAGGTCCCAAAGGGATCCTCCGAAGGAGTCCTTCGGAGCTTCAGGAGACACCTTCGGCGGCAGACCTGCCCGCCGAGAGGAATCATCATCGGCAGGCGGGCGCGTCCCGCAAACGCGAATAGGACACAACACCTAGGGGCACGTGGCGAAATTGGCAGACGCGCTAGCCTTAGGAGCTAGTGGGGCAACCCGTGGGGGTTCGAGTCCCTCCGTGCCCACACAGCGTTTGCGGGATGGGGTAACCCGTGGAGGTCCGAGTCCCCCCCGTGCCCACTCGGTGGAGCTCACCAATGCTTTCCTCGGTGCTGAGCGGTCATCACCAATTACTCTGTTTCAGTGTGAAGGAGCAAGATTGTGGACGTCAATATTACTACACTGTCCGAGGTATCACGGGAAGTAGAGATCCAGGCGACTTCTGACGACCTTCAGCCTCATTTTGAAAAGGCCTACAGAGAGTACCGCCCGAAAGCCGAGATCAAAGGGTTCAGAAAGGGCCGCGCTCCCGTCGAACTGATCAAGAGGCTCTATGGCGAAGCAATCGAGTACGAATCCCTCGAGACGATTGCTGCCGAGCTCTATCGCCAGGTCGTCAAGGAAAAGGAACTAAAGCCGATCGGCGATCCGGCGCTGGTTGATCTCAACTACAAGCGTGGAGAACACCTGCGGTTCAAGATTCAATATGATGTCCGGCCGACGATCCAACTCAAGAAGTACAAAGGCCTGTCGGTGGACACGGTCGTTCACAAGGTCATGGATGATGAGCTCGAGGATGAACTGCTGCGGCTTCAGAAGGTTAATAGCACGACCGAAGAGGTGGGACAGGTGACCGATGAAGAGCACATCGTTTTCACCGAGCTTCAGGAGCTTGATGACGCGGGCTTGCCGATCATCGGCAAGCGGTCGGACAACGTCAGGTTCTACCTCGCCGACCCTCAGCTGGAGCAGCCCTTCAAAGATGCCCTGGGGGCGACAGCGAAAGGAAACGAGCACTACATAAAGTTCGAGCATCAACATGACGGCCACAGCCATAAAGTCATCCTGAAGGCCAAGGTCAAAAAGATCGAAAGGGTGAAATTGCCCGAGCTGACGGACGAATTCGTCAAGAAGGTTACCAAGGAGAAGACCTCGTCCGTGGATGCCTTCAGGAAGAGCGTTCGGGAGGACCTGGAGTCGTATTGGAGAGAGAAGAATCGGCGCAACCTTGTCAACGCGATCGTCAGCGAGATCATTCGACTCCACGAGTTTCAAGTTCCCGAATCATTGATCAGCGGCGTGCTCAACGGCCTGCTTGAGGAGATCAGAAACCAGTATCCCAACAAGCAGCTCCCCAATGATTTTGACACGGAGAAATTCTTCCAGGAGAACCGGGCCTACGCCGTCTTCCAAGCCAAGTGGGCCTTGCTGAGGGAAGAGATTGTCAAAGCCGAGAACCTCACGGCGGATGAAAATGCGCTGGAAGCGCTCGCTGAGCGGGAGGCACCCAAGATTGGAATTGATAAGGAGCGATTAATCACTTATTATAAATCGTCCGAGCAGGTCAAAGATCGGTTCGTCAGCGACAAGCTGATGGACCTCTTGATCAGCAGTACGACGGTGAAGGAAATTGATGACACCACTCTGTCGAACAAACTCGTGAAAGGATAATTCAGAGCATGAGCTCCCGACATCCTGAGATCTACAACCAGCTTGTCCCGATCGTCGTCGAACAAACAGCTCGCGGAGAGCGGGCGTACGACATCTATTCGCGGCTCCTGAAGGAACGCATCGTCTTCATCGGAACCCCGGTCGACGATACGATCGCCAGCCTCGTCATTGCGCAGTTGCTGTTTCTGGAATCGGAGGATCCGGACAAGGACATCCACCTCTACATCAACAGTCCGGGCGGGAGCGTTACCGCCGGCCTTGCGATTTATGATACGATGCAGTATATTCGGCCAGACGTTTCGACGATCTGCATCGGCATGGCGGCCAGCATGGCTGCCGTGTTGCTTACGGGCGGAGCGAAGGGAAAGCGGACTGCGCTTCCCAACGCCCGCGTGATGATCCACCAGCCGTGGGGCGGCGTTCAGGGTGCGGCCTCCGATATCAGGATTCAAGCGGAGGAGATTCTCAAGACCAAGAAGCGCATCAACGAGATCGTCGCGACCCACAGCAGCAAGACGGTTGACCAGGTCGAGCGCGATACGGATCGCGACTATTACATGTCGTCACAGGAAGCCAAAGACTACGGCCTGATCGACAACATTCTCGTTCGGCGGGCAGTGGAACCCAAGAAGGAAAAGTAAGAGCGGACGCGTCTCGAACAACGGATAGCGAACACTTCAACGAGCAATCTATGAGCCAGAAGCCAAAACAAGGCGATAAGATCACCTGCTCCTTCTGCGGCCGCTCCTCGGAGGAGGTCAACAGCATCATTGCCGGACCGGATGTTTACATCTGCGACCTCTGTGTCTCGAGCTCCGTCGATATCATCCGCAACAACGTCGCCGCGGTGACAGCGAAGAGGCAGACGATACGCGGCACACTCACACCGGTCGAAATCAAGAAAGCCCTCGATGAGTTTGTCGTCGGCCAGGAGCACGCAAAACGAACGCTCGCCGTCGCTGTCTACAACCATTACAAGCGAATTGACTCCAACGACAACCTTCACAACCTTGATGAGGTCGAGATCGAGAAAAGCAACATCCTCTTGATCGGACCCACCGGGACGGGGAAGACCCTTCTCGCCCAGACGCTCGCGCGGATCCTCGACGTCCCCTTCGCGATCGCGGACGCGACAACACTGACCGAGGCCGGCTACGTCGGCGACGACGTCGAGACGATCCTTGTCTATCTTCTGCAGAATGCGGAGTACAACATCGAGAAGGCGGAGCGCGGCATCGTCTATATCGATGAGATCGATAAGATCACCCGAAAGAGCGACAGCGCGTCGATCACACGCGATGTCTCCGGCGAAGGGGTGCAGCAAGCCCTTCTGAAGATCCTCGAGGGTACGATCGCTGGCGTCCCCCCGAAAGGCGGGCGCAAGCACCCTGAGCAGAGCCTAATCAACATTAATACAAAGAATATCCTGTTTATCTGCGGCGGCGCGTTCGAAGACCTCGCCAAGATCATCGAGCGGCGTGTCAGCCAGAACCCGGTCGGCTTCGGCGCCGACGTCAAGGGGAAGAGGCACAAATCATCCGACGCGTATCTCGCGCAGGTGGAGCCCGACGATCTCCTGAAGTACGGCCTGATCCCGGAATTCGTGGGTCGATTGCCCGTCGTTGCAACACTTCACTCGCTGAACGAGACTGCTCTCCTCAACATCCTGACTGAGCCTCGCAATGCGCTCGTGAAGCAGTACAAGAAGCTCTTCATGATGGAGGGTGTGGAGCTGGAGATTGAAGACTCTGCGCTTCAGGCAGTGGTCACGAAGGCGATGGAGCGTGGAACCGGCGCCCGAGCACTCCGGTCGATCATCGAAGAGGTCATGCTCGACATCATGTACCAGCTTCCCTCCCGTCAGAATGTCTCCAAGTGCATCGTCACGAACGAGACCATCCTCCGATCGAAAGAGCCGATCTACCTGTACGAGGAAAGAAAATCGGCGTAAGAAATCAGAACATCGAGTCATCGGGCGATCGAACCATCGGGCCATCGAACTGATCTCGCCTGACGCATTTCCATCCCTTCTTCCGTCTGACGTTTCACTTCTCACCCTCCCCCGCTTCTTCACCGCTAATAGTACGTTCCTCTCGCGCTCCCCTGCTTCGTGACCTTCAAGTCCCGTAATTGCGGCGCTTTGATGCGCAGCTCCAGCCTGTACCCGCGGTAGAAACCGATCGGAAACCAGGTGAAAGACATCTCCCAGCAGTGGAGGTCGCGGTAGATGTTGACGCTCGGCGCGGCGAACTCCTTCCGTGTGAAATCGTAGCTCCCGCTCCCCGAGAAGCGCCATTTCTCCGTAAGATTGAAGGAAAGGTTCGCGTTCAGAGAAGAGCTTCGAATCTTTTGCCTCGGGTTGAACTGACTTTGCGAAAACGTATAACCAAGCGACAGGTTCCAGGGGATGCTGAAGTCCGGCGTCTCCTCCTCGAAGAGGCCCGTGTACGTTCGCGTCTGCATCGATTGTCCGATTTCACCCTGTACGCGCTCCTGTTCCTTCCGCACCTCTTCCGGGACTGCGCCGACGGACGGTTGTTCTTTCTTCTTGCCGCTCAGCGTTGTTGAGAGCGTGATCGAGACGCTGGTCAGGTCAGGGAGATATCGCTTGTGGGACCAGAGGAACCTGTTCACGCGCGTTCCCGCATTCGAATCGAACACATAGAAATTGTGAGTTGTCGACGCGCTCAGGCTCAGGATGTTCGCAATATCGGTGCGATACGTAAGGCTCAGCGGCGACAGCCTCAGGCTGTCCGCGGCAAGGTTGTACGAAATGTTGGCGCCGATGTTCATCAGCTGGATCTTCTGTTCCTTCTGCGACGTGTCGGTCGACCGGTACTTCATCTCAAACAGGTTTCCGACGCTCAGGCCCACGTTCGCCTGCCGCCCGCTTGGAGCGCCGCCATAGATCTCTTGCTCGAACTTGCTGTATTTGAACGTTCGGCCGTTCTTGTCGATGTATGTCCCATAATAGCCGAATCGCGGATCGGAAAAGTCGGGTTGATAGCTCAACGACAGGCTTGGCGTCACCGTATGCCGGATGCCGGTGATGCCGAAGATTTGCGGTTGAAAGATCCCGAAGAACCTCGTCGATGCCGACACGCCAGCCGAAAACGTCCTCACGGCGCGAAAGCCGTTCACGTCGTGAGTTCCCGAGCTGTCCTTCTCGATGCTCTTCGCATACCATTTCTCGTTGTAGCTGAGAGAAGGTGCGATGGAAAAATGTCCCGCCTTGGGCGACGCCGTGATCGAGAGCTGATGATTGATCCCCCCGCGCTCGCTCGTATTCTCCGTCCGTACGCCGTCCTGCGACGGGTTGACCAGGCTCTTGATGGTGGTGTAGTTGATCGACCGGTTGAATTGACCCTGCCCGCTGTAATTGACGCCGATCAACTCATACCAGCTCACATCTGCCGGCTGGACCGAGGTGCCCCGTGATTTCGACGACCGCCGAAAGGGAAAGAACTGGCCCTGGCTGAATGAGATCGACGGCAGCCGCTCCTCCACATCGTTGGTCACCAGGTTCTGATCCCTGTAGACGTTAATGGTCAGGTTCCGGTTGCTTTCCCCCCAGGTCTTCGAGAGCGTGGCATTCGAGACGATATTTTGCCTCAGGATCTCGTCAAGGTTGGAGCTCACGTTGCGGAAATAGCTGCCCGAGGCAAAGGTGAAGTTCACATCCAGGCGGGTGGTCGGCTCGATCTGCTGATTGTGACTGACCTGGACGTTGTAGTCTCTTTGCTCCGTGCGACCCGGGTCGGTCGGATCACCGGTATGCAGGTTCGTCATGCTCGCCGAGATCGATCCGGTGAAATTGTAGCGGAGCGCGTAGCGGAACAGCGAGCGGTTCAGCCAACCGCCCCGCGTAAACCAATCGAACGCCGTCGACACATCCATGTAGTCGCTGATCGCCCAGTAGTAGCCGAAGTGGCTGAGGAACGTCCCCCTTCGCGCGTCCTGCCCGTAGGCGGGAGCAATCAGGCCGGATCGCCGCCCCGACTTGTTCGGAAACACGCCGAACGGGAGCGCGAAGACCGGAACGTCGGCCACGTAGAAGATCACCGGCTCTGCAACGATATGGTCGCGCAGGATCACCTTCATCTTCGGGCTGTAGAAGTAGAAGTCCGGGTCGGGTTTGTCGCACGTCGTGTAGCGCCCGCCCGCGACATACAGAACGTCCTTCTCGATCTTCTTGATCGCCTCCCCGTGATAGTATCCTTGCTCAATCTCGGTATCGCCGAGTGTTATCTTTCCCTTTTGAGTCCGGAAATTGTAGGCAACGTGATGGCCGTTATAGGTCTCGTCCCCATCCACGAGGATCGGCAGGCCGATGAACTTCTTCCCGGTCGTGTCCGCCGTGTCCCTCACCCCTTCCGCCATCAACGTTGCTGTGGCCCAGTTGACGTTGACCCGCTCCGCCTTTAAGCCGATCGTGCGATACTTGAGGTCGCTCTTCCCGTACATATTCATGAACCGCGTGCTCATCGAATAGATGATCGAATCAGCCGCCGAATACGTGACGACGGTATCGACCCCGGCTTTGCCGACGGCAGGGGGTCTGAGAGTGTCCTGGGCAGATGTCGACGGAGCACGTCGCGTGTCGGACCGGGCCGCAGGAACTTCCTGCGCGTGGAGGAGAAGAGAAGGAACGAGAAGAGCGGGCGTGAACAGAATGAGAACGTTTTGGAAAGAAGGGAGCTTCATCCGGAATCCCCCGGCTCACAACACCAGACCGGCAGCTCCGAGGATGCCAGCGTTGTTGCCGAGCTGGGCAGGTAACACCTGAATATCTTTGCGGAGGGGCTTAAGGACGCGATGCACGACGGACTTTTGAATCGCCCGCATGACGAAATCACCCGCGGCGGAAATCCCGCCCCCGATGATGCTGATGCGAAGGTCCATGATGTTCATCACGGCAGCGATTGCAACACCGAGCAGTTCGCCGGCTTCGACGAGGATCTCGCGCGCGATCTTGTCTCCCATTTGTGCTGCCTGTGAGATATACACCGGCTCAATCTTCGTCGGATCCCCCCCCACGAGTTCGAGAATCTTCGATTTCGGATGGGACTTTAGCCGTTCCGCTGTGCGCCGGGAAAGGTAGCGCTGCCCCACGTATGCTTCTACGCACCCGATGTTCCCACAGTTGCACCGCCGGCCCCTGTAATCGATGGTGACGTGACCGATCTCCCCTGCTCCCCCCGTCGGTCCCCGGTAGATCTTATGGTTCATGATGATCCCACCTCCGACACCCGTCCCCCAGATGACGAAGAGAAAATTGGGGATATGGATTCCGGCACCGAACTTCGATTCGGCGACCGCCGCTGCATTTGCATCGTTCTCGACGCCGATGACGAGGTCCGGGAAGGCCTTGCTCAGTTTGGCCTTGAGGGGAACCTCGCCCCAATCCTCGAAGTTTGGGGGCGCTTTCACGACGCCATCGTCGTCCACGACGCCCGGCGCGCCGATGCCGATTCCTTCGGCCTGTGCGCCGTTCGTGTTCTTCAGTGCGTCCCGAATCGAAGCGCCGATCTGCTTGATGACCTTCGAGGGTCCCTCATCCGCGAAGGTGGGAAACTTATTCTGATAGAGGATGGATCCGCCGGCTGCGACAACGCCCGCTTTGACGCTCGTGCCGCCCAGGTCGACACCGATAACGACTTTTGAACCACCAGACTTCATTGCAGGAGGAAGCTACAAAGATTTCGGTTGGAAATAAACCAGAAAAAAGGGGTGCTTGTCGAGCGACAAGCACCCCTTGCCCTGGCTGAAGGTTTCCTTCATCAAAGATTCAGTGGCTAAAGGTTACCTTCGCCGCTCCTCGTTAAAGGTTACCTTCGTCCCTGCTCAAACCGAGCTGAAGGTAACCTTTTTACTCTGATGGAAGGAAACCTTCAAGATGTAACCTCACTCGCTTCCAATACTCTTTCTCCATCCGTTCGTTCTTCAGCACTTGCCGCACATACGCCGCATAGCGTTGGTCGAAGGTTACCTGCTTCTTTGTTTCATCGTTTTCGTTAAAGGTTACCTTCGTCCCTGCTCAAACCGAGCTGAAGGTAACCTTTTACTCTGGCGGAAGGAAACCTTCAAGATGCAACCTCACTCGCTTCCAATACTCTTTCTCCATCCGTTCGTTCTTCAGCACTTGCCGCACATACGCCGCATAGCGTTGGTTGACCTTCATCGGTCCAACATAGTCTGCAAAGTTGGAAAACCTCCACTCAGCCGGATCTTCAACCAATCCCGCCCGCACCGGATTCAAGTGAATGTAACACGCGACATCCCATTGGGCATCTTCGGGAACGGGTTTGTACCGGAAAGGACCTTGGAACAGATGCCCGATATGTCCGTACTTCAGATTGTATCGTTTCGCTGCCGATGTTGCCAACGCACCCATCATCTTCGAGAGATTTCCGCCCGTGTTCTGCAACGCAACCAGGTGATAATGATTCGGCATGAGAGCATAGATCGGTGTGGCAACCGAATACCGGACTGCCAGTGATTTCATCTTCTCGAGAAAGGCGTGGTAATCCGACTCATCGCAAAAGATTCGCTTTCGATCATTGCCGCGATTGTAGACGTGGTAAAACTGATTATCTTCCACGCGCTCTTCTCTGTTCATTTGCCTGGGTGAAGGTTACCTTCATCTCCCTTTAATCCTTGCTGAAGGTAACCTTCTTCTTGGTTTCGATACTCTTCGGATCAGTGACTCCGTCTTTGACGCGCATTCTCGTAGCAACGGAACGATGCACCTTCGCCGATGAATATTGGCCGTTGTTTGTATTGTGCTTCCACCAATAGACTTTGTGAACTTCCATGCTACCTTCTGGGCGCGCGGACGACGCCTCGTTGCGGAATAATGTCTTCAAGGCTTGTTTGATCGCCTCGTGTCTGAACGGTTCATCCCCGCACGCACGGGGAACATGTCATCGTCAGAAGGGGTTACGCACTAACAAACGGTTCATCCCCGCACGCACGCGGAACATATCGAGCGGCGATCAGTGAAGCGAGGGAATACCGGTTCATCCCCGCACGCACGGGGAACATCAGTGGTTTACCGAGATCTTCCTGGAGCCGATCGGTTCATCCCCGCACGCACGGGGAACATTTTGGTGTACTCGACCGCATCGGGTTTGATGTCGGTTCATCCCCGCACGCACGGGGAACATTCCCCTACTCGAATCCGATCCGGGGCAGTCAACGGTTCATCCCCGCACGCACGGGGAACATGACGGTCTTTGCAGCGTCCGCACGATCGTGGACGGTTCATCCCCGCACGCACGGGGAACATAAGTCTTGATGGAAGAACTTTCCCTCATCCTTCGGTTCATCCCCGCACGCACGGGGAACATCTCAGTGTTGCCTGGTTGCTCCCGCACAATATCGGTTCATCCCCGCACGCACGGGGAACATACCCGGGGGCCTAAGTATGTGAGGCAACGTCGCGGTTCATCCCCGCACGCACGGGGAACATATCACGACATGGGTCACGTGCGTACGATTCATCGGTTCATCCCCGCACGCACGGGGAACATCTGTCCGGCCCGAACTCGGTGAGGTTGAACTCCGGTTCATCCCCGCACGCACGGGGAACATATCTCTGTGCAGGAACGAGCCAGACATTCAGCCGGTTCATCCCCGCACGCACGGGGAACATACCCTGCCTGTCTCTGTCACTGCTAACCTCGGCGGTTCATCCCCGCACGCACGGGGAACATAATATATCAGGATTCGCTGAAACTGAACAATGCGGTTCATCCCCGCACGCACGGGGAACATTCCGGCAGGTCGTCAAAAGACGATGGACGAGACGGTTCATCCCCGCACGCACGGGGAACATCGAGCCGAGGAGAAGTGTGTGACGCTCGGTCCCGGTTCATCCCCGCACGCACGGGGAACATGCCATAACGTGCAGGATCCCGTTCTCATACGCCGGTTCATCCCCGCACGCACGGGGAACATATCTGCGTCCTGGCCGGGGAGCCGAAGCTGTTCGGTTCATCCCCGCACGCACGGGGAACATAACAACCGAACGAGCCGGAAGCCGACTTTAACCGGTTCATCCCCGCACGCACGGGGAACATAAGCCGGGGAAGGTCCGGCCCGAGTAATTACACGGTTCATCCCCGCACGCACGGGGAACATCGAGGACGAAACCGAGCAAAGCAAGACCGAGGCGGTTCATCCCCGCACGCACGGGGAACATCGGATGGAGACCGCTCATAACAAGAGCGACCTCGGTTCATCCCCGCACGCACGGGGAACATCCCGCATTAGCGAGGATAGTGCCGAAACTCTTCGGTTCATCCCCGCACGCACGGGGAACATGATCGTTGTTCGACTTGACGCTATACGTTTCTCGGTTCATCCCCGCACGCACGGGGAACATCATTGGCGTTTCGTTTGCAAGACATTCCCTCGCGGTTCATCCCCGCACGCACGGGGAACATACCATCTCTCTGTCTGATATATTCAGAGAATACGGTTCATCCCCGCACGCACGGGGAACATCCATCCTGGGATCATTACTACACCCTCACAACCGGTTCATCCCCGCACGCACGGGGAACATTTTCATTTCGGCAATTTTGCGCTGTTGGTCTGCGGTTCATCCCCGCACGCACGGGGAACATTCCGCATTGACTACGGCATCTGATCGCTGCAACGGTTCATCCCCGCACGCACGGGGAACATATCAGGAGTAACTATCAGGGCATAGCATATCTCGGTTCATCCCCGCACGCACGGGGAACATATCGCGGCCGGGCTGTTCCTGGCGGCTGCAGTCGGTTCATCCCCGCACGCACGGGGAACATCCGCCTCTTCTCGCTCATAGACGTGCGTTGAGCGGTTCATCCCCGCACGCACGGGGAACATTAGGTTCGTCAGGCTTTCAGGACGGGGACGTACGGTTCATCCCCGCACGCACGGGGAACATTGCATAAATACGAATGACGTCGTGACCCATAGCGGTTCATCCCCGCACGCACGGGGAACATCGAGACGCTCTCGATGCTGTCAAACGGCGTCCCGGTTCATCCCCGCACGCACGGGGAACATCGCATCGGGATCAAGGCGACAATTTTGTCAGGCGGTTCATCCCCGCACGCACGGGGAACATGCCCCCATAGTGCTCGACTGAATGAAGATGATCGGTTCATCCCCGCACGCACGGGGAACATTCGTCCCCATTTCAGACCAGGGTCAAGGCTGCCGGTTCATCCCCGCACGCACGGGGAACATGGGATAGAACACGACATACTTTTCGACGAGATCGGTTCATCCCCGCACGCACGGGGAACATGACTCTTCCGACGCTTGGGAAGTGGGGAAACTCGGTTCATCCCCGCACGCACGGGGAACATCTCGGAGCGCGAACTCTAAGGCCGCCAGTTATCGGTTCATCCCCGCACGCACGGGGAACATGAGAAGCATCAGACCGTCTTGTCCAAATCAATCGGTTCATCCCCGCACGCACGGGGAACATGGCTAATTGTTTGAGTGTTTCTGCCGGCAGGTCGGTTCATCCCCGCACGCACGGGGAACATGATCGTTTTAGACGAATTGGGCAATCATGTAACGGTTCATCCCCGCACGCACGGGGAACATCTATTTCCCAGTCCTGCCTTGAGCATGCGGGCCGGTTCATCCCCGCACGCACGGGGAACATATCCCGGCACGGATGTTGTGGAGAAAGCTGGTCGGTTCATCCCCGCACGCACGGGGAACATTCACCGCTAACCTCGGCCTGCTCCTGACCCCACGGTTCATCCCCGCACGCACGGGGAACATTTCTTCCACCAAATTTGAGACAGATCGGTCGCCGGTTCATCCCCGCACGCACGGGGAACATGGTTCAGCGAGGACATGACGCCGGGGGACCCGCGGTTCATCCCCGCACGCACGGGGAACATTGTGCATCCAATTGAGAGCAGGGCATCAATCGCGGTTCATCCCCGCACGCACGGGGAACATTGGAAAAGTAATTGTTCGCGTCAGGCCCAAGTCGGTTCATCCCCGCACGCACGGGGAACATCTGCTGTTTAATAGTCAGGGTCATTTTCGCTCCGGTTCATCCCCGCACGCACGGGGAACATGTCTGGCCGGGCCCTGGACGGAGGTGGATTCGCGGTTCATCCCCGCACGCACGGGGAACATTTCTCGTTCTGAATTATCATCGAGAGCAACTTCGGTTCATCCCCGCACGCACGGGGAACATTCTGGTTTCACTGTTGGCAGAAAATCACGAGTCGGTTCATCCCCGCACGCACGGGGAACATATAACGGGATGTGCCATATCGGCATGGTGAATCGGTTCATCCCCGCACGCACGGGGAACATTATACCGGGTTTGATCTGTGCGAGTTTGTCCGCGGTTCATCCCCGCACGCACGGGGAACATCAAGTGTTTACCGCTATCGCATTGAGTTGACTCGGTTCATCCCCGCACGCACGGGGAACATTCCACGACCTGCCGGAAGTCGCTCAGGAGGCGCGGTTCATCCCCGCACGCACGGGGAACATAGGCGATGCAGGCGGGGACATTCGTCTCGCATCGGTTCATCCCCGCACGCACGGGGAACATGAGAGACAACGAGGCTGACGAGTCAATGCAACGGTTCATCCCCGCACGCACGGGGAACATAATCCCGCGACCTGGGGCGTGCTTTTCAAGTGCGGTTCATCCCCGCACGCACGGGGAACATTACGAACGTGACAATCCGAGATATCACGTTTTCGGTTCATCCCCGCACGCACGGGGAACATTATTCCCAAAGGGACTAGGCTTCAAACTCTATCGGTTCATCCCCGCACGCACGGGGAACATGAATCAAGCGCCCTCTTTAAGCCATCGACCATCGGTTCATCCCCGCACGCACGGGGAACATCTGGATATAAACGCGGTCGAATAGATGGGAAACGGTTCATCCCCGCACGCACGGGGAACATATTGAATTTCCGTTCAATCTTCTGCCTGATCTCGGTTCATCCCCGCACGCACGGGGAACATGCAATATCGGTTCAGAGCCTTTGGCACGTTTTCGGTTCATCCCCGCACGCACGGGGAACATAAGCCAGCAGAATTGATTGAGCGAGAAAAATGCGGTTCATCCCCGCACGCACGGGGAACATCATTACGAGCAAACTCACGAGCAAATATCTCTCGGTTCATCCCCGCACGCACGGGGAACATCATTGAGTTTACATAACCACCATTATCAGACACGGTTCATCCCCGCACGCACGGGGAACATTCCAGCAACTTCAGCGCCTGCTCAGTCGCCGACGGTTCATCCCCGCACGCACGGGGAACATTTTCCACTGGTTGACGAGCTGGCTCTGTCCCTCGGTTCATCCCCGCACGCACGGGGAACATTGGCTCCTATCCGATTTGGGGAAAGTATTGTCCGGTTCATCCCCGCACGCACGGGGAACATTCACGCGCTGAGATCTCTAAATTCCATTCGATCGGTTCATCCCCGCACGCACGGGGAACATGCGATCTGATTGAGTCCCAGGCCGCCGTGATACGGTTCATCCCCGCACGCACGGGGAACATTTTTGCGTCCATCGCCCGAAGGCTTCTTCGATCGGTTCATCCCCGCACGCACGGGGAACATTTGGTACTCGGGCGATTGGCGGTGGAATTCTTCGGTTCATCCCCGCACGCACGGGGAACATTGGCTGCCCCGGATCGGATTCGAGTAGGGGAACGGTTCATCCCCGCACGCACGGGGAACATGCCGTCGCCCTCGAGCGTGTAGGTGAATGCCACGGTTCATCCCCGCACGCACGGGGAACATTCGTTGAATAGCTCTTCAATGCGTTCGTATTCCGGTTCATCCCCGCACGCACGGGGAACATTTCGATCCCGCCCATTGCGATCTGATGAGTCTCGGTTCATCCCCGCACGCACGGGGAACATGAATACTACAAGGCGACGACCGACCCGGGGCTCGGTTCATCCCCGCACGCACGGGGAACATACTTCTTCAATCTGCCTGAATTCATTAGCCAAAAAAGGGGTCAAGAATTCTACCAAATGAAAGGGTTCTCATGGCTTGATGTCACACGATCTGATCATCGGCTGTTTGCACAGCATCTGGAGGCATGAAGGAAACCAGCTTCAATCCATCCATTTCCCTTGGAATTCTTCGATTCTTCCCGAGCGTCATGAAGTCGAAGCCCGATTCCGTATTTGTGGTCCATGCGATGACGGCATTGCCCTCATCCAGCCCCTTATCAACTTGCTCCCATATCATCTCACGCACTCTCCGCGACAGCTTGCCGACGTAGACGCCTGCGCGCACTTCCAGGAGCCATATGGCCAATCGACCTCGCAATCGGGGTGGAACGTTTTCAGCCACGATGACCGTCATCGCCAATACCCTCCTTGTTGGGAATCGCGATCTCCACCGACTCCACCGGCGCCTTTGGCATTTGCAGACCCCCGGCCGCGAGAACTTGTTCAATAGTCGGAATGATCCGCTCTAAAACCTTGGATTGTCGGAACGCGTCGCGGCATGCCAACCGGACATCCCGCTCGGGATTGGCGGGACTCTTTGCAGCAATCCTAAATGCCACAGGCACAACGGTCTCGAACTTGAAAATGTCCGCGATGTCGTAGACAAAAGACTGGGGTTTGCCGGTATGGATGAATCCGACGGCCGGTGCATAACCGGCTGCAAGGATTGCTGCCTCACAGATGCCGTAGAGACACGCCGTTGCGGAACTCAAGCATCGGTTCGGCACGTCCCCGCTTCCCCATTCCGTATAGTCGTAGTTGCGCGATTTCCATTCCACCTTGTACTGTCTGGCCAAGAGTTCGTACATCTTGCGCACGCGGACGCCTTCGATACCCCGAAGTTGCTCCACGCTTCGCTTTGCCGGCGGCTCCTCCTTGAAACGCATCGCGTACATTTTACGGACGACCTTCAATCGAGCCTCGTCATCGAGCGCCAACTTCGCTTGATATAAAAGCCTGTCCGCTCTTGCCCCACCTGGCTGGCCAGAGGCATACAGCCGCACGCCTCCATCTCCAATCCATACAAGTAGACATCCCACACGCGACGCGAGAGTCACAGCCGCATGCGACACCCGCGTTCCGGGTTCGAGCATAAGGCATGCCACGCCGCCGACAGGGATATGCGTTCGCACGCCGTTCTTGTCGACGATGACAAACGCTCCATCTAACACGTCGAGGTTTCCCTTCTCGACGAACAAGACAGAGACCCGGTCTTTCATCGGGATCGGTTTAAGCGGTGGGAGAATCGGTTCGGTCATTATTTCTTTCCTTATTCCTCGCTTCGGAAACCGATGCGCCTGCGTTTCGGCTCTGGTAACTGGGGTGGTTCCATGAGCTTTCGCAATTCGGCGAGAACGTAGACGATGGCTTGCTCATGTGAATCGAGGCGCTTGGTGAGTTTCTTTTCCAGCTCTTCCAGTTCTTCTAGGAGAGGCCGGGTGGCCGTCATTGTTTGCCGCATCTTGATAAACGCGCGCACAACAAAGATGCTCATTTGGACCGCCCTGCGGCTTTTGAGAACGTTGGCTGCCATCACCGCACCATGCTCGGTGAAGGCATACGGAACAGTCCGTCTTCCGCCGCGTCCTCGTTTTGATATCGCAATTTGCGATGTCAAAGCCGTATGTTCCTCCCGGCTCAATTGAAAGAGGAAATCAGCGGGAAAACGCTCCCGATTCCGTTTGACCGCCTCGTTTAGCCGAAACGTTGCAATGCCGTAGATAGCTGCCAGATCCGTATCTAAAATGACCCGATCACCACGTATTGTGTGGATGACCGAATTGATGTGAACGGATGGTATGAGTTTGTTCCGCTTTCGTTTCAATGATTTCACTAGAGAGCCCTCATCCGTTTTGCCGCAAGCTACGTGATACGCCTAACCATCATAAGCCCGCAGCCGAAGCCTTTGGCGGGACCGATGCCTTTATATAGACATTCTTTGATAAAAATGTCGGGATCGGTCACGGTAAGGACACCATTGAAATCAAGAGTGTGGAAATCGACTGCCTCTACACCTTTCCCCCTGAATAGCTTGTGCTGAACGTAACCATCCGCTCGTACCATAGGTGCTTCATTGTTACCCTCAACATGAAAACCAAGACCCACTTCCCGAGCCTTCAACCAGGCTAGACCTGCCTCCTGAACTAGAGTCGCAACATGAGGCCTTTCCTGATGAGGCAATTCCTTGAATGCAATACGCCGCTTTGCTTCCATGACGACATCGTGTCGCTGCCGTCGGCGCCTCTCATCTCGCTTACTGCAAACCGGATTCACTCGTACTGAGAAGGCTAAACGCTCTCCCTTTGAGATTTTGGGAGTATATTGCTTTGAGTGAATTTCCCAGAGGTCGCTTGGATCATTCGGTTCCCTCGCTGACACCGTGTAAAATGTCAGGCAACCGTGAACCGCTTCATAGCGATACAGAAAATCCCGCCTTCTGTCAGGCCCATCGCTGAATAGATTCCAAATCAATTTGTGGAGTTGATAGGCATTGCCATTACCGAGAGCGACCACATCTTTGGGTAATACATTCCGCCGCAGTCGAATCAGGCTGAAATACATGGTTAGCCTTCCTTTCGTATGCTTGCATAGTTCTCGCGGCGCTCAGAGAACTGCCACCGTTTGCGACTGAGCGGTTCATCTCGGCGCGACACAACATGATCACTTTCATAGCCGCCTTCAGCTCCATTCTCCCAATAGACGCTGACCTGCGATGATGTCAGCACACCTGGGAGGGCATCATTCGCGAAGCTTACGGTCTCCAAGGCCTCTTTGAAGTTGGTGGCTTGTACCACCTTTGGCTGCAGCGGCAGCGCCAACGGACAGGACTTGCGCCCGAGGTAAAGTATGAAATCGGGCTTGCGCAACTTTTCGGAAAGCATCTGTGCTCCATAAGCAGCATCCTTGCGCAATCGTATCGCAATGGTATAAGCGGCGTCACAACGGTAGTCCCTGCTGGAGAGTATGGTGTTTAGGTTTTCAACTGCAAGCTCGGAGCGACGAGTATAATGTGTGATCCCTTTCTTTGCCGAAGGAACCTGTGCTGTATGATAATCTCGTAAGAGGGATCCCATCGCGTCAACACGGACGGCAAACGAGCACGCCTCAGTAAGTGACCGCTGACGCTCTTCCTCATCGCGCCGTATTCCAAGGGCAGCTGCAAGTAGCCCGATGATGGCTGACTTGGATGGATGGGCAAAACTCGGACGATACTCACCCACGGCAATGTCACCCCAGGCAGCCATCGGACCGTAGAGCTGAAAAACCAGATAGTCGGCCATGGGTTACTCCTTTACGAAAGAGATTATGTCATTCAAGCTCCCTTTGCCGGTTTCGGCGTTCATCACACGCCTGTCATCTGCGCAAGGGCCGTAAACAGCGTCGAAAAGGTCACGACGCTTTTCAAGCTCTTCGACCGCCTTGGCAAGGATATCCTCTGCCTTTACCGGCTTAAGAAATGCTACAGAAAGCGATCGCGGCTGGTCGTTGCCCTTTTCGGCTAACATATAGGATGTGCGTGCACGTGAAGCGAAGCTGTTCTGCTTTCCACTCGGGGAGATTTTGGCGGCTGCCTCAACCAACGCTCCCAGCGCATTATCAGCAAGCGCTTTATCGTTGCCCAAGTTTTGCAGCAGCAGATCGCGGTTCACGCAAACGTAGATATAGAAGAGACCCGCCGCGAACTCTGTCTCACCGATATGTGCCGCACCCAGCTCATCGCCGCCTTTGTTCAAATCATCAACTGCAGTGAAGTAGTCATCCTCAACAGCCACTTCATGCACGGTGATGGCGTGGGCAACCTGTACGGCGGCCTCCGGGTCATTGGTCACTTTAACAACTTCCTTTCCAGTCAACATTCTACCGAACATTGAGACATCGACATCATATCGCTTTGCGACAAAATTCTTCAATTCGTCAGTATCCAGTTTTCCATCTCGGGCGATTTTATCTGCCAAATCGGTCAGACCCTTAATTTCAGACTGATTAAAATGAACGAGCTGAGATGATTCCAACTCTTTGAGCGGCTTTTCTTTATCTGCACTTTCTGTTGCGCCAAAGAACTCGACGATTTTTATTGCAAACTCTTTTGCTTTGGTTTCTACAACCCCTTTCGCGCAAAGGTTCTTGTAAATCTCGACCCCCATTTTTTTGGTTCGCGTCCCGATATGCCCCGCCAATGCAGATTCAAATAGATCGGACGTCCGCCACGCACGCTTGAGGCTTTGAGAAGAAACCCGCAGGCGGGTCTTGCCACCCATGACAGCGGTCTTAGGACGACCAAGATCATCACGGTTGAGGTTAGAAGGTGGATACGATGTCAGCAAGTGCAGTTGAATAAACGTGCTCATGTTCTTTCTCCTTCTGAATTTGAAAGTTGGTTGTTAATGTTTTCTTACTGCTCGGTCGCCGCCTTGGAGTAGTATTCAAACGCCCAGTCTTTTCGGGTTCTATCATTCCAAAAATAGACGCTCTGTGCAAGGCTTTGAATATTCGCTGTCCCGCCGACAAGAGCAACTACACGAGTCATTGCACCGAACAGTTCCTCCTTCTCCTTGACTTTGAGTAGCCGGCGAAAACGGAGCCCACTCACTCGCGCCGAGCCGTCCGGTTTGCCGGTTGCCATTTGTTCAGCAACGCTGCCGGAATCTGTAGATGTCCTGACGCGCACACAGAGCCCAGCAACCAAGGCTAGGCCATCATAGTCAACTCTACCATAACGTTCTAGAACTTGCCGGAGCCGATGATAGGCCGGAGAGAAAGCCACTTCGGCAAGGGTATGACAGCGCCGCAGCCGAGCACGTTCGCCTCGGTCTTTGTCCAGCGCATCCCACCACCGTATTAGTTCCTGGACTTCTGCTGAATCTTTTTTGAAGCTGAGATATGATTCTCCCATGGTTCCTCCGTATTGACTGGTTTCTAGAATTTAAGGAGCAGCTCTTATGACTTCTTTGATTTTCGTTTTCCTGATGGTGATTTTTCAACCGACATGCCGAGCAGCTCTTTGATATTCTTGCTATGGTTGTACATCTGCAGCTCTTTACGCGCAGTAACCACCCGCTTCGGATCACCATCTTCGATTGGACTATTCCAGGCGTAACCGTCGAACAACTTCAATGCCTGCTCGCAGAGTGTCTTATGCCATACTTGGCAGGCATCTACGCTGCCAGTGCCTGATTCCAGTGAGGTTCTCAAGTTACCTAATGTCTCATAAAAAACAGACTCAGTCTGATGCCAGAAGCTGTTGTCAACGAAGGTGACATCCCCTTTTGCATCGCCAGGCCGCTTGAACCATGCCTTTTTCAGGGCAGCACGGGCATTGAAAGCAATCTTGGCAGCAGCCTTGACCATTCCAGCCACATAGCCCTCAAACTCGCCACGCATTGACTGCTCAATATGGAGAAGCGGCATGGTTGATTCGTACCAGCAACGAGCTTTGTTTTGCCCCGGAACGAAATCATAACCGAAAGCCCAAAGTCGAAACTGCGAATCCCTCTCTTGGCGCTCTTGAATGAACTCGTGAACAACCCTTGCGGGCTCGTTTTTGCTATCGCTATCAATGACAACAAGACCGAGCCAATGCCGATAATTTACGCCCCCCGGTTGAGTAAGCACGGCCTTGGTTGAACTCCTGTTGAAGGCGGAAAGGGGATGTTTCATTGGTTCCTGGTATTTTGTGCCATTCGGTAGTTCTATGTATTGTGAAATCAACTTGTTACTTTCACATGAGCAAACGTCACACTTACCCTCATAACTATTCTCCTGAGTCAGTTTGATCCGCCTCGGAGTTGCCCAGAAATATTGAGCAGGGTGGATTTGCCGTTCAGTAACATTGGCTTTTGTCTTCGCAAGCCACGGGAATTTTTCACAAGGATAAGCAAGGCTTGAGTTGGCAAGACCTCGAAATTTGTTAGATTCAAGGACATTCAGCCAGGCAGTATGCCAAAGGGTATCAAACTGGCCGGAGCCAATTACGAGTGTAGTCAGCGGCCCACCACCTCGCAGAGATGTCATATACCCACGTCCACCTGCCGGCGCATTTGTCTGTAATGAAAAGATCGCGGCAGCACAACAAGCAGGACACATTGAAAAACTGTCTTGCTTCCGTTTTACGAAGAAGTCCGTATTGTTCTTCAAAGCATTTTCACCAGGCTCATCAATCAAAAGACCATCAATCGAACCAGCCTGCCCGATAAGCTCATCAAAGTCCTGCATGAACCTTGGTCCCTCTCCGGCGAGTTCGAACGCAGGCCGGACTTTCATAAACGAGGCTTTGAGCTCATTGGGAGTTGGGGGAATTTGAAGTTTCTTCTTCCACTCGATCTTGTTGGCCGGAGCGATGGTCGTCTGTACGAGTCCGATCAAGAACTGGATCAAAGCAGCGTTGAAATCTGGCCGAGGCGCGTTGAGACCGACGATGGGATTCTCATCAAAGCCGTCGGTCACTTCCCAGGGTCTAATCGTGTCCGGCGTCCCGTCCTTTCGTTTTACCGGAATCCACTTTTCATCAATCAGATTGAATTGCATCACCCTTTACCTCCTTGTCTATTACCGTCACACCTTGAGTTCGATTGTATGATACAATAACCGGTCGCCCCCCTTTGTTGATCGCCTCCCCTCGCCAATTGCCACCTCCCTGATCGACCATTGGAACCAAAAGACTCCATTTACCTTTATCCGGCAGCGTCGCCTTGAGTTTATCGACCGCCTCTTTGAGAGCGGGATCGTGAATCTCTGCTTCAGAGAAGACCCTTACACTACGAATATTGACCTGACTCATATCCCAAGGGAATTTGCCGTCTTGATACAAGGGAGTGAGGTTGGCCCCATCCCATCGCGCTAGACGTACAGTAGTTTCCATTTCACCCAACCGCGTCGGCGTTCGCATGTCCTCCAACCATTGGTTTGTCGTTGCCCCGTAACCCTCTTCCAGTTTCAGCATGTTGATATGCGCCAGTGATTTATCAGCCTGCCATTTTGCATCCGCATCAAGATCGCGTTGGCGAAGTAGCCGAGGGATCAACACATCGGCTTTTTCGCTAAATGCAGCCTCAACAAGATCACGAGCATCCTCCGGCATTCTTAGCGTTTTCTTATCCGCGAGCAAACGCGCCGTTAGCCAGAGACATCCGTGGCTGGGATAAACATATGCTGCTTTAGGAAATGACTTCTTAAACCAGTCGGCATCCGCTTGTTCCAAAGGCTCCGGAGAATGGACGATGAAGCAGGCGGACTCACGCCGATCCGGTTCTTTACCGTCAGCGAAAGGATTGCCTCGTTCATCGCGTAGGTGTCTATGCAATCGACCGGCTCTTTGAATCAAGAGATCCATTGGCGCGAGATCTGAGATAAGCAGGTCAAAGTCAAGATCTAGCGACTGTTCCACAACTTGAGTGGCAACGAGCACCCTACCACTACGTGCCACCTCCCCACTTTTCTTGCCAAAGGTGTCGGAGACTCTTTTTTCTATGTGCAAACGATCACCCATGACAAATTGAGCATGAAATAACATGAGTCTGTCAGTCGTAATGGCATCTCTCAGAGCTTCGTGGCCGTGGAGAGCATCATGAACCGTATTACGTATCCAGCAAACGCACTTTCCCTGCGTGGATGCTTCTACAATCAGGCGCACAATCTGATTCTGATCCGACTCTATCCTGACAGCAACACTTGTCTTCCGCTGAGGCATTGCCTCGATTGAAGTCTCTCCGACACCATTTTCGTGGCTAATGCTCGTGGCCAAGGGGTAGTCATTACTTTCAATTGCTTGCGCTTCAATGCCGATCCCTTTTGCAAAGCTGTTCAGCATAGCTTGCCGGATATGCTGTGGAAGAGTTGCAGAGAGAAGGATCGCGCTCCCACCCATCGCCGCATGAAAAGTCAGCAGGTTTTGAAGGAGCATGTTCATATACGGGTCGTAAGCATGTGCTTCGTCAACGATAAGAATATTGCCGGCAAGGCCAAAGAGGCGCAAAGATTGAAACCGGGAAGGAAGAATCGCCAGCAACGCTTGGTCCAGGGTCCCTACTCCCACATCGGCAAGAAGGGCCTTTTTCCGATTGTCTGCCAACCATGATGCACATTGAACAGCGGCTGTTTCCTCTGAATCTTCGTATTGACTTTCACCTTGCTCCGAATTTACTATTGACTTCATGAATGTGTCCGAGAGATGCCGCGCACTATGTGCAAGGACAATGGATGGCTCTGCGCTCTGTTCAAACAATCTGCGGTAAATCGGAAACTCGGTTGGTGACGGCTTCTCCGCCAATCGATCAAACATCGCATTAGATGTTGCCATTGTCGGCAGAGCCACAAAAAAGCCTTTCCCAGCGCCTTCAGTCATCATGCGACGGGCAAGAAATAGAGCCGCCTCGGTTTTTCCCGAACCGGTTATGTCCTCAAGGATGAAGAGTTGGGGAGTGCCGGATATCGCACAGTCAGCAACAAACCGCTGGAGCGGCGTCGGGGTGTTCAATAACGGGAACACGTCACCAAATAGAACGATCCTTGAGGCTTTTCGATCACCTACGATGCCCGCTTTTTCGATAGCCGTTTCAGCGTGAGGAATAGCCTTTTTCTCCCAATACTGATCGAGCAACATTGGCTCGTCGCAAAATCGAAACCATGAGGTATTCGAACCGATCCAATCGCAGAGGACGACAAAACCGGCAAGGAGCCAAGAAGCCGGCTTGGAACGTTCGTATAAATCAATCGGGGAGACTTTGTTCAAGTTCGCCGGAAAGTCTCTGATGATCAATGCTTGAACATCACTGATAAACAACTTTGCGGCGTCAATATCACCTTGTTCAAAGTAGTCCGACATCCTTAGCCGACTGGAATTTGGACCTATCATTCGCGGAGGCACTCCATGATGACCGGCAAACGATCTGGAAAAATCTTCCAGTATCCCTTCCCAGTATTCCATGTTATCTGTCAAGTCACCAAGAATGCTCACCTGCCAGAGGCTGTCCCGCCAAACCAGGTGTCCAAGGCTGTCATGCCGCACTGTATATCGTTTTGTCGGCCCTTGACCCTGCAAGCGTGATAGCAGATCCTCTCTGAGCCCCTGAAATGAGACTGAAAACTTTCCGATGTCATGCAGTCCCAGAAACATGAGCATCCAGTAAGCGAGGTTCGTGTCATCGAGTCCGGTCAATGCTGCCAATCTCTTCCTAAGTAAGAAATCGCGCTTGAGCAGTACATGCCCCACGGCCGCAACATCCAAAGAATGATACGGTAGCAGATGATATGCGTCACCGTCTCTTTCTGCTTTCCCCCAATAACGAAAATAGCTCTTTGATTCTTGTTCCATTTTGTTTGATCGCTCCATCGCTGGCGACCCCTCACATGATCTCCTGCGTACCTTTAAAACAACCTCTCCTCCACAACGCCAAGCCGAAGCTCTTCAACCCGGATTGCTGCTGCGGAACGGCTCACGCCGAACCGCTTCATCAGCGCGACAGTGAGCCCGTCCGAACGGCCCGGCCGGGCGGGCTCTCCGCGGCTTGTCCCTTCGCACTCATGCTCGATCCGCTTGCATTCCTCCATCGGCATCAGCAGCTCAGCGGCGAAGAAATTCGCCTTGATCTCCTTAAACTTCTCCTTTTGCTCTCGCCGCAATTCCACAAGCAATTGTTCGCTCTCTTTGTTGTCGATTTCCACAAGCTCCGGTTCATCCTCTCCGAAGATATCGCGCTTCGTACACCTCGCCGAAACGACCTGACGCAGCTGGGCGGTTTCTTCCTCTTGAAAAAGAGGAATCGTGTTACTGTTCTCGTACTTCAGATAGACCGGTCGGTAGTAATCGTTGATGAAATGGCCGAGCTCGTGGGCCAGCGAGAATTTCTGCCGTTCCTCGGGGTCGGTCTCTTCAATGAAAATGATCCCGCTGCCGTGGTGCGCATATAAGAATCCGGCCAGTGCCCAATACCGGTCCAGCGTCGCGGATTCGAACGGCAGCTGCAAACGGCTTAGTACGGCAGTAATCTTGCTGATATCGAGATGCGGAAGAGGATGAATCGCGATTCGAAACGATTCCCGGATCACGGTGCTGAGCGCTTCGAAGGAAAGGGGAGAGAGCGAGGAGTCACGGTTCTCCTTGAAACAATGCCGACGAACCCAATCAACCACTTCTTGTGCGATGCGATGTCGTTGTTCGTGCTTCATGGTTTCTTCTTGTCGTTGGGGGATCCTTTCCGGCGCGCAGCTATTCGTGCACGGCCCGGGCCGGAATGTTTTAGTTCCCAGAAATGCAAGCCGTTCAGAAGGTAATCCGCAAGGAGTTGAGCTGATGCCCCGTGACATGATTCACAGAGGAAGGCTGCCACGGAACGACCGGTTTTGCCTGTCAGCGGCATCATTTCATTCATCATTTCCTCCCATACCCGCTCCGAGACTCCAAGCTTACTGGCGGCCTGTTGCTTGGTCCAACCGTTGGCCAACAGCATCTCGCCGAGTGCCTCGCCAACGGTGCAAACGGCGGCATCCATCTCAGATGTTTCGGACTGCCCTGGCCTATTGGCAGAGTATGTCGGCAGACTCTCACGGACGGGAGAGACTCTCGTGCTCTTTCCCACCAGACCCGCCCGAACGACCCGTCCGAACGGCAAGGCCGGGCGGGCTTGGTCGGGCGGGCCGACGGCGGGCTGGCCTGCCGCCGTAAGGAACCTCTGGAGGGTCTGAAGGAAGCGCTCATCGCTCTCCGCAGCAGCTTCGAAGAATTGCTGGATCAAAACATCCGCTCGTTTCATGATGTTTTCTTTTCCCGTTGGTATAGCAATTTCAAAGAGGATCGTCTCAAGCGTTTCACCCGGTTTCGGAATTCTTTCATCGAAACCATGAGAGAGTGAGCGACTTCAGCATAAATATGCTCAGAATCCATTTTCGCTTTAACGGAGTGAATTGCATCCATGACCGCGACGAGATCTTCAGGGAGATGAGCCTTCAGGTAATTCACAAGCTCCATCGCGCGGACCGCTGATTCATCGTCTTCTTCTCCGGGAGCGTCGGGCAACATGTCATCTGGCGGCAGCGGTTCAACCCACATTGCTCCCCGGCTTCTCCCATAAGCTGGAAGAACGTTTCGTTCGAGCAGCCACCACGCCCATTGGATTGGATCAATCCCCTTGGAGGGATCAAACGTTTGCATTGCCTTCAGCCACGCGTCGTTGATAACGTCATGCGTGTCGTTTTCCGGAATAGCGTGGCATCGTAGGAAGCCAACCATCCGCTTGTATTGGTTCGGATACTCAGCTTCAATGAGCGATGAAGCTGCAGCCTGTGCTTTTGGTCGCGTCATGACCCTTCTTAGTATATGCAGCCGCCCCCGATTTTTGCCACTCGTCTTCGGCGATAATGAAGACGTCCGTCCCTGAATACTCACCCGCAGAGCCAAGCGAACGGGCTTGTCTCCATCCGACTCTTTTCGTGCGTCGTCATGCTGTCAATCCCCAGTGAGCGAGAGATAACAACTTTGCCGCCGAAGGATCTCGTCATCTGGGTCGGATTGACTATCCGACCCACATCAACTCGCCCCTCGCTGGTGTGTGCGGTCAGATGCGGTAGATAATCAGCAATTCCCCGGCTCGGGGTAAAGAGCGAACAGTGCGAAGGCAAAGCATAATCGTTTGCCGATTGACCAGGGAACAATCAATCTCAAGCTAGAGAATTGCTCTTCGACTGTCAATGGGGTAAAGTACTACATAGGGCTTGTAGGGTTTTCCCCTACACGTGTAGGGTTTTGCCCTACGGTGAAGACCGTAGACGATAGCGAGAAATCAGGAATCACTCTCCCGCACTAGTTGGGACTGCAAGCCGCCGCGTCGCGTAAGAAACCGGGTCGCGCGTATCGAGGCGGGGAGTTAGCCCCGATACCGGACACTTGGTGTTCTTGCTGGAGAAGCACGAAGACGGAAGTCAGAATACAGAAATCAGGAGGAAGCAAGGAAAAGCCCGTAGAATGGGGCGATTCTGGTGGCGGCCGACCTGGCGTCGAGATTTGGCGGAAGAATGCGGTTGGCTGGCATCGCCGAGCATCCTTCCCTGGCCGCCTTTCGGGAATCAAGTGGGCAGGCGGGGGCTCTGCTCAGGATGAATCCTCCCTTTGTTTGAATTTCCAAGTGTTCAGCGACGACACGAGCTGACTGAGAATTAGTTTCCTGCGCACCAACAAGACCGTAGCCACACTTCTGCATAGACGAGGCCCCCACCCCCCTTCTCTATCACTTAGAGAGGGGGCGGGGGTTGAGTTCGAAAACGACGCGTTTCCTATCACCTCGCTTCGGGAGCGGACCCACCCGCCACGCTTTTTGGCGGGGCTCTCTCGGAACTCAGGGTCTTCAGAATTGCCCCGAGCTTTAGCTCGGGTCCGGCCAAAGCAAAGAAGCGGATGGGCTTTGGCCCCCAATTCTTGAAACGGCTAGAACGCTAGCAAGTCACCTGGGATTGTTAAGGCCTGACCCCCACAAATCAGCATAACACTCAGCGCCCTTGTCTGCCATATATCCCCGGTGACCGCCGCGGTGAAACGGCGGCCACCCGTGTTCTACCCCAGCACCCCTACGCCCCCGGCTTCGAAGCGGTCGGCTGTGCAGGCCGATGCCTCGTCCCCAGATCCTTGATCACCCTCGCAGCGAAGTACTCATTGTAGAACTGCGTCTGGCTCCCCCTCACAAGCTCCATCAGACGGTCCAGCTCCTCAGTGAGCGTCCTGTCTGCAACGTCAAACAACTCCATCAGGTTGCCGCAGGCTCCCATCCTCTCTGCAACATCGCTCTCCCGCTGCCCAACCGACGAGCTGAACGCCTGGATCTTCCCGCCCAGATCCGCCAACATCTCCGGCGATATCGCATACCCCGCAAGCGACAGGATCGACGAGGCCTTCCCCACCAGCTCCGTGTCCCTCATCTTCCTCAAGGCACTCTCCGAAACGTTCGCCTTCTCCTTCAGCTCCACTTGCTTCTGCGTTGTCCCTTGAACGAACAGCGCAGACGCTACGGGCACAAGCACGTTCACCAGCTCGTCCTCCGCGCCAGGTTCTTCCTGGCGAGCATACCTGCAGCCGCCCCTTCGACCTCCGTCGCTTTGCTCTTGATGCTCTCCAGCGTGCCCTGAAACCTGGCGATGGGCCCCGTGAAGGCAGGCACCACCGCGGTCTTCTCGCCGTTCACGCTCAGCAGCGTCTGGACCGCCTCGTACATCGTGAGCTTGTTCTCCTGGTTGTCTGTCATAGCGACCTCCGATCATGATTGGTGGTTGGATTGTTGGTTATTCCCCCCGTCCAAACTGACGCCCTGGCTTGCTGTGAGCCCCCGCTTGGGACGCTGACCGCATTGTTCCACCAGACAAATGCTTTGCGCGACCTCAAGATCGCATTGCGCAACCTGAAGATTCCATTGCGCAACCTGAAGATGCCATTGCGCAACCTGAAGATTCCATTGCGTGACCTGAAGACCGCATTGCGCAACCTGAAGATGCCTTTGCGTGACCTGAAGATTGCATTGCGCAACCTGAAGATGCCTTTGCGTGACCTGAAGATTGCATTGCGCAACCTGAAGATGCCATTGCGCAACCTGAAGATGCCATTGCGCAACCTGAAGATGCCTTTGCGTGACCTGAAGATGCCATTGCGTGACCTGAAGATTGCATTGCGCAACCTGAAGATGCCATTGCGTGACCTGAAGATGCCATTGCGCAACCTGAAGATGCCTTTGCGTGACCTGAAGATTGCATTGCGTCAGCTTCAAACCTCATTTCTTCGCCTTCAATTCTCATTTCTTCCCAAAAGTTCTCATTTCTTCACAAAAGTTCTCATTTCTTCCAAAAAGTTCTCATTTCTTGCAACGCAGATCGCATTTCTTCACCTCAATTCTCATTTCTTCCCAAAAGTTCTCATTTCTTCCCAAAAGTTCTCATTTCTTGAAATGAAGATGTCATTGCGCCACTCTCGCGGCTCATTTCTCCAGAAAAAATCTCATTTCTTCGAACGCGGGCGCCGTTTCTCCTTTCTTGCCTTCTCGTCGGCTCTGCCGACCCGTGTTCCGTTCTTGCCGGGCGTTGTCTGAAACCGGACCTCGGGACTCGACGTCACGAGAGTCATTTACCTGTAACTCAAGAAAAAGCCACTCACACCGAGCGCAGCTATTCGAGATCAGTCGAGAGTCTGCCACAAGAAAAAGCGGTATTCACGCTGAGCGCAGCCCTGCTCTTGCTTTGAGCAGGACGGAGTCGAAGCGCGCTACGCGCTCCCCATCAAGGGCACTCCGGCCTGGAGCATCCTTCCCTGCTCGCGCTTCGGGAATCAAGTGGGCAGTGGGCAGACCTTATGTTAAGCACGTAAGCCTCGTGCGCAGGATGTGTATATTTGAGAGTCACCCACAAATGTACACACAGCACAGCGAGGCTTACTATGGTACAGAAACATACAATATTCGATTGGCTG
>Ga0315277_10000963_pt1 | contig 43071 bp, 37 predicted proteins | sample YL17G05_15_MG_FD_203695 | JGI IMG/M metagenome (GOLD analysis project Ga0315277, IMG submission 203695) | Sediment microbial communities from Yellowstone Lake, YNP, Wyoming, USA - YL17G05_15 | ecosystem: Environmental > Aquatic > Freshwater > Lake > Sediment | place: USA: Wyoming | collected... | reverse complement strand
AACCCCAGGTTGAACCCGTGGGGCTGGTAGACCTGCTGCAGCGCACGCACCACCCGCTGGGCCAGGCTCATCATCTCCGTCAGGGTCGCCGGCTCGAGCTCGCCGAGGTCGGCGACGTGGGCGTGCGGTGCCACCATCGTGTGCCCGGACGTGTAGGGGTAGCGGTTCAGCAGCGCGAACGCGTGCTCCCCGTGCGCGATTGTGAGGGCGCCGGCCTCGCCTCGCGCCGCCACGCAGAAGATGCACCCGCCGGTGGAGTTGGCGTTGGACACGTAGGCAAACCGCCAGGGAGCGAAGAGGTACTGCAATCGCTCCTCACTCGCCTCCGAGCACTTCCCGGAGCTGCTTGCCCGGCTTGAAGTAGGGGACGACCTTCGGTGGAACGTGAACCTGGGCGCCCGTGCGGGGGTTGCGGCCGGCGCGAGCCTGGCGCTTGCGCGTGCGGAACGAGCCGAAGCCGCGCAGCTCGACCTTCTCGCCCGCGCGGATCGCCCCCACGACGCCGTCCAGGACCACGCTGAGCACCTCTGCGGCTTCCCGGCGCGTCAACCCAACCTGGTCAGCAAGTATCTTGATGATGTCGGCCTTGGTCATCCTTCACCTCTCCTCCACAACCCGGACGTCCGTGCTCAGTTCTCCCGGGGCTCGTCCCCGGCTTGCGGTTCCACCTCGGGTTGGGGCTCGTCCCCGGCTTGCTGTTCCTTCTCGGGTTGGGGCTCTTCCCCGGCTGGCGTGGCGGTGCCTTCCTGTTCCCCCTCGGCCTGCTCCGGAACTCGTTCCAACGTGATCTCCTCGGCTTCCTGCTCGGCTTCGGCGGCCCTGCTCTCCCCCGGCTCCGGTTGCGGGATGCCCCGCAGCGACAGGCCGATCCGCTTCTCGTTCCAGTCGATCCGGATGAGCCGGGTGCGCACGCGCTGCCCGCGCTCGAACGAGGCCGAGAGAGGCTGGCTGCCGCGACGCTCCACCTCCGAGATGTGGCACAGTCCCTCCACCCCGGGGGCGAGCTCCACGAAGAGCCCGAAGTCCGTGACGTTGGTGACAAACCCCTCGACCTCATCGCCCACCTGATGGGCGGTCGCGAACTGGTCCCACTCGTTGGGCATCAGCTCCTTGATGGAGAGCGAGATGCGCTGGTTCGAGATGTCCATCGCGATGATCAGCGCCTCGATCTCCTGGCCCTTCTGCACGACCTCCGAAGGGTGCGAGAGGCGGCGCGTCCACGCCATGTCGGACACGTGCACGAGACCATCCACGCCGGGCTCCAGCTCCACGAACGCCCCGAAGTCGGTCAGGTTGCGGACGATGCCCTTCACCTTGCTGCCCACGCGGTAGCGGGTCGCGAACTCCTCCCAGGGGTTGGGCTCCGCCTGCCGGAGGGACAGCGAGAGCCTGCGCTTCTCGACGTCCACCTCGGTGATGACGACCTCGACCTCCTGGCCGGAGTGAAGCAGGCTCTTGGGGTTCTTGACCTTCTTGGTCCACGACATCTCCGAGACGTGAATCAGCCCCTCCACACCCTCCTCGAGCTCCACGAACGCGCCGTAGTCCACGACGTTGGTGACCTTGCCGGCGATCTTCTTGCCGACCGGGTAGCGCGCCTCGACGTGCGTCCACGGGTCCTCAAAGCGCTGCCGGTAGCCGAGGGAGACCCGCTCCTTGTCTTTGTCGACGCGCAGCACCACGACCTTGACCTCGTCGCCGACCTTGAAGTACTCGCTTGGGTGACCCACGCGGCCCCAGGAGATGTCGGTCACGTGCAGCAGGCCGTCGATCCCACCGAGGTCGATGAAGACGCCGTAGTCGGTGATGTTCTTGACACTGCCGGTGACGATCATGCCCTCGTCGAGGCGGGTGAGGGTCTCCTCCTTCTGCGTGGAGATCTGCGCCTCGAGCATGACCTTCCGTGACAGCACGACGTTGGCGCGCCGGCGGTCGAAATTGATAATGCGGGCCTCGACTTCCTCACCGACGTAGTCTTCGAGGCGGCGGGTCGGCCGCAGGTCCACGAGGGACCCGGGCAGAAACGCGCGCACCCCGATGTCCACCGCGAGGCCGCCCTTCACGCGCTCCACGACCTTTCCGCGCACCGGGTGGCCCTCCCGGTATGCCGTTTCCAAAACCTCCCAAACGCGGATCTTGGCCGCGCGCTCTCGAGAAAGCCTGATCTCACCGAGCATCTCGTCGAAACGCTCAACCAGGACATCTACCTCGTCGCCGGGCTTCACCGTCACCTTGCCCTCGCGGTCGACGAACTCGGAACGCGGGATGAGCCCCTCGGACTTGAAGCCGATGTCCACCACCACGTCGCTGTCGTTGATCGCGACCACCGTGCCGCGGACCACGTCACCTTCCCGAAGATGCTGGAAAGACTCCTCGACGAGCTGACGCAGGCTGTTGCGGCTGACGGCTTGCTCGCTCTTTTCCTCCTTTCCGGCGGGCTGGTTGTGCTGCTTGTTGTCCGGACTGTCGACCACTGGGCCTCCCAGAGATGCCCCGGGCGGGGCATCTAACTGCTTGTTTTTCAAACGGCAAACTATACGAGGCGATAGGTTACGGTGTCAAGGGGTTCGCGGGGGTCCAGGCAGCAGCGCGACCATGGCTTCCACCACCTCGGGAAGGCTCAGGCGGCTGGTGTCGACGATGACAGCCCCCTCCGCCGGGCGCATCGGAGAGTCCGGCCGGGTGGAGTCACGGCGGTCGCGCTCGCGCTGCTCCTCGAGCACGTCCTCCCAACTCGCGGCCACGCCCCTTCTCGCCAGCTCATCGAAACGGCGTCTCGCCCGCATCTCGGGCTCCGCGGTGAGGAAGACCTTGAGCGTGGCGTCCGGGAACACCACGGTTCCGATGTCCCGCCCCTCGACGACCCCGCCGGAGCGGGCCGCCAGCTCGCGCTGCCGCCGGACCATCTCGCGGCGCACCTCGGGGATCGCCGAGACGACGGATGCCATCTGGGAGACCTCGGGGGCCCGAAGGGCCTCGGTGACGTCCTCCCCGTCCAGGATTACCCGCTGCGCCCTGGGGTCGCCGCGGAAGCCTACGCCCAGCCGCTCGGCGAAACCAACGACCGCCCTCCTGCCCTCTCCGTCCAGCTCGGGCCCGAGGTCTGCACGCCGCGCCAGGAGGGCGACCGCGCGGTACATGGCGCCGGTGTCCAGGTAGGGCAGGCCGAGCCGCACCGCGAGCTCGCGGGCGGTCGCCGACTTGCCCGCGCCCGCCGGCCCGTCGATCGCAATGAGAAGAGGACGCCGTGTCACAGCGGAGAGTCTAGCAAGGACCGTCGCCGGTCGTCCGGGATACCTGCCCGCGGCTACGTCGAACGGTGTTCGCCGGCAAGCAGTAAAACCGTTCTATCGTCCGGAGAGGGTTGAAACTGTCCCCACCGGCTCGTTTCTCTGCGGCTGCGATGAGTAGTCGGCAGCGCCCTCAAAAGCCGACCGACACGCCGAACCGGTACTGCACCGGGGAGCTGTAGGGGTTGTTTACGTCGCTCCCCGAGTAGTTGAAGTCGTAGAGCACCAGGGCGTAGACGCCCGTGCCCCGCCCGACTGCCGTGCTGAACCCGAGCCCCGCGAGCAACCCCGAGTACGTCTCGCGCTTGGTGCTGCTGTCGAAGGAACTTGGGACGTACTCGTAGTTGGTGTAGTCATACTCGGCTTGAGCGAATACCCCGGAGCCGATGTGGTAGCGCGCGAAAATATTGCCGCCGTAGTCGGTCAAAGAAGTGCTCTGTTCGTAGCGGTCGTCCTTGCGGTAGCGATAGAGGAGGCCGACCCCTGCACCGAATTGCGGCGAGAAACGGTACCCGACCAGCGGGGACAGCTCGATGTACTGGACCGACCCGAACGCGAGCCCCACGTAGCCACCGTAGAACAGGTTTCCTCCTGACGAACCGGTGGTCTGCGTGTCCCCACCCGGTGGAGTCGGCGGTCGCTCCCCCGGCTCCTGCGCCAGCGCCGCGCCGGCGAGCAGTGCGGCGAAAACCGCGAACATGACTGCGTGTCGTCCTCTCATGGCAGGACCCCCCTCTGCGTTTCTACCTTATCACTGTTCACCCGGTACGCCTGGATTCCGCCTTCCCCAGCGGGTGCTGCGAGCCGATCGAGACCAAGCACCTCGGAACATCCCCGAAGACAGGGCCGCGTTCGTCAGACCGCCGAGCCCGCGCGACCTCCGTGAGAGAGTGTCACGTGCTCGTGACGGGCGCTACTTTGTCGTCGGTGGGAATCTGGAGAAAATCTTCTTGACAGCGTTGTTGACCCGGTAATCCTTGTCGTCGGCCGTGGCCCGCGAGTCGAGGGTGGCGCTCGCCACACCCTGCCACACCATCTTCTTCTCCCCCGCATCGACGAGGTCCACGAACAGCGTCCCCACCGGGATCTCGCGGACCGTGGTGGTGCTCGTGCCCATGCCGCCGTACCCGCCATAGGCCATCGGGCCGTAGTAGCCGCCCCAGCCGCCGCCCCAGCCGTACCCGAACGACGTGGTGTCCATCTGTGTCTGCTTGTCCAGGCGGGCGTGGTACGCGACCCACAGGTCGGCATTCTCCGATACGAGCTTGAGCCCCTTGGCCGTGAGCTGCGTCGTTATGGCGCCCTCGATCCGGTCGATGACCAGGTCGCTCTTGATCTCCTTCGACGGCAAAAACTTGAACGTCGAGTACTTCGAGAAGTCCGCGGCCTTGTCGTAGTCGGTGCTCACCTCCAGGGTAGAGCAACCTACCAGGCCTACCGCAGCTACCAGCGCCAGCGTTCCGAATTTCCTGTTCGTCATCTCTGTCCTCCCCGGGCCTGTCGCCCGGCTCGTCGCTCCACGCGCAGGCGAGGCGGCGCGACTCGCCCCGGATTGTAGCATCCACGCGAGAGGTCCGCCGCGGACATCTCGCATGCACGCCCCACCCTCCTCGCTGGCGGTACACTCCACGCCATGCGCATCTACCTGGCCGCCGCGATGACCCATGCGGGGCGCGACCTCGAGGCCATCAGAACGCTGCTGGACTGTCTCGAGGCTGACGGCCACGACGTGCCGACCCGGCACGTCGCCGATCCGCTTGGCCGCGAAGTCGAGGGGGAGCTCGCCGACGCGGACGTCGCTCGGCGCGACCTCGGATGGGTCGCGGGCTGCGACGCGCTGGTGGCCGAGGTGTCCACCCCCTCCCATGGCGTCGGCGTCGAGGTGGCGGCCGCCCTCGCCGGCGGCAAGCCCGTCCTTCTCACGTACCGACGCGGCGCGCCGGTCTCGCGACTGCTGCTCGGCCTGCCGGGGGTCGAGGCGTTCGCCTACACAGACGCTCGGCATGTCCGCGACGAGGTCCGGCGCTTCCTCGCCAGGGTAAAGGGCGGCCTGGCCGTCAGCCCTCCGAGGGGCTGAGAGAGGCGCGATGCCGTCGCGCGGGGCACGCTTCGGCCTGACCGCTGTCAACCTGGGCTTGCTCGGCATTCCCATCGTCTGGGGCGTGAACTATGCGGTCATCAAGGCGGCGCTGCGGGAATTCCAGCCGATGGCCTTCAACGGCCTCCGCTTCGCCCTCGCGACCGCGACCATTGCCCTGCTGCTCCGCCACCGGGGGACATCGCTGCGCATGCCCCGCGAGGGGCTTTGGCGCCTGGTCCTGCTTGGCGTGCTCGGCAACGCGATCTACCAGCTCCTGTTCATCGAGGGCATTGCGCGCACGACGGCGGCCAACGCTTCGCTGATCATGGCCGCCTCGCCGATGTTGGTCGCTCTCCTCGCGACCGCGCTGGGCCGCGAAAGGCTGCGGGGACGCGGGTGGCTCGGGGTGGCGCTTGCGGTGGCTGGCCTCACGCTGGTGCTGTCGGCTCAGAACCGGGTCGGCTTCACGAGGGTCAGCCTCGCGGGCGATCTTCTGATCCTCGCGGGGGCAGCGACGTGGGCGCTCTACACGGTGCTTGCCACCGGGGTGATGGCCCGCACCCCGTCGCTCTCCGCAACGCTGGTGACATTCCTCTCCGGCACCCCCGTGCTCCTGCTGATGGCGGTTCCCTCGTTCGTCAGCCAGGACTGGCAGAGGATCGGCGCGATGGGCTGGCTAGGGGTTGCCTTTTCCGGGATCGTTGCGATCGGGCTCGCTTACCTGGCGTGGAACACCGGCCTCGGCACCGTCGGAAGCACCCGCACGGTCGTCTACTCCAACCTCACGCCGGTGGTTGCGGCGGCGCTCGCCTGGGTCACGCTTGGGGAGAGATGGAGCCTGGCCCAGGTGTGCGGGGCCGCAGCGGTCCTCATAGGGATCATGCTCACGCGAACGGCCGCCGCGGGGAACGCGCAGACGGACCTCCGTCAGGCGGCAGTGCCTCCGAAACCCTCCTAGTCCGCCTGTCTTCACCCAGTCTTCACCGAGTCCGCACCGCACCCTCGCCCGAAACGCCTACAAACGTCGGCGATCGGGGCGATGCCCCAAGAGGGAGGAGACGAAACCAATGCTAAGGCACTCTGCAGGTAGGATTCTGGCGATTACCGCCCTCGCTGTACTGATGCTCGCGGGCGTTGCGAGCGCACAGGTGGCCGGCCTCTACTACCAGGAGATCCCGAAGGAGGGGCGCATCTACGTGTTCAACACGTTCGAGCGCTACCAGGCGTTCCAGAAGGCAGGTGAGATGGGGACGTCGATCACGTTGATCGGGCGCGGCCCCAACGGTGAGACCGTGGTGGCCGAGAACGACACCGCCGTTGATCTGTTCCTCTTCAAGCACAACCTGCCCGCGTACGACCGGCCCGCCCCGAAGCCGGCGCCCCCGCCGCCCGCGTTCCCCAAGACCACGATCGGCGGTCGCGTGTACGCCGACGTCACCGCAAAGGAGAACAAAGACGAAGGCACGGGCACCAAGAGCGCCGACAGTGGCGTCGGCGTCGACGTCAAGCGCTTCTACTTCACGCTGACCCACGACTTCAACGCCACGTGGATGGCGCAGTTACAGACCGACATCGGCGACCAGGGCGCCAGGCGCTACGACGTGTTTGTCAAGAAGGCCTACATCCAACTCAAGCTCGATAACGCCGCGATCTTCCGCCTGGGTGCCGCCGACACCGCGTGGATACCATTCGTCGAGGGGATCCAGGGCCAGCGCTACCTCGAGCAGACGATCACCGACAGCCTCGGTTTCGGCACCTCCGCCGAGTGGGGCCTACACTTCCTCGGGAAAGCGGTGGATAACAAGCTGGGCTACGCCTTCACGATCGGCAACGGCAAGGGCTACAGCAACCCAACGCGGACGAATTCGGTCGACTACGAAGGCCGGGTCTCGTTCGAGGCGATCAAGGGCCTCACCTTGGCCGTCGGCGGCTACAGCGGCTATCGCGGCAACGATACCGACACCACGCCGGCCCTGCACAAGGCGACCCGATTCAACGCCCTCGCCAACTGGGTCATCGGCCCCGTCAAGATCGGTGGCGAGTACTTCACCGCCGACAACTGGAACCAGACGACGAAGACCCCCACTGACAAGTCTGACGGGTACTCCAGCTGGCTGCAGTTCATGGTCGACCCGAACTGGACCCTGTTCGGCCAATACTGGGACGCCAACCCGAGCAAGGACCTCAACCCCAACCTCAAGGGCAACTACTACAACCTGGGCGTGCAGTGGAAGCCGGTGAAGGCCTTGACCGCCGCCCTCGCGTACAAGTACGCCGAGGTCAAGGGCGGAATCATCAAAGCTGGCCAGGGTGGAACGGTCAGCACAGGCAACGGCACCATCGGGTCCACCGTGCCCGGCGCCAAGGGCACCTACAACGAGATCGGCTTCTGGTTCTCGTTCGACTTCTGAGTCCCCTCCTCCCTTCGGCAGTGGGAAGGCCCGAACTCGGGCCTTCCCACTCTGCTTTTTACCCGCCAATGGCACGCTCACGCGGGAGACGTGCCAGCTCACCTTCTTCTGCCGCGACCCGCTGACCCCGGCCGGTCGGTGTGGGAGAGGCCGCCCACTGGCTTTTGCCTCGAAGCCAAGCGTGTCCCTTCCCCGACGTTCGACCGGTGACCGGAGGGCACGGCCACCCGTACGCCCGAGGCTCGCGAACCCGATCTCGCCCTGACGGAGGCCCGGGAGGCACCGCCGGCGTGCCGGCGAGCGCGCTTATGTGCTTCGCGCCTGCTTTCACATATCCTCCATCATTGGGATAGCATGGCAACCGAGGGAGAGCACTCGATGCGCGTGCAACGGTTTCTTGCGACCGGCCGCCCCGGAGACACACTTTGGAGAACCGGCGCGCGCCCCCGCCTACGCGCGATCACAGCCGTACTCGCCGCCCTGCTGGTGGCGGGGTCCGCGTCGGCACAGTCCACGAGCCTCTACTACCAGGAGGTCACCAAAGACGGCCGCATCTACGTATTCAACACGTTCGAGCGCTACCAGGCGTTCCAGAAGGCAGGTGAGATGGGGACGTCGATCACGTTGATCGGGCGCGGCCCCAACGGTGAGACCGTGGTGGCCGAGAACGACACCGCCGTTGATCTGTTCCTCTTCAAGCACAACCTGCCGGCCTACGACCGCCCCACCCCGAAGCCGCAGGCACCGCCCCCTCCCGCGGCACCGACCACGCTGAAGGTGGGCGACGGGGAGCTCAAGTTCGGCCTGCTGCTCCAGCCCTGGTACGTGTACGACAGCTCGCCGACAGGCACATCCACGAGCTACCTCCGCAACGTGACGGGCTACAGCACCTTCCTGCTCCGCCGGGCGGAGATCAAGCTCTCCGGCAAGATCACGCCGAACTGGGGTTTCGAGGTGATGGTGGATCCAGCCAAGAGTCAGCTCCTCACGGCCGCCGGCGTCCCTGTTACCGACGACAAGATCCTGCAGGATCTGGCGGTCACGTTCCTGGGCGTGAAGGGCCAGGAGTTCTCCCTCGGGCAGAAGAAGATCCCGATCACCGAGGAGGGCTACCGCGGCTCCTCCATGCTCGACTTCGTGGAGAGGGCGCGGATCACGCGCACGTTTTCCGACCGCCGCGAAACCGGCTTCTTCTACAAGGGCGAGCTCGGCAAGTACATCGGTGCCTACGCCTCCCTCACCAACGGCACCCCGTCCAACGTGGTGAACTACGACAAGGCCCTCTTCGGCGCCGCCCGGGTCGACATCAAACCGATGACCGGCCTCCTCGTGGGCGCATCGGGGGGTGCGACGGTCGGTGGCAGCGTGAACAAGATCCAGCGCGACATCCTCAACGGTTTCTTGAAGTACGGCAACATCGCCGGATTGCCTCTCAGCTTCGAGGCGGAGTACCTCTCCGCCACCACCGGCCAGACCGGCAAGCCGACGGTCAAGGCTGACGGCTACTACGCGACGGTCAACTACACGATCGCCACGAAGTACCAGGTCGCTGTGCGCTACGACTTCGTCGACCGCAACAAAGACATCGCTGGAAACCAGGTCAAGACCTGGACGGGAGGCTTCAACTACCTGATCAAGGGCAACAACGTCAAGCTCTCTCTCGACTACTACGACGTAGACGAGCAGGGGCGCAAGGCCAACAACGTTCTCACCGAGAAGTACCACCAGGTCATCTTCCAGGCGCAGCTCGGCTTTTAGGCTCCTCCCGCTTCGCCAACCTTGGGTTCGGTCCCCGATCCCCGGCTTCGGCCGGGGGTTTCTCTTTACGCTGGAGAGAGATCGAGCCTCCCGGACGCTGCAGAAGAGCCGCGGGAAGAAACCACCGGGGTGGGGACGTTTGGGGAGTTGGAGGGCAACCTCCACCCTGCTTCAGCAGGGTAGGGGCCGCTGACTGGGGGGGAGGCGGCCCCTGTTTTCTTGCTGAGTGACGCCGGCTTCCGGCACACCGCCAGCAGGCTCTCTTTTCCTCGCGCATTGCCTTCCGCCTGCCGCCTGTGTCGGTGCGTTAGCATGGTTGCCCCCGGGAGGACGACATGCGAGAACACGGGCTCTTCATCGCCGGTCGGTGGCACGAAGGCTCGGGGACCATCACGGTGCGCTCTCCATACGACAGCCGCGAGGTCGCGCGCGTGGGGCGCGCCGGCGCCGGGCAGCTGCGCGCAGCGCTCGACGCCGCGGCAGAAGCACGGGGGGCCATGGCCGCCCTGTCGCCGCACCAGAGGGCCGCGATCCTGGAGCGGGCCGCGGCCGAGGTCGCGGGGCGACGCGAGGAGCTGGCGCAGGTGCTTGTCGAGGAGGCCGGCAAGCCTCTGACCCTCGCCCGAGCCGAGGCCGAGCGCTGCTGCGAGACGCTGGGCGAGGCGGCGCGGGTCGCGCGCTCGCCCCACGCTGAGCTCCTCGACCTGGAGGGTTTCCCCTCCGGGGCCGGCCGCCTGGGGCTGCTGCGCCGCTTCCCCGTGGGGGTCGTTGTGGGGATCACGCCGTTCAACTTCCCCCTCAACCTGGTGGTGCACAAGCTCGCCCCGGCCGTCGCGGCGGGCTGCCCGATCGTGCTCAAGCCGGCCTCCCAGACCCCCTCGCCGGCGTTGCTGCTCGCCGAGGCCCTGCACCGTGCCGGGTTGCCCCCTGGTGGGGTCAACGTGGTGCCGTGCGGGGGTGCGGAGGCGGGAGCTCTCTTGGAGGATTCCCGCGTCATGCTCCTCAGCTTCACGGGCTCCGCCCAGGTCGGCTGGGGGTTGAAGCAGCGCCTGTGGGACCGCAAGGTCTCCCTCGAGCTCGGCGGCAACGCGGCGGTGATCGTAGAGCCGGACGCGGGCGACCTGGAAGTCGTGGCGAAGCGGATCGCCACGGGCGCCTACTCGTACGCCGGGCAGTCGTGCATCTCGGTGCAGCGGGTGTTGGTGCACGAGACGATCGCGGACCGGCTTACCGAGGCGCTCGCAGCCGCGACCGTCGCCTACCCGACCGGGGACCCGTCGTCGGAGGCGGTGATGTGCGGGCCGATGATCACGCCGGGCGACGCCGATCGCATCCAGGCCTGGATCGGCGAGGCCAGGGCTTCCGGCTCCCGGCCCCTCGCCGAGGGGCGCCGCGACGGCTCCCTGGTCTTTCCGACGCTGCTCGACCGCGTCCCCGAGGACGCCAGAATCTGGGCGGACGAGGTGTTCGGGCCCGTGGCGGCCCTCGCCACCTACCGCACGTTCGACGAGGCGCTCGGGCGGGCCAACGACTCCCGCTACGGCCTGCAGGCCGGGGTGTTCACGCGGGACGTGGAAAAGATCCAGAAGGCTTTTGCGAGCCTCGAGGTCGGCGCGGTCATTCAGGGCGACATCCCCTCATGGCGCACCGACCCGATGCCGTACGGCGGTGTCAAGCAGTCAGGGGTCGGCCGCGAGGGACCACGCTGGGCGGTCGAGGAGATGACCGAGCCTCGCCTGCTCGTCATCCGCCGCGCCTGAAACCCAGGACCCACTCACCGCGCCGTTCGGAGCCGCTCTACCAGGACTTTGCACCTTTGTATTACAAGCATTACAATAGCACGGGAGGCTGGAATGGTCGCGCAAAGCGTCAGATTGCCGGACGAGCTTGCGAAGAAGCTCGAACGGGTCGCGAAGGCAAGCAAGCGTTCGAAGTCCTCGTTCATCGTGGAGGCGCTCGAGAACTACCTGGCCGATCGCGAGGACTTGGAGATTGCCCTGGCGCGCATTCGCGAACCCAAGGCCGAGTGGATCACCCACGCCAAGGTGAAGCGTGCCCTCGATCTCGATTAGGTGGGAGCGGCGCGCCTTCAAGGAGCTCGAGGCTTTGCCCAAGCAGGCGCAGCAGCGAGTCGTGCGCGCCGTGGAGGGGTTAACCAAGGCACCCCTCAAGGGCGAGCTGCTGAGCGCGGAGTGGAAGGGCCTCCGGCGCCTTCGTGTCGGCACCTACCGTGTCATCTACGCTTTTGACGGCGCAGAGCTCATGATCTCGGTCATCCGCGTCGCCCACCGCCGCGAGGCGTACAGGTAGCTTCACGGCCTCGCTGGGCGGTCGAGGAGATGACGGAGCTCCGCCTGCTCGTGCTGCGAAAGGGTTGACCCTTTCTCCTACCCCCAGGAGGCTGCGGTTGCGCCGGCAGCTTTGTGTGCCCCGGGGCGTGGTCAGCGTCTATCTTTCTCTTCACTCCGTTTGGGTTTCCTCTTGCCCCGCGGGCCCGGAGCGGTGGCCGTTTTCTCTCTCACTGAGTAAGGGCTTTGTTTTGCCGGTGCCGCGGTGACCATCTGCAGGCTTGGGCGCCCCCGCACCCTGCGCCTGCAGACTCCTGCGCCCGCGACCGGAGGGCGCGATCCGCGCCGGGGTCCCTCGGCGTTCGCAAGAGGTGTCAAGCAAGTTCATGGCCAACGGGGGGTGGGGGTGAGATCCGCCCCGCGGGCGGGGGGCATCCAATCCGCCCCGCGGGTGCGAGCGACCATCGCTCCGGACGCCGCGGGCACCCAGCGTGCGCATTGGCGCCGGGAGACGCGGGCGGGCGCAGCCCGAACCGCGAGGGTCACGGCGGCGAGGCACGCTGCTGGGTCGTAGCCGAAGGAGTCTCGGGCCGCAGGCCGCGGGGGCGGCCAAGGTCCGAGGGGTCGCGCACCCGCGGGGCAAGAAAACCCACGGAGTGCAAAATCGAACTATCTCAGCCAGCCTGCAAGGCTCTGCGCAAGGGCCAGCGCGGCGACGGCGGCGGTTTCGGCGCGGAGGATCCGAGGTCCAAGGGGGAGGCCGGTGAAGCCCTTCTCGTAGATCGCGGCCAGTTCCTCCGCGGTGAAATCGCCCTCGGGCCCGACGAGCACGGTGATCCCCTCGCTGCCGACCTCGAGCTTTCCGCGCGGTGCTGGATTCGGGTCGGCGACAAGGCGCAGGCCGCGCGCGGAGGCGATGAAGTCGGCCAGACGCTGCGGCTCGGACACCGCCGGGGCGCGGCTCCGCCCGCACTGCGCCACGGCCGCGGCGGCGATGCGCCGCCAGCGCTCCACGCGGGCGGCGTGCCTGACCCCCTGCACCAGGCCCGAGATCACCGGTACGACCGCGCTGACCCCCAGCTCGGTGGCCTTCTCCACCGCCCAGTCGAACGCCTGGGTGTGGAGCACGCAGAGACCGAGCACGAGCGGCGCTGGGGGCTCGCCGCGGTCACGCTCCACCCGGTCCACCTCGACCCAGCAGGCGCTCCCCTCCCAGCGCGAGAGCCGGCCGATACCCACGGCGCCGTCAAGGTCGAGCACCTCGACGGCCTCGCCCGGGCCGACGCGAGCCACACGGGCGTGGTGGGCCTCCCTGGCGGGGACGCGGAGCAACCCGAGGGAGATGGCGTGGCCGGGGATCGGGAGGCGCGTAACGCTCATCGCGCGGTACAAGCGAGCGCCGCCCACTCCTGCAGCTCGCGGGTCCGCCTCACCGCAAACCCGCAGTCGGCGAGCTCTGCCTCCACGGCGGCGCGCTGGTCGGCCATCAGGCCGGAGAGCACCAGGTAGCCATCAGGCGCCAGCAGCCTCTTCAGGCCGGCCAGCAGCGGCCCGGCCTCCAGCGGGATCACGTTGGCGAGAACGAGGTCGAACAGCGCTCGCGGGCGGAGCGCCGGCGTGGAGCCGGCGAAGAGCGAGACCGGCAGCTGCTGCGGCTGGCTCGCAACGGTCTGGTGCGCGATGCAGACGGCCTCCAGGTCGATGTCGAAGCCGATCACGTGCGAGGCTCCCAGCGCGCGAGCCGCCAGGGCCAGGATGCCGGAGCCGGTGCCGACGTCCAGGACGCGCTGGCCCGCCACCGGCAGGTCCTCGAGCAGCAGGAGCACGAGCTGCGTGGACTCGTGGGAGCCGCTGCCGAACGCCTGGCGCGGCTCGACGGTCAGGTGAACGCGCTCCTCCGCGGGGGGCGTCGGGGCGTTGGGGTGCGGGTCAATCCAGAACAGGTTCCCGATGGCCCTCGGCTGCGCGTGCCGCCGATACTCGGCCAACCAGTCCTGCTCCGCGAAGTGGCCGGTGCCGAGCTCCTTGGCACCCAGCGCCATGAGGCCCTCGCACACGCCGGGCACGGCGCCGACCTGGCGGGCCTCGATGAAGACGGTGATGTCCACCTCTCGCCCCGCGCTTTCGACCTGGCACCCGAGGACCGGCCACCGCTCCAGCGCGCTGGCCAGCTGCTCCTCGGCGCTGGCCGGCAATCGGCACGTGACCGTGAGGTACGGAGTGCTCAACCGCTGCCCTCGATGAGGTCCCGCACCTTGCGGAAGACGCCCGGGTGCTTGTCTTCATCCTCCACGAGGGACTGGAGGAGCTCGCGCTGCTTGGACGTCAGCTTGCGGGGCACCATCACTTTGAGGTGCACCACCAGGTCACCCTTGCCGGACCGCCGCAGACGCGGCAGCCCGTGCCCCCGCAGCACCACGGTGTCACCCGGCTGTGCACCCGCGGGCACCTTGAGAGTCTCGGTCCCGTCCAGGGTCGGCACCTTGAGCTCGACCCCCAGCGCCGCCACGAAGGCGGAGATCTCCTGCTCCAGACGGAGGTTCGCCCCTTCCCTGACGAAGAGGTCATGGGGCTCGACTCTCACGACGACGTAAAGGTCACCTGAGGGACCGCCGCGCAGACCCGCCTCGCCCTCTCCGATGATCCGCAGTCGGGTGCCGTCCTCGATGCCCGCAGGAACCGCCACCTTGAGCTGGCGCTTCTTCTCGACCCGCCCCGCTCCGCCGCAGGAAGGGCACGGGTTGGACACTATCTGGCCGCTCCCGCCGCACTGCGGGCAGCCGCGCACCACCGTGAAGAACCCCTGGCTGACGCGGACCTGCCCGCGGCCGCCACAGCTCCGGCATGTCTCCGGCTTGGCCCCGGGGGCGAGACCCGAGCCGCGGCAGGCATCGCAGTTCTCCTCGCGCGGAACCGTGAGCGCGCGGTCCACGCCGCTCGCCATCTCGGTGAACGAGACGACGACCGTCGTGCGTAGGTCTGACCCGCGCTCCGGGCCAGTGCGCCGCCGCCCGCCGCCGAAGAAGCCTTCGAAACCGAAGAGGTTGCCGAGGATGTCCGCGAAGTCACCGAAGATCGAGGCATCGAAACCGGCGAAGGGCTGGTCGCCCACACCCGAGTGGCCGAAGCGATCGTACTGCGCCCGCTTCTCGGGATCGAAGAGCACGGCGTAGGCTTCGGAGGCCTCCTTGAAGTTCTCCTCGGCCTGCTTGTCACCCGGGTTGCGATCCGGGTGGAACTTCACCGCCAGCTTGCGGTAGGCAGCCTTGATCTGTTGTTGTGATGCACCGCGGTCGACGCCGAGCACCTCATAGTAATCGCGCTTACCGCTCACGAGCTACTGTCCCCTCCCAAGGCGCTGCCCCCGCCCATGCCGGAGAGGAAGCGGGAGGGATCCATCAGCATCACCTCGGTGAGGTGGCGAGCCGCATTCTCTACAGCGTCGATGGCCTCCTGGAGTATGCCGGCGTCCTCCGCGTCGAGGACCCGGCGCCCCCTCTCCAGTGCCTCCTTGACCTTCTCGCCGATCCCGGCCTCGAGGAGCGAGCCGAACTCCTTGAACACCCGCTCATTGGTGTACAGGAGACCTTCGAGACGGTTGCGCAGCAGCCGTAGCCCGCGGCGCCGGACGTCATCCTTCCGCATCCGGTCGGCCTCCGCGATCATGCGGTCGATCTCCTCCTTGGAGAGGCCGCCCGCGGGGTTGACCTGGATGGACTGCTCGCGACCGGTGGCGAGGTCGCGCGCCGTCACCTGAACGATGCCGTTCGAATCGATGGCGAAGGTGACCTCGATCTGGGGCACGCCGCGGGGCGCCGGCGGAATGCCGACCAGCTCGAACCTCCCCAGCGCCTTGTTCTCGGTCGAGAGCTCGCGCTCGCCCTGGAGCACCTGGATCTCCACCGAGTGCTGGTTGTCCGTGACCGTGGTGAAGATCTGCGACTTGCGAGTCGGAATCGTCGAGTTGCGCTCGATCAGCTTGGTGAAGAGGCCGCCACGCGTCTCGATGCCGAGGGAGAGCGCCGTCACGTCGAGCAGCACGAGGTCCTTGATCTCGCCCTGTACGATCCCGCCCTGGATCGCCGCGCCCACCGCCACGACCTCGTCGGGGTTGATCTCTCGGCTGGGGGGCCGGCCGAAGAACTCCGCCACGGTGCGGGCGACCAGCGGCATGCGGGTCTGGCCGCCGGTGAGGATGACCTGCTGCACGCCTGATGGCTTGAGCCCCGCGGCCTCGAGGGCGTTGCGGCACGGCTCCAGGGTGGAGCGCACCAGGTCCGCCACCAGGCTCTCCAGCTGCTCGCGCGTGAGCGCGTAGTTGAGGTGCAGCGCCTGGGCGCCGTCGGTGGCGATGAACGGTAGGCTGATGTTGGCGAGCTGTGCGGTGGAGAGCTCGCACTTGGCGGCCTCCGCAGCTTCCTTGAGGCGCTGCATGGCCATGCAGTCCCCGCGCAGGTCGACCTTGGCCTCCTTGTAGAAGTGCTCGAGCAGGAACTCGATGATGCGGGCGTCGAAGTCCTCCCCGCCCAGGAAGGTGTCGCCGGCGGTGGACTTCACCTCGTAGAGGCCCTCGCCGATCTCCAGGATAGAGATATCGAACGTGCCGCCACCCAGGTCGAACACCGCAATCGTCTCGCTGCCGCCGCGCCCGAAACCGTACGCCAGCGAGGAAGCGGTGGGCTCGTTGATGATCCGCAGCACCTCGAGCCCCGCCAGCGTCCCGGAGTCCTTGGTGGCCTGCCGCTGCGAGTCGTCGAAGTAGGCGGGCACCGTGATGATCGCCTGGTTCACCTCCTCGCCAAGGTTGCTCTCGCAGAACTCCTTGATCTCGCGGAGGATGTAGGACGAAATCTCCTGGGGGGAGTGGATCTTGTCGCCGATCTGCACGTAGGCGTCGCCGTTGGGCGCCTCGACGATGGTGTAGGGGACGATGGCCCGCGCCCGCTCGACCTCGGGAGTGTTGTACTTTCGCCCGATCAGCCGCTTCACCGCATAGACGGTGTTCCTCGGGTTGGTGAGCGACTGGCGCCTGGCGATTTGGCCGACCAGCAGCTCGCCGTCGGCCGCACGCCCCACAACCGACGGGGTGGTTCGCGCGCCCTCCCGGTTGGGAACGACCACCGGCCGGGCGCCCTCAACCACCGCGGCGCAGGAGTTGGTGGTGCCCAGGTCAATTCCGATGATTTTGCCCATTGTTCCCCTCGGAGGCGCGCTCAGGCGCCGTCTGCGCGACCGAACCGCTCGGTACCGCGACGATGACGAGTGCCGGGCGGATCAGCCGCTCGCCCAGTCGGTATCCCTTCTGCAAAACCTGCACAACCGCGGCCTCCTCGATCCCGGAGACCTCGTAACGTTGAATGGCCTCGTGCAAAGTCGGATCGAACGGATGGTCGATGGGGTCCACCTCGGACAGGCCATGCCGGCCGAGGATCTCCCTGAACTGTCTCAGCACCAGCTCGACACCCTCGCGCAAGCCCTTGCCGTCACCCCCGGGCGCCGACAGGGCCCGCTCCAGGTTGTCGAGGATGGGCAGACAGTCGCGCATCAGCTCCGCGTTGGAGTAGCGCCGGAACTCCACCATTTCGCGTTCCTGGCGCTTACGGTAGTTGTCGAAGTCAGCTAGCTTGCGAAGGTAGAGCTCCCTGAAGCGCGTGATCTCCTGCTGGAGGTTCTGCAATTCCTCCTGGAAGGCCTTATCGCCGATTGCGGCGCCTCCCTCGCCCGCGACCTCGACCTCGGTCGACTCGGGCTCTCTCTCGGCGCCGCCCTGCGGTTCCTCCTGCGGAGCCACCGGTTGCTCCTCGTCGCTCATCCCGCTCCCCCCGGTTCAGTGCCGGTCCTCGTGAGGTAGTTTCCAATATAGTCCACGATGGGAATGATGCGCGTGTAGTCCATGCGCTTGAGGCCGACGACCCCAATCAGGCCCTGCTCTCCGCTGCTGCGGTGGAACGAGGTCACGATCAGGCCGAGGTCGTCGCCGCCGACCAGAGAAAACTCCGAACCCAGCAGCACCCTGGGCCCAGACGCCGAGAGGAAGTCGTTGAGCAGGGTCAGCAGCATCGCCTTATCCGCGAAGGCGGCCAGCAACCTGCGCACCGCCTCCAGTTGGCCGGGACCTGCCCTCTCGAGGAGCCGACCGGTGCCCTCGACGAACACCTCGCCGCCAGACTTCACCTCGGCCTCCACTGCCTGCTGGCCGAGGGCTACGACATCGGTCAGCAACTGGTCGGCCTGCGCACGCTCCTCGGCCATCAGCCCGAGCAGGCGCCTGCGGATCTCGTGCAGTGGCAGACCGACGAAGGAGAGCGTGCAGTAGTTGGAGATGCGCTCGAGCTCGGCCGGCTGGAAGTCGCGCTCCACCGCCAGCAGACGGGAGTCGACCAAGCCCCCTCCGGTCACCACCACGGCCAGCACGCGTTGAGGCGCCACCCTCACGAAGTGAACCGACTGCAGCGTCGCCTGCTGCGAGGTGGGCGCCAGTGCCATCCCGACCTCGGTCGTGACGTCGGCGAGCACCCGGCTCACCTGTGCGAGCACCTCCTCGAGCGGCCCCGCCGGAAGGAGCATGGCCTTGAGCCGGCGCTCGTCCCGTTGCGCGAGCTCTGCGCACTGGAGCACCCCGTCGATGTAGAGGCGGAACCCCAGGTCGGTCGGCACGCGCCCCGCCGACGTGTGCGGTTGGATGAGGAAGCCCTTGTCCTCGAGCTCCGCCATCACGTTGCGCAGGGAAGCCGAGGACAAGCCGGTGCGTGACGCCCGTGCAAGCGCCGCCGACGCGACAGGCTCCCCGCCGGCGAGGTAGAGCTCCACGACCTCGCAGAGGATCTCCCGTTCGCGTTTGGACAAGCCTTCTTTCATCGCCCTTCCCTGGCCCCCCGGGCGGGGTCCGCACGCACCCATACTCTAGCATGAATGAATGTATTCCCAATGGTTTCTCGTAGGTGCGGGCGGGCGCAGGCTGCGGCTCGCGCGCGCCATGACGGCGGCCGGGATGGAGTTCGTCGGGATCCAGGTGCGCTCGTCGCGCGCTCCGTGCCAGGGTCGCGGCCGCCCACTGAGCGGCGGGGTCGCTGGCGATCGCAGGCCTCGCGGAGCAAGGTCTCATCAGTGAGAAACAGGCTCAGGAGCTCGTATTAGCGTTGACCCGCCAGGCTTAGTGTGTTACGTTCGAAATGCTGACGTAGTTCGGGGGCGTATCTCAATGGTGTTCTTCAACTGGGCCACGATGCAGATGGCGGCCAAGATCGTCTACTACGGTCCTGGTCTCTGCGGGAAGACCACCAACCTCTCCTACATCTACGCCAAGACCGCCCCCGGCTCTCGCGGGGAGATGGTTTCGCTCGAGACAGAGACCGACCGGACCCTCTTCTTCGACCTTTTGCCTCTCGAGGTCGGCAAGGTGGGCGGGTTCAGGACGCGCCTCCAGCTCTACACGGTTCCAGGACAGGTCTTCTACAACACGACCCGCAAGCTGGTCCTCAAGGGCGTGGACGGCATGGTTTTCGTGGCGGACTCGCAGCGCCCCATGGCCGAAGCCAACGTCGAGAGCCTTCGCAACCTCGAGGAGAACCTCCTCGAGCTGGGGCTTTCCATCGAGAACGTCCCCCTCGTCATGCAGTACAACAAGCGCGACCTCAGGTCCATCCTGACGGTCGAGGAGCTCAACGCCAGGCTCAACCCCGAGTCCAGATTCGACTGGTTCGAGTCCGTCGCGGTGGATGGCACGGGTGTCTTCGAGACACTGAAGGCGATCACCAAGCAAACGCTTCGCGCACTGCGGCGGCGCATGGCCACTCAGGAGGGGGCCGCAGCGCCTGCACCTGCCCCGGCGCCGGTGCCGGCGGCGAAACCCACAGTCGCCTTCAACCCCGCAGCGCTGACCGCCGCCGCCGCAGAGGGGTTGGGAACGCCCGCGTTCGCCACGATGCCGTCGGCTCCCCGAGCCAGCGCGCCGCTGGACAAGACGTTGCCGGGAGCCCCGGTGGTACCGTCAGCGGCGTTGCTCGAGGCGGAATCTTTCGCGGCGCTGGCGGAGGCCGAGGTGGCTGCGCCCGCCGCCGAGGAGACCACCGCCGAACTGCCTCCCGCCGAGGAGGTCGAGGAAGGGCCTGTCGAGTTCGCCACGACGCCGGAGCCCGTCACCGAGGCCGTGGAGACCGAGATGCGCCACGTCAAGCTCTCCTCGTCCCTCGACATCCTTGCGGAGCTCGAGATGCTGCGGAAGTCCAGCACGTTTCGGCCCGAGCCAAAACCGGCCAGGGACGGGGCGCCCTCGCTGGACCTCGAGACCCTTCTTCAGGGTTCGGTCAACTCGCGCCAGGAGGTCAAGCGGCGCGTCGAGGAGAAGGTGGGTTCCGCCCTTGGCCGTGCCCGCCGCTGCCTGGTCAACATCCAGCTCGTCGATGAAGACGGACACCCGGTCAAAGAGGTCTCTCCCGTCGAAGTCGATCTCAAACGCGGGGAGCGGCTGCGCCAGTTGGCGCTCACGCTCATCGTGAACCTGCAGGGCGAATGATCCGGCGCGTTGTCCTTGCTGTGGGGTTGGCGGCGGCTCTCGCAGCGTGTCGCTCGGCGTCCCCGCCTGCGCAACCCGCCCAGGGTTCGGCTCCCGGCAGGCCGGCAAACGGCAAGAAAACGATCGAAGCACCGCGGCCAAACGATCCGCGCGCCGAGGTCGACGCTCTGCTGGCCGCCGCGCAGGATGCCGTCGTCCGGGGCGAGGTCGAGGAGTTCCACGACTGTGAGGCGGCGATCTTCCACACACTGCTTCAGTCCACCGAAATCGCCAGCCAGTCCAGCGAGTGCCGGTCCTACCTGGACGACGTGCTCGATGAGCTCACGCGCCTGGCCGAGCAGGTCGAGGACGGCGACGTCGGCGAAGAGCCTCCCCCCGAACCGCAGCCGGTGCCGGAGGAGCGGGTCGCGGAGATCCAGGAGAAGGCGCGCGCGGCCCACTTCGATCTCCCGGTCGTGGTCAACCAGGAGGTCACGTCGCTCATCGACTTCTACACCGGCCGCTACCGCGAGCGCTTCATCGCGGCACTCCAGCGCGGTGCCCCGTACCTCCCGTACATTCGCGAGCAGCTGCGCCAGGCCAACCTGCCGGAGGACCTCGCGTACCTGCCCCTCGTGGAGAGCGCCTTCAACACCCGCGCTCGTTCGCGGGCCCGGGCGCAGGGCATGTGGCAGTTCATGGCCGGCACTGCGAAGCTGTACGGCCTGCGGTGCGACGGCCTCGTGGACGAGCGCAACGACCCCTATCTCGCCACGCAGGCCGCGGTGCGGCACCTCTCGGACCTCTACGCGAACTTCGGCTACTGGGAACTCGCCCTCGCGGCCTACAACTCGGGCTCCGGGAAGGTCCAGCGTGCGGTGCAGAAGGCCAAGGGGAACACTGACTTCTGGACCGTGCGGCGCTACCTGCGGCCCGAGACCCGCAACTACGTCCCGGCTCTCTGGGCCGTGGTGGTGGCCACCAAGGACCCGGCCGCATACGGCCTGCCACCGATCGAGGAGAAGCCGGTGTGCATCGCGCGCGTCCCCGTGGAGGGCGCTCTCGACCTCGATGTTCTGGCCGAGCGCGGAAGGCTCGATGGCGACGAGCTCGCCGAGCTCAACCCGGCGCTCACCCGCCGTCTCACATCGGCCGTGGGCAGCTACCAGCTCGCGGTGCCGTGCGGCCGTGAGGAGCAGGTGACGGAGGTGATAGCTTCCATCCCTCAAGCGGAGCGTGTTCGCCGCTACCTGCACGTGGTAAAAGCGGGCGACACCCCGGGCGCGATCGCCCGCCGCTACGGGTCGACCGTGGACGCGATCCTCGCGGCCAACGGCATCCGCAACCCCCGTTCGCTGCGCATAGGCCAGACGCTCGTCGTGCCTCGGGGCCCGGTGGGGCCCCCGGCGCGAGCCGGCGCGAAGCCCCGCCCGGGCGTCGAGAAGGTCGCGGCGGCCGTGCCGGACCGCTACGTCGTGAAGCCGGGCGACACGCTCTACGGCATCGCACGGCGTTTCGGCACCTCGACCGAGGAACTCCAGCGCCGCAACGGCCTGCAAGACAGCACGATCCGACCCGGCGACGTCCTGCTCCTCGCCCGCTGACGCCCCTCCCGCCCTCCCAGGCTTGAGGCTTGCCGCGCGCCCCTGCACGGCTTCAGGCTCGAGCCAAGGCAAGAAAAAACCTCGACGAAGGGACTGCGGTGTGCCAACCGATTGACTCCTCGAGAGAAGATCTTGCAGGCCTTCAAGCCTTCACACCTTCCGGCCTGCTTCTAAGACCGGAGGGCGCGAACCACCACCCACACGCCGACGACCACGAGCGCGGCGGGCCACCAGACGCGCACCGCCATCACGACCTCGGGCGGAAGCAGCGTGAAGTGGCGGACGTAGCGGGCACCCCCGATCGCGAGCAGAACGAAGGCAGGCACGAGCGGCCACCAGTGGCTGCGCAGCTTGAGTATCAGCGCCAGGACGTAGATCCCGAGGAAGCCGGCGCCCAAGCCCAGGAGTATCCAGGTCCCGGCGCGGATCTCGGCCACGCCCCGATCGCCCAGCACCATCCCGGATCCCAGCCCGAGCAACACCATGCCCGCCACCAGGGCACCGTAGGAGCCGTTCACGATCGCGATCAGCGCCAGGCCGACGCCCAGCCCGAGGAGCCAGGCCGGCGCCGTCTCCATCGGCACGAAGCGGGTGACCAGCAGGACCCCGCCTACCACCAGCAGGATTACCCCGAAAGCCAGGTTCGACTTCTGAGTGCGAGCCATTGCACCTCCCGAGTTGGGGCGTGTCAGGCACGCCCGAGCAGGGTCGCGACAGTCAGGAACAGGGTCATGACGATAAGGGAGCCTACCAGAATCCAGGCAACCACGTTAAACGTCTTAGAGTTGACATGTTCGCCCATGATGTCACGACGGTTGGCCAGGATCAGCATGAAGAGGAGGACCGCCGGGAGCAGGATCCCGTTGGCAACCTGCGAAAGGTACAGCACCTTGAGCAGCGGCACACCGGGGACGAGAATCGCACCCGCTCCCAGAGCGATCAGCGCGGTGTAGATCCCGTAGAACCACGGCGCCTCCTGGAGCTTCTTGTCGATGCCCCTTTCCCACCCCATGCCCTCGCAAACGGAGTACGCCGTGGAAAGGGGAAGGATTGCGGCAGCAAACAGCGAGGCGTTGAACAAGCCGAACCCGAAGAGCAGCGCGGCATACCGACCTGCCAGCGGCACGAGCGCATGGGCTGCGTCTGCCGCGTTCCGGATCGGGATTCCCGCCTTGTGAAGCGTTGCGCCGCACGCGATCAAAATGAACCAGACCACGAGCACGGCCATCAGCGAACCAATCGCGACGTCGAGGCGAGCTTCCCGAAGGTTACGGGTCGAGATACCTTTCTCCACCACGGCCGCCTGCTGGTAGAACTGCATCCACGGTGCGATGGTGGTTCCCACGATTCCGACCACCATGACGACGAAGGGGAGGTTCATGTCGAAGCTTGGGGTCACGGTGGAGACGAGGACGTTTCCCCAGTCGGGCTTGGCCATGATGCCGGAGATTACGTACGCAACATAGAAGGCAGACGCCATCAGGAACGCCTTCTCCACCGCGCGGTACGTCCCCCACGTGACGAGCCACCACACAAAGACCGCTCCGATCGGCACGGAGACCAGCCGTGGCACGTGGATGATTTCGAGTGCCGCTGCCAGGCCGGCGAACTCCGCCATGGTGTTGCCCCAGTTGGTCAACAGGAGCGCGACCATGAGGTAGAAGATCGCCTTCACCCCGAATTGCTCGCGCATCAGGTCGGCGAGTCCTTTGCCCGTGACCACACCGAGCCGTGACGACATCTCCTGGACCACGAAGAGCGCGAGCGCTACCGGAATCACGGTCCACAGCAACCGGTACCCGTAGATCGCCCCGGCGAGGGAATACGTCGTGATCCCACCGGCGTCGTTGTCTAAGTTGGCGGTGATGATCCCCGGCCCCACGATGGCCCCGAGTACGACCAGTCTTCGCCACCGGCCCTCGAGCCACTGCCTCACGTGAGCCCCCCCTCGCGCCCTTCGCCCTCCCGCAGCCAGGACACCACGTCGTCCACGGTGATGACACCCCTTAGAAGGCCGTCGGGGTCCACGATCGGCAGCGACAGGAGGTTGAAACGGTCGAAGAGCTCGGCCACGTCGCCCATTGGATCCCCAGGGCGGACCGAAACCGGATCGGTGTCCATGACTTGTTCTGCCGGCCTGGACCCATCGGCACGGATCAGGTCCGCCAACGAGACAACGCCTCGCAGCCGCCGCTGCTCGTCGACGACCACCACCGAGTACCCCCGGACGAACTCATCGGGCCCGGTTCGCAGCTGCTCCCACACCTGCGTGACCGTCGTGCCCGGCGCCACGGTGAAGACCTCCGGGTTCATGACCGAGCCGGCGGAGTCCGGCTCGTGGCTCAGGAGGTCAGTGACGGTGGCCGCGTCCGCGGCCGGCAGGGCGCTCACGAGGCGCTTCCTCAAGCGCTCGGGCAGCTCCTCGAGGACGTCGGCGGCCTCGTCGGGTGCCATCGTGCTCAGCAGCACGCTGGCACGTCGGACGTCGAGCGCTTCGAGGAGAAGCCGCTGGAGCTCGGGCGAGAGCTCGGCCAGCGTCTGAGCCGCCTTGGGGACGTCCAGGGCGTCGAGTATCGCCGGTCTTTCGAACCGGTCCAGTTCCTCCATGATCTCGGCCAGCTCGGCGGGGTGAAGCTGCGCCAGTTGGTGCTGGGCAACGTTGAGCCGGAGGTCCTGGGACAGCGAGCCGGATCGCAATGGGACGACGTATCGCCACGAGAGAAGTCGCTCCTCGGCGAAGCCCCTCGCGCGCAGGCCGACGGGCCGCAGGATCCTGTCCAACGGTCGCTCCCAGCCGAGTCGGCGCACGATTCCGGGGAAACCGATGTCCACGTGCACGACCCGAACCTCGCTGCCACGGGTACGAAGCATGTGCACGTCGTTGACTCGCACCACGCGAGCCCCATCGGTGTCGACGATCTGCTTGTCCAGGATCTCCTTGCGGAGGAGGATCTCCTCCGGGAGCCGTCGCGGCGACGTCTGCAGTCCGTCGGTCGGCACCGCGAGCCTGAGCGTCTCGCTGGGCACGTCCGTGAACGCTGGGGCCGGTACCGCCAGCGTGACCGGCGCCAGGAGACCCGGGCGCACGTAGTACGTCAGGACGCGCGGGAACGCCTCATTCGCTGCGCAGCCGAGGTCGATGAGACGCCCGACTCGTTCGCCGTCCTGCGACACCACCCGTCGCGAAAGAAGCTGCGAGAGGTAGAAGAACTCATCACGGGGGCGGGCAACTTCGGCCATCGGAACCCCCGTCGCCACGCCGACCCTCGGCACTCGCCGCTCCGTTTCCGCAGGCGCCACCCATGGCGGCAGCTTACAGGAGGGACGCCTTTCCCGCCATCCCCGGCGCCACCCGCGTCCGAGGCTCGTACAACCCCTTCAAGACCGCACCGCCGACATGGCGTGGCTAAGAAAAGACGGTAGAATTCAGACAACGATGTCTCTTCAGCGCACCATCGTGACCGGGGCCTCCGGGTTCGTGGGTCGCCACCTCCTCGACGAGATCAAGGAAACGCATCAGATCTTCGGCCTCGGCCGTCGGTCACAGCACGAGTGCGGCGCACCCATCCACCCCAACATCTCCTGGACCCAGATCGACATCGGTGACCGTGAGGCGCTCCTCAAGGTGTTCGAGGAAATCAAGGCCAGCGGTGGCGCCGACGTCCTTCTTCACCTCGCGGCGCACTACGACTTCACTGGGGAGGAGCATCCGGAGTACTGGCGCACCAATGTCGACGGGCTGCGCAACGTCCTGGAGCTTTCCAAGGGCCTGGGGCTGCGCCGCTTCATCTTCGCCAGCTCCGTCGCCGCGAGCCTGTTTCCCGCGCCGGGTGGCGCGCTCACCGAGGCAAGCCCACCCGACGGCGAGCACATCTACGCGGTCACCAAACGCCTGGGCGAGGAGATGCTACGCGAGTACTCGCCGCACTTCCCCACCTGCATCGTCCGGTTTGCGGCACTGTTTTCCGACTGGTGTGAGTACCCGCCGCTCTATGTGTTCCTGGAAACCTGGCTGTCCCGCCGCTGGAACGCACGCTTCCTGGGCGGCCGGGGCGAGTCGGCGGTGCCGTACCTGCACGTGCGCGACGCAATCCTGGCGCTGCGCACGTTGCTCGCGCAGCCCGAGCTTCCGTTGGAGAGGGAGGTCTTCGTTATCAGCCCTGACCGGGCCATCTCGCACCGCGAGCTGTTTGCATCGGCCACAATGACCAGCTTCGGGCAGCCCGTGCGGCCAATAGGCATGCCGAGGGTGTTGTGCCGGCCCGGAATGTGGGCGCGCGACCTGCTGGGCCGAATCCTCGGCGAACCGCCCTTCGAGCGTCCGTGGATGGCCAAGTACATAGACCTCAGGATGACCGTGAACGCGTCGCGGACGCGCCAGCGCCTCCAGTGGGCGCCTCGACCGCGTCTCGGGATTCTCCGACGCCTACAGTTCCTGCTCGAGAACCGAAAGACGCGGCCCGCCGACTGGAACTCCGTGAACCTCGCGGCGATGAAGATCGTGCGCGTCCACCCCAACCTCCAGATCCATCGCCTGCTCGAGGCGCACGAGGAGGAGATTTGCAGCACCATGACCGAGCAGCTCCTGGCCCCGCAGCGCCCGAGGAGGTTCGAGCGATACGAACAGATCCCAAGGCACGAGCACGACTGGTACAACCGGCTGCTGCTGCACAGCCTTATGAGCTCGATTCGCACGCGGGAGAAGGCCCTTTTCAAGTCTCACTGCCGCGACCTCGCTGAGCAGCGCCGCACTCAGGGTTTCACCGCCGAGGAGGTTTGCCACGAACTCAGCCTCTTCAACGAGGTGTGTCTGAAGACACTTGCGACTGAACCCGGGCCGCTGACCCTCGCCGAGCTCGACGACTACATCACGGCCGCGATCCAGTTCGGCATAGACGAGGTCGAGGACGTCTTCGAGCAGGGGGGCGGGCAGAGGTGACCGCAAACGTCGGCGTCCCCGAAACCAGTCCCAAGAGGGGTTGGTGGCGCGCTAAAGGGACTTCCCGGGCGTCCCGGCTTGCCGCCCCGCCCGGCTCGCGAAGAGGCGGAGGATATGGACAGGGAAGACCAGTAGATCTTCACGCCATCTGCCCACCTTGAGCGGACGTTGGGTCGGAGGTATGCTCTACGCATCGCAGCTTTGGTGGTTTTCGTCGTTGTTCCAATTGGTGGCGGTCTGAACTGCAGCGCATCGGCGGCGGGGATTCGAGCGCGGGAGGCGTCTACGGAAAGGCTGGAGCTGGCGCCGACGATCGCGGAGCTCATCGAACGGATAGGTTGGCTGATCAGGCTCCGCTGGGTCGCGGTCCTTGGGGTCGTCGGGTTCCTCGAGGTGGCCCGCCGCGTATTCCCTGTTCACCTGGCGCTGGCCCAGCTGTACGTCTCGCTGGCGGCGCTCGCCGTCTACAACCTCATCCTGCACGTGGTCTATCGCCGGCTCCGCAGGACCGCCGTAAAGCCCAAAGCGGGACCCACGGGACTTCTCGGACGTTTCCTGCTGCCGAAGGCAATCGTGGGACTTGGCCACGAGGCGGAGGCGGTGCGCGCCGCGGTCTTTGCCAACTCGCAAATCTCCATTGATCTCGTACTCCTTGCCATCGTGCTCCACTTTGGCGGTGGCGTGGAAAATCCCTTTCTGCCCTTTTTCGTGTTCCACGTCATCGTCGCGAGCATTCTCCTGTCGCGTCAGGCCACATTTTTTCACGCGACACTTGGCCTTGTTCTGATCTCCTTTGTGGCCATCGGAGAGTACGCGGGAATACTCAGGCACTATCCCCTTGGCGGATCCTGGGCGCCAGGGGCGTATCGCGACCCCGCACTCGTCGGGGCTCAACTCTTCGTGCTCGGCGCAACCCTTTACCTTGCGGCCTACATGGGCAGCACGATCGCGAGCCACTTGCGATTGCACGAGCGCAACGCGGTTCTGCTCTCGCGCGAGCTGGCTGACAAGGCCGAGAAGCTCGAAGTCGCTTACGGCAGGGTGAGCCGTATGGAGCGGGCCAAGTCGCGGTACATGCGGAAGGTCTCCCACGAGCTTCGCGGGCCCCTTGGCACGATCCAGACGGCTCTCAAGATCGTCCTGGAAGGCCTCTCCGGTGAGGTGCCGGAGAAGTCCCGCGATATGATCCGGCGCGCCGAGCGGCGGGCTGGGGAGCTCGGCCAGCTCACGCAGGACCTCCTAGCTCTCGCACGCGCCCGCGAGAGCCCCCTGGCGGTCGAGGCCGAACCGCTCAACCTTGGAGCGCTGGCCGAAGAGCTCATCGCCGAGATGAAGGCGTCCGCCGATGATGCAGGTGTCTCGCTTTCCCTTGACGTGGAACCGAACCTTCCCGTCATGCACGGGGATGCCACCGGGCTTCGGCAGATGGTGGGGAACCTGCTGAGCAACGCCATCCGCTACACGCCGCGCGGAGGCACCGTGGCAGTTCGCGTGTCCCGCGCTGAAGGTCAGCTCTGCCTGGAGGTATCAGACACAGGAATCGGTATCCCACCCGAGGATCAGGCCCGTGTCTTCGAGGAGTTCTTCCGCTCGGCCAACGCGCGCAGCCGCACCGCTGAAGGGACCGGCCTCGGCCTGGCCATCGTGAAGGCCGTCGTGGAGCAGCATCACGGGTCGATCACGCTGCACAGCACGCCCGGGCAGGGCACGCGCTTCGTCGTACGGTTCCCGGTGAGCGCCCAGCTATTCGGCTCGGCTCCGTTGTAGTGCCTCTTCGCGCCCACACCGGGCCGACCGGTCCGGGCAGCAGCCGGTGACCGGGTCTGGTAGCATGCTTCGAAATTGGAGTCGCCGATGGGTGCACGCCCCAAGCTGCTTATGGTTGACGACGACGTGAACCTGGTCAACGTGTTCAGGCTCGTGTGCACGGCCAAGGGCTACGAGTTCTTTGCGGCCTACTCCGCGGCCGAGGCGCTGCGCAGGATCCCGGAGGTCGAGCCCGACCTCATCATCCTCGACGTCATCATGGAGGACTTCGTGGCCGGTTTTCGTGTCGTCAGCGAGCTTCGGGCCGGCGGGCCGGCGTCCCCTCTCGCCAAGTACTCCAAGATCCCCATCATCATGCTCACGAGCGTGACCAGCAAGACACATCTCGACTTCTCCGACCGGGTCGGGACCGCACTCCTCCCGGTCGACGATTTCATCGAGAAGCCGGTCAAACCCGCGGAGATCCTGGCGAAGATCGAGGCGCTCCTGGTGAAGGCACAGAACCAGCGCTCCTCGGAAGGTTCCGTCTCCTAGGCCGGCCGGGCACTGTGCCCTGGGGCCGGCGGCGTGATTGGAAGCGTGAAGATGAAGTCGGCCCACTGCCCGGGTTCGGACTCGGCCCAGATGCGCCCTCCGTGTTTCTCGACAATCTGCTTCGAGACGAACAACCCGAGCCCTGTCCCTGACTTGGTGTCGTCGCCACCGAACATCAGCCGGGAGAACTTCTGGAAGAGCTTCCCACCGGTGTCGCTGCCGAAGCCCTCCCCCTCGTTCCAGACGCTGAAGCGAAGGAAGCCGGCCTCCGTGGAATCCTGGACACGCACGCGGATCGTGCCACCCTCGCGGCCGTACTTGATTGCGTTGGAGAGAAGGTTCTGGAAGACGGAGCCCACCAGATCCGGGTCGCACACCCCGGCCAACCCGTCGGGCACGTCGCACACCACTCGCATGCCACGGTCGGCGGCCAGTTCGGTGACGCGGTCCAGCAACGGCCCAATGACGTCCCGACGGAAGCGGACCTCCGACAGGCGCAGCTTGAGCTCACCCTCCTCGATCCGGCTCAGGTTGAGGTAGTTTGCAATCGTGTCGCGGAGGTAGTCGGCGCTGATCGAGGCCGCCTTCAGGAGAGCTTCCTGGTCCGCGTTCAGCGGGCCGAGGATGTGGTCACGCAGGGAACCAATGGCAAACACGATCGATGCCAGAGGCGACTTGAGCTCGTGGGTGACGAAGCCGAGCATCTCGAGGTAGGCGCGATTCTTCTCGGCCGCCTCGTGGTACGCGGTTTTCACCGCCTCCGACACTTCCTTGAGCTCCCTGGTGTGCGTCTCCAAGGCGCCCGCCATGGCGTTGAACGCCTGCCCCAGCTCCGTGACTTCCAGGCTCGCGCGGGTGATCTCGACCCGAGTCTGCAGGTTCCCCCCGGACAGCTCACGACTGGCCCGTACGAGCCGGAGTATCGGCCTGCGGAATCCGCTCGACAGGTACAGGGAGACCGCGGCCGAGAAAACGAGGGCGACAAACGTGATCCCGAGGTACTCGAGGGCGAGCCTCGATCCGTACTCGAGGTACTTCTTCTCGAGCAGCCCCACATAGATGATCCCGATGATGTGCCCGGAAGGGTCCCTGATCGGGTCGTAGGCGGACAGGTACCAGTCGTTGACGACGAAGGCCCGGGCGGCGAAGCGCTCCCCACGACGGAGGACCTTCTCGTAAACCGCCTCCGACACCCGTGTCCCGAGGGCGCGCGTCTCGGTGTCGAGCATGACGTTGGTGGCGATGCGCACATCCCCAAGGAAGAGAGTCACAGTGCCCAGGGGCTTCCCCTTGTATTCCTTCTGCCCGAACACGGTGTTCCGGATCCGGTCGACGAGGGAGAACTTCCGGTTCAGCAGCAGCCCCCCGTACACGACGCCCATGACGTGGTCCCTCGCATCCAGCACCGGGATCGCCGCCTCGAGAACCATACCCCTGTCCTCGACGACCCTGTCGGTGGGTTTCGCCCGCTCGGTGTAGACGAGGGGGACGTACGCCCTCTCGGCCAGCGCCTCGCCCTCGAGGAGGAGCTCCTCGCGCGATAGCACCAGTGTCCCGGCGCTCGCCTTCCCCTGCAGCGCCGAGTCGATGATCGGATTGGGCGAGACCTTGTCCCCCACAGAGAATGGCTGGCGCGACCGCCCCACAACAAGCCCTTTGCTGTCAACAAGAGTGAGGAAATCGATCTCGTACTTGCGACGGAACACACCGAGCTGCCAGGCGATCTCGCTCATGGCCCCGCCGGAGCGGAACACGGACCGGAAGAAATCGTTCTGGGAGGCCATCCCAACCACGATCTGCAGGCGGCTCCGCTCCGCGTCGTAGGCCGACCACGCCGTGCCGAGGTCCATCTCGACTCGGACCATGGCCTCTTGCGTCACCGTCCTGGAGATGAACGAGAGACCCGCCCAGGACGCCGCAATCGCCACGATGCCCACGACCGCCGTGAACCCGAGCAGCAGCCGCGTCCTGAACGCGAGCTGCTTCACGAGCGGGCTCCGGCAGAAAGCTTCTCCTCGGGCAACTCCCTACCTCCTCTGTACCAGACAGCTCCAGATAGTGCGTTCGAGCAGCTCGCGCGCCGACGGCTGCTCCGCCGCCGCGGACTCCAAGGGCTCCTCGAGCGCGGTCGCTCCTCCCTCCAGAAACCGCTCGTACTGGCCCCGGACTTCTTCCATGCCCAGCTCAATCGGCACGGTGATTCGATCGTAGGTCTCCTGGCCAAGCCGCTTGAGCTCGTCCCTGCGCGTGAGGGCACCGACCACCGTCTCGTTCATGTGCTTCAGGAACAGGCAGATCTCATCCGCCGTGAACCCGGCCTTGAAGCGGCTGGCCCCAGTGACCTCCAGGTAGTTCACCAGCAACATCCTGTTGCTCGTCTGCACCGAGGTGAGAAGCAGCCGGTAGAGCAACCGGATCAGCCACGCAAGCTCGGCCGCGTCCGTCGCCGCGAAGGCGGGTAGCTGGCCGCGGGTCGCCGCCGCACCGACCCTCTCGACGAGGCCATCCACCACCTGGTTCTCCTCCGTCACAAGAGCCTTGAAGATCGCGAGGTCGGGTCGTGCAATGTCCCTTCTCATGACCGCCGCGTTTCGTGCGTGCCACTCGACCTGCTCGCTCTTCATGCGCTCGATCACGAAGGGGAGCCTCCTCTCGATCTGGTACCTCGCGCTCGGCGACCAGCCGATCCTGGCGCAGGTTTGCGAGCCGTCCACCTCCATCTGTCGGTCGATGTACCGGTACATCCAGAGCCGTTCGAACGGCATGTGGCCGGTGACCCACCCCAGGGCATTCATCATCACCATCCCGGCTCCGCACAGGGGCACGGGCAGGAGCAGCGGCGGTTTGGAGGCACCGAGAAACGAGCGGGTAGCCAGCTCGAAGAGCCTGCGGTGCGACGTGCACCCCGGCGTGCATGCAACGAGGATCTCCCCTGGCCCAATGCGCTCGTGGCCCGCGAGAAAGTGCCTGAAAAACGTCACGACGTCCCGGATGTGGATGTAGGGAATGGCGCTCTCGCCCTTCCCAGCGAGGACCCGCCCTTTCCAGGACCTTCCCAGCCAGGTGCTGAGGAAGATGTAGAGGGGGGGATACTCGCACCAGTCGCTGTAAACCGCACCGAGACGCACGATGCAGCTCTGCACGGAAGGAAACTCCTCCCGCACAATGCGCTCCCCCTCGCGCTTGCTCCACGCATAGATGTGCCGGCCGTCGGGTGGGGTCGCCTCCGTGATCGGTCCCTCGCGCCGTGGAAACGCGCATGCCGCCACCGAGCTCGCAAACAGGAAGCGCGAGAGATGGAGCTGCTTCGACAGCTCGAGGACGTTGCGCGTCCCATCGATGTTGGTTCGCGTGTACTCCGGCCGGTTCTCCAACGCGTAGTCGTAGTAGCCCGCGAGGTGGAAGAGGAACTTGGCCCCACCTGCCGATGTGATCTCGCGAAACGTCCGCGTGAGGCCATCGAAGTCCCCGATGTCCACCTGCATCCAGGCGATGTTGGAGTGCACAGGGGCGCCGCAGTCGCGCTGGGATCGGCGGGCAATCGCGAAGATGCGGTAGTCGTCCTTCAGCTCTTCGAGAAGGTGGCGTCCCACGAAGCCGGAGGCGCCCGTGATGATCAGCGCCGGACGGGGCATGCTTGACTCACCCTCGAGATCCTGAGAGAACCGCTAGCCATCAAGGAGTCCCCTTCGACCTCGCGCAAGGATAGCACCGCAGGTGCACGCGCTCCAGCCGGGCGAGCCCCCAAGAACGACCAGGTCGTCAGGGCAGAGGGACGCCCGCGGAGCTAGGAGGCCCCCGGGGAGGACTGCGCCGCCGCTGGCCGATTGACCCGGAGGTGGACCACTAACACCGTCAGGCCCATCAGCCCGTCCACGACCCCGGCAAAGGTCACGAACCACGGGACCGTGGCCAGGAGGGTGGCGCCGATCAGGAAGACGAAGGCGCAGGCCTTGGCCACGAGTAGGAGCGAGACGGAGCGCAGGCGCAAGTATTCGAAAAGGTAGCCGGTGCCCAAAACCAGGTGAAAAACGCCCGCCTGGCGTGGGAAGAAGAGCGGAGGGATGGTCTCCCAGCCCCCGATCCGCAGGGACCACTCGGGGAGCGCGAGCAGAGCCACCCCGATACCGTAGGTGTGAAGCGCGATCAGCACCACCAGCCACCACTCCAGCTTGCGGACGAGAACCTCACGGCTGACCATCGCCACCACCCTCCCGTACCGCTTTCTTTGCCAGTGTACCCGTCACGGACGCTCCCACCAGAGGTCGGGGGGTCCGGGGGTCGAGCGGGCCCGCGGCGCGACCCCGAGCCGGGCGAGCTCCTTCACGACCTCGGCCGCCGCCAGCGGGACGGCCGCCCGCACCGCCGGGCTGAGTCCGACGCCTGTCCTCACTTCCGCGGGAATCACGCCGACGAGCAGCACCTCCTTCGGGCCTGTACCGGAGAACTCCACGGTCAGAAGGGCCTCTTTCAGGCCAGGGTCGTGAGGCGAGAGTCGCGGCTGTGGTGGGTGCTTGAGGATTTCGTCACGCCGGTACAGCCGCACCTCGCCCGCAGCGCCGCTCGCACGCACGGTGTCCACCACGATCAGCGCCGTGACGCCCGTCAGGTAGGGGGTGAGGTCGAGGCCGGGGGTCCCGAGGTCCTGCACCGAGACCCCCCTCGGAAAATCGTACTCCGCCTCGAGCACCTTGATCACGGTCGGGCCGAGGGCATCGTCCCCCATGAGGACGTTGCCCAGGCCCAGCACCGCAACGTTGGCTTCCGGAGGCCTCTCCGCTGCCGCCTCCTCGCCAACCGGAATCACAGCGTTCTCACCCGCGCGATCTCGTTGCCCTCAACGTCCACCGTGTGAATGGCGCACGCCATGCAGGGGTCGAAGGAGTGCACCGTGCGCAGGACTTCGAGCGGCTTCTCCGCGTCGGCGATCGGGTTGCCGATCAACGACGCCTCGTACGGACCCTTCTGTCCCTTCTCGTCCCGCGGGCCGGCGTTCCAGGTCGACGGCACGACCGCCTGGTAGTTGGCGATCTTGCCATCCCGGATGATGACCCAGTGCGAGAGCGTCCCGCGCGGCGCCTCGTGGAAGCCGAAGCCGCGCTGCTCCCCAGCGGGGAAGGTCGGCGGCACGAAGATCGCTACGTCGCCCTTGCCGATGTTCTCGATCAGCAGGTTCAGGTGCTTGAGCGCGAGGTCGGCCATGACGGCCGCGCGGATCGCCCGGGCCGCGTGCCTCCCCAGCGTCGAGTGCAGGACTTCGGGTCCGAGCTTGGTCTTGGCAATCGATCCCGCGGTGGCTAGCGTCTGGTCGGCGTACTTCTTGATCAGTTCGTGACCGGACGCGTAGCCGACGAGCACCTGGGCGAGCGGGCCCACCTGCATCGGGCGGCCCTGGAAGCGCGGCGCTTTCACCCAGGAGTACTTCTTCTCCGCGTCGAAGTCGGTGTAGTTCGGGACCGTGTCCTCGTCGAACGGGTGCCTGTCCCAGTCACCCTGATACCACGCGTGTGCAATCGACTCGCTCACGTTGTCCCGGAAGTAGGGATCCTGGAAGCTGTTGATCGTTTTCACCCCGGCCAGGTCGCCGTCGAAGATCGTGCCGCCAGGAAGGTCGAACTTGGTCCCCTTGGTGTCGAGCGGCAGGTCGGGCACGGCGAGGTAGTTGGTCACCCCGGCGCCGTAGCCGAGCCAGGGGGCGTACATCGCGCCAATGGCCGCCACGTCCGGCAGGTAGACCTGTTGTATGAAGGTCCGAACCTCCTCCAGCAGCTCCTTCATCATGAACAGCTTTTCCATGTTGATGGCGGACTGGTTGTCGAGGTTGATCGGGTTGGTGACCCCGCCGACCGCGAGGTTCTGGATGTTGGGGGTCTTGCCGCCCAGGACGGCCACGACCTTGAGGGCCTTCTGCTGGTACTCGAGCGCCTGCAGGTAGTGTGCGACCGCGAGCAGATTCACCTCGGGCGGCAGCTTCATCGCCGGGTGGCCCCAGTAGCCGTTCGCGAAGATGCCGAGCTGGCCGCCGGCGACGAAGCCCTGCAGCCGCGCCTTGACCGCCTCCATCTCGCGCCACCCGTTGCGCGGCCAGGGCGAGAGGGTCTCCGCGAGGGCCGCCGTCTTCACGGGGTCGGCCTTGAGCGCCGACACCACGTCCACCCAGTCGAGCGCCGACAGGTGGTAGAAGTGCACGATGTGGTCGTGCAGGCAGTGGGCGGTAACGATGATGTTCCGGATGTACTGAGCGTTGATCGGGATCTCGAGGTTGAGGGCGTTCTCCACGGCACGCACCGAGGCGATCGCGTGAACCGTCGTGCACACGCCGCAGAAGCGCTGGGTGAACAGCCAGGCGTCCCGCGGGTCGCGCCCCTTGAGGATCTCTTCGATGCCGCGGAACATCTGCCCGGAAGACCAGGAATTCTTGACGATGCCGCCGTCCACCTCGACGTCGATGCGGAGGTGGCCCTCGATGCGGGTAATCGGATCTACAGTGATTCTCTGGCTCATGGTGTCTCCCCCTTAGGACGACGCCTTCGCGGGCGCGGGGCCCTGAAGGATCGGAAACGTCTTCACAACCGCCACGTAGATCGCGATCTCGGCGGCGACGATGCCGAACGTGATGAGCAGCTCGGGAACCGCCGGGAAGTAGGAGTAGTTCGACCCCGGGTTGAACGCGACCAGGTAGGTGTTGACGCGGTGCAGCGCGGTTCCGAGGAACAGCAGGATCGCTGCGCGCACCTGCCACACGGGCTGGCTCCGACGGCTTTCCGACAGCAGCATCGCCGCGCCCGCCACGAGCAGCCCGACCTCGGCGAGGAACGCCAGGCCGTAGCCGCTTGCGAGGTAACCGAGCTTGGCCGTCAGGGCTACGACGGCGACCCGGAACACCGACCAGCCGAGTGCGACCCACGCAGCCACGTGCGACAGGGAAGCAATCATGGCTGTCTCCCGCGAGCGCCGGAATGCCACCGCGGAGAACGTCGCCTCGAGCGTCACGACCGCGAACCCCATGATGATGCAGTTGACCACGAACAGCAGCGGCAACCACGGAGTGAACCAGAGCGGGTGCATCCTCGGGCCCGGCAGCAGCATCATCGTTCCGAGAGAGGACTGGTGCATCGTCGGGAGCAGGAGACCGAGCGCAAGGACCCAGACGAAGCTCTTCTCTATGAAGGTGAGCCCGCTCTGGGCGAGCCTCCGCAGGCCGCTCGACGCGCTCGCTCGCAACTTTTCTAACAGTGCTGGGGAGAGCTCGATCATCAGCACGAGGGTGTAGGCCGCCACGCAGAGCGCCACCTCGAGCTGCGGCGAGTGGGACCACCGCCATACGAAGATCGGGACCTTCCAGAGGCTCCAGTAACGGCCGAGGTCGATGACGACCGCGATCACGGCAAGGCCGTACCCGAGCAGGCTCGTGAGGACCGCCGGCCGGACCAGCGGGTGGTACTTTCCGCGGTTCAGGATGTAGACGAGGAGGCCCACGGCGTACCCTCCGCAGCCGATCGCGGTCCCGATGACCACGTCGAAGGCGATCCAGACGCCCCACGGGTAGCCGTTGGAAAGGTTGCTCACGCTGCCGATCCCGTTGACGAAGCGGTACATTGCAACGAGAGCACCGATGCCGGCAATTGCCAGGAGCACCATGAAGGGGCGGGTCATCAACCGTCCGCCCACCGGCGCGTGAAAGTCGGTGTGCGCGCTCATGATTTCGGCTCCTTCTCACCGGTGCCCACCGCCTCCGCACGCCGGTTTCGGTAGGCGACCGCAGCGAGGACCGCGTACAGACCAACTGGGGCAAGGAAGGGAAGGTTGTAGTAGATCCCCTCCTGCACCGCGTATGCGGTCTGTGAGACTGGCTCGTTGCCGACCTTCGGCAGACCAAGCTTCTCGAACGGAACGTGCGCGAGGTACAGCACCTGCGTACCTCCCGCGTCGAACTCGCCGTAGACCCGGTCCTCAAAGTACCTGCCGGGAAAAGCGGCGATTCTGCGCTTGGCCTCGGCGAGCAGTTCATCGCGCGTGCCGTAGATCACGGCCTCGCGGGGACAGACCTCACAGCACGCCGGTCCCTGGTCCTTCGGATAGCGCGTGAACCCGTCCGTCCCCTTGGCCGCCGCATCCTTGACGCGATGACGGCAAAGCTCACACTTCACGATCTTCGGGGCCGCCTTGCTGAACTCGAACTTCGGGACGTTGAACGGGCAGGCCAACTGGCAGTAGCGGCAGCCGACGCAGTACGCCGGATCGTAGGCGACGACTCCGGTGACCTTGTCCTTGTCCAGCGCTTTGAGCATGCACGCGCTCGCGCACGCCGGGTCGATGCAGTGCATGCACTGCTGTTTCACGTACGAGGATTTTTCTCCCTCGCGGTAGAGCTTGATGATGTTCTTCGTCTTGCCGTCGAGATCGACCGGTGCGTCGTAGAGGTTCGACTCCCCCCACGGGCCCGGGTCCACGGGCATGTCGTTGGCCTGCTTGCATGCGACGACGCAGGCCTTGCATCCGATGCACATGGTGGCGTCGTAAAGCATCCCCATCGCGCTGGGCGGCGCCACCTTGCGCCCCCGCGCTACGGCCGGAGCAGCGCCTGCGGTGGCCGCAACGCCTCCCAAGGCGAGGGACTTGAGCAGCACGCGTCGGTCGAGCGGCATGTCACGCCCCCTTGTCCGGGCCGGTGCCCTTGTCCTCGCTGCCGCCGCCGACCTTTTTGGCCGCCATCCAGCCCGCACCCGCGAGCGCGCCGCCGACCACCCCGGCGAGACCGGCCGCTACGGCGCTGATGTGACCCTGCTCTGCCTTGATCGGTGGGTAGGTATCGGGCGGCATCGGCCGCTGGATGTCAACCGTTGCATGCATCGGCATGCGCCACAGGATGGCTTGCTCGGTACACCCGACGCAGGGGTGGCCGGTACCGATCGGCCACGCACCATCGACCTCGCAGAAGTTCTTGAGCGAGCAGTTCGCGTGCGTTGCAGGTCCCTTGCACCCCATCTTGTAAAGGCACCAGCCGTTGCGATGCCCCTCGTCGCCGAACTGTTGCACGAAGCGCCCCGCATCGAAGTGCGGCCGCCGCGGGCAGTCTTCGTGGATGACACGCCCGTACGCGAAGCGCGGGCGTGCGAGGTCGTCGAGGGCGGGCAGTGTGCCGAACGTCGCGTACTGCAGCACCGTGCCGAGCAGGTTGTACGGGTTCGCCGGGCAACCGGGGATGGTGACCACGGTCTTGCCGGGCAGAACCTGCGGTGCGCCCTTGGCTCCGGTGGGGTTGGGGTCGGCGGATGGGATTCCGCCCCACGACGCGCACGAGCCCAGTGCGATGATGGCCCCTGCCCTGTCGGCGACCTCGTTCAGCATCTCGAGGGCGGTGCGCCCGCCAATCTTGCAGTAGATGCCGTTGTCCTTGGTCGGGATGGCGCCCTCGACGACGCACACGTACTTGCCGGCGTTGGCCTCCATCGCGCTCTTGAGCGCCGCCTCCGCCTGGTACCCGGCTGCCGCGAACAGCGTCTCGTGGTAGTCGAGCGAGATCAGGTCGAGGACCAGCTCGGCGAGCCCCGGGTGCGAGGTTCGCAGGAGCGACTCGGTGCACCCGGTGCACTCCTGGAAGTGCAGCCAGATCACCGAGGGCTTCAGCCCCTTCGCCGCGGCGTCCGCCCACTTCACGCCGACCGAGGCCGGCAGGCCGACGGCCGCGGCGGCCAGCGTGCAGACGCGGATGAAGTCCCTGCGGTCCAGGCCCCGGTCCTCAAAGAGCTTTGAACGTGCGTCGGTACGTTCCCAACTTTTCATCGTGACCCCCTCGCTTGAGCTTGTTCCTCGCAAATGCAAATTAAGACGACATAAGGTAACCTCATACGCGAGGCCTGTCAAACCGGAGAAACGCTACCAATGCGAGTAGTCTTTCTTGAATCTCAAGATTGCGCAGGACACCTTTCCGAGCGGGCCGGCGTGTTTTTTCAGCGGTAGGGCTTCGTGTGGAAAACTCTGGGGGGGTCGTGATATTTTTCGCAACTACCCCAACCATCTCGTGACAGCTTTCACGAGTCGTGTAGAATCATCGCCCGGAAGGGGGAGATCCAACATGGCCACAAGTGAAAACCTCAAGGCGGCGTTTGCGGGTGAGAGCCAGGCCAACCGCACCTACCTCGCGTTCGCGAAGAGGGCCGAGGCCGACGGCTTCAAGCAGATCGCCAGGCTGTTCCGGGCGGCCGCGGAGGCCGAGACCGTGCACGCCCATGCTCACCTCCGCGTTTTGGGCGGCGTCAAGGGCACGGCCGAGAACCTCCAGGCGGCCATCGACGGCGAGGGGTACGAGTTCAAGGAGATGTACCCCGCCTTCGTGAAGGAAGCCGAGGCCGAGGGCAACAAGGCGGCCGTGATCTCCTTCAAGAACGCGATGGCGGTGGAGCAGATCCACCATGGTCTCTATTCCGCGGCGCTCCAGGCCCAGAAGTCCGGAAAGGACCTCGATCCCGGGCGCATCTGGGTCTGCCCAGTGTGCGGCCACACCGTGATCGGCGAGGGGCCCCCGGACAAGTGCCCGATCTGCGGCGCCCCGAAGGAGAAGTTCTTCGAAGTGAAGTAGGCGGGCACCCTCGATCACACAGGCCCCGCAGGTGGCCGGCGCTCCAGATCGCGCCGAAGCGAGGGAGGATTTCTGCAGCCAGTCAGGAATTTGGCTGAGTCCTCAAGGCACGGAGGTGCATAGGATATGCAGGCGGGGCCGTGCGGAGCAGCTTCTCGGAGCCCCCAGCCCTTGAACCGCTCGGCTGGCACCGTCCCCCCGAAAGGCGAGGCGCTCGGTGCAGAAGGCTGATCAGGGTGTGCGCATCGACGAGGCGGCGATCGCCAGGCTCTACAAAGAGTTTCTGACCGACGGGCCATGCGGCCACACCGCGCATCACCTGCTCCACACGCACTACACTCCGCGCGGCAAGTACATAGCGTAGGTTGGGGGTCACGCTCTCCCAAGGGGTCGAGTGGATCCGCTGGCTCGACCCCTTGCCAAGCCGTTTGGAACGCCCTAGAATCCTTTTGAGGATTGTGCGTTCTTTCACAAGCCGGGGCGGATCGTTGGATCCTGAGGAGGTTTTCGCGCGGCCCTCACGGCTTTTGCCGAGGCGTCGGCCGCACTCGACGCCCGCAGCCCCGGCAGGTAACTGCTGCGGCACGGGGTGCCCAGGACATGCGGCCTGGCGCGATCGCAGGCCGCGGAGAAGTACCGTGAGCAGCCACCCCAAGGTGGTCGAGAGCGCGCCGGTCGGCGAGATGTCAGTGGCGTGGCAGCTGCTGGCGGCCGCCTGCGCGGTCGGTGCTCTTCTCACTGGCGACTTCAGCTGGGCCTCGCTGTGCATCGCGGCGCCGTTCCTGCTCACGGGCGGCCTGCTGGCGCTGGCGGCGCTTTGGGAGCTAGGCCGGGAACAGGAGCTGGTTACGCGGGGGCCCTACCGGTGGATCCGACACCCTTACTTCCTGGGCATCCTGCTGATGCTGGCGGGGGCCATCATCATGATGCGCTCGCTGCCGGCGCTGATCCTGTTCTACCCGGCGGTTCGGATCACGCTCGTGCGTGCCCGGCGCGAGGAGCACAACCTCGCGCTGCGCTTCGGCGACGCCTACCTGGTGTACCGGGCGCGGGTGCCGTTCATCTTTCCCCTGCGTCCCCCCCTACGAGGTGCGCGCGCGCGCTGAGTTGGCCAGAAACCTGAGGAAGGCGTGGCCTGCGCCCTAGCCTTTCCTCCAGGCCGCGGTGAGAACCTCCTGCACGCTCTTCAGAAGCCGGGCGGGATCAATGGGTTTGTCGAGGAACGCCTGGACCGGCACTCGCTCCCCCGCCTTAAACGTGCCGGCCGCGCTCTCCGGGTAGAAGAGCAGGCCGGTTCTCTCCTGGATGGCCGTTAGCATGATGATGGGCACGTCGTGAAAGTACGGCTCCCCACGCTGGCGCAGTTTCCAGATGTAGCCAAACCCCTCCGTGGAATCTGGCATCATGACGTCGAGCAGTATCAGGTCCGGCCTTTCGGCATCCGCCTTCGTCAGCCCCGATTCGGCGTCGTGTGCCACGACGACCGTGTAGCCGTTTTTTTCGAGGACCAGACGGAGGGCCTTGACGAGATCGACGTCGTCATCGACGAGGAGGAGCTTCTCTCTCTTGGCCATGGTCGCACCCCACCTTCGCGGGCGCCGAGATCGAATAACCTCGCACCCAACCGCCAGACACGGAAGCCGCAGGCTCGGTTGTCACGCAACCTCGATCCTGGTGCACAACCATTCGCCTCGGCAACACCGCTCTCGCCCTCTCGGCCCTGCGCCTAATCCAAAGGAATGCTATCACAATCACCCGCGCCGGCTGCCCTCGGCGAGGCCATCAGGCCTTGGCGGCGGTCCCCGGATCCGTCGGTTTCGAGGCCGAACACTGCGCTGGTCACCCCGGGGAAGATCCTATGGAGCACGTCTCAACGGGGGGCAGCACGAGGAGAACGAAGCACCTCACGGGAGGATCATCCGAGCGCAAGTACCCTGTTGACACTTTCACAAGCGAGGTTCATATTCATACTGTAGTTTTGCTTCGTAGCAGCTCCGCAATCTGGAGGGGTACACGAGCGCGAGGAAGCGCGAGAGGCGGTGGGAAGCCGGCGGGCGGGCAAGCCGTCCGAGGATTATGTTCGGCTGCGGTGGGCTGACCGCCGCCGCGTGCGTCTCAACGGTCCCTACCGCGCGTAGCGGCCTCGAGGAGTGACTGCCATGGTGGAGACTCCCGGAAGTTGCTCAGGAAGTGGCAACGAACATGAGAACGACGCCCGCATCGGGGTGTTTATCTGCCACTGTGGCGGGAACATCTCGGACGTCGTCGATGTCAAGAGGGTGGCCGACGAGATCGGCAAGCTCCGGGGCGTGGTGCTCTCAACGACCCAGATGTTCGTGTGCTCGGACCCGGGTCAGGGGCTGATCGAGCAGAAGATCAAGGAGTTGGGGCTAAACCGCGTGATTGTTGCCGCGTGTTCGCCGACTCTCCACCAGCTCACGTTCAGGCGCACGGTCGCCCGCGCGGGCCTCAACCAGTTTCTGTTCGAGCACATCAACGTGCGGGAGCAGGTGTCGTGGGTGAGCGAGGATAAGGAACTGGCTACCCAGAAAGCGACGCGCCTGATTCGCGCGGCCGTCGGCAGGGTGCAGCACCTCATGCCACTCGACAAGCGCCGCATCGCCATCCATCCCACAGCCCTCGTGATCGGTGGTGGAATCGCCGGTCTCGTGGCGGCGCGCGACCTCGCGCAGCGGGGGATGAAGGTGACGCTGGTGGAGAAGCGGCCCTTCCTCGGCGGGCGCGTGGCCCAGCTCAACACGCTCTTCCCCACCGGTGAGGATGCCCGCGAGGCGCTCAACAAGGTCATTGAGGACGTCGTGAACCACCCCCTTGTGACCGTACACACGAATGCGCAGATCCTCGACTCCGAGGGCGTGGTGGGAGACTTCCGCACCCGCATCCGCATCGAACCACGGGGTGCGAACGAGCATCTGAGCTACCGCGGCAACGCGATCGCGGCCTGTCCGGAGCAGACCATCAACGAGTTTGACTTCGGTCTCTCCCAGCGCAAGGCCATCTACATGGCGTATCCCGGGTGCTACCCGCCGATTCCAGCCATCGACTGGCACACCTGCACGAAGTGTGGCAAATGCGTCTGGGCGGTCGGAGGCAAAGGCATCGACCTGACGGAGCAACCGCGTGAGATAACGTTGCACAGCGGCGTCATCGTGCTGGCTACGGGCTCCGATCCGTACGAGCCCCTGTACGGTGAGTACGGCTACGGCATCTTCCCCAGGGTGATCACGTTGCCGCAACTGATCCGCCTGCTCGATCCTCAGGGCCCCACCGGGGGTCAGCTCCCCCGCAATGGCGGCGGGCCGA